>Ga0315289_10013660_pt1 | contig 11357 bp, 9 predicted proteins | sample YL17G11_40_MG_FD_203452 | JGI IMG/M metagenome (GOLD analysis project Ga0315289, IMG submission 203452) | Sediment microbial communities from Yellowstone Lake, YNP, Wyoming, USA - YL17G11_40 | ecosystem: Environmental > Aquatic > Freshwater > Lake > Sediment | place: USA: Wyoming | collected... | reverse complement strand
AAGAAGGTCTGTTGGCGCCCTTTGTGCGAAGATGCAAGAGCCGTTCTCGAAGGTGGACTTCGGGACTCCTTGAGAGTCTTTTGCACGCGTGAGGCGGAATGGGGATAGTGGGATGGTGCCGAAACCATTTCACCGTCACTCTGGCGAACATCAGACACAGGAATGGACACTTCAGTAGTTTACCTTTGTCTGGATATTCTGCGCCGTTATCGTGCAAGTAACATCAACCGGCAGGCCGGTTTTCTTCTTGGCAATCCCACACTGACCGGTTACCGTAACCTTTGAAGAGTCATTCACCACCAAGGTGAGTGTCGTGCCATTCGGGCTACTCTTGCCGCCGGTAAGCTCGTCGAGCGTCAAGCCGGTAAACTTCATACCTCCGCCACCCATGCTCGTCGGCGTGTAGTAGTATTGCTGGGCAAACCCGGCTATCCCCATCAGCTCATTGACCACCATGTCTATGTTCGCCTTCTCATTCTGCTGAGCGAACATCCCAAGACCTACGACGATGGCAATCCCGACGATGATTACCGACAGGACCAATAGGAGCAACTGTTGCTGACCCATGGCCTTCTCCTTTTTCTTGTTTCTGAGGACTATTGACCAATTTGAACTTGACAATCACCTGCGCTGAATCTGTTTTTGACAATTGACGGCAGAACTTACGCCGACCTTGCGGTTGCGGTGAAAAACCGTCGCTAAATCGTAACCTGCGCATTTACAACGGATTATGAGGCGACTTCATTCTTGCGAATTTCGACGATAGTGAACGACCTCTCTCAGAAGGCAAATAATTCCAATCTTTCTTCGCGTCGTCCAGGAGACCCATCACAAAACTGTCTCGACGCTGAAGACGCTATTCGATGTCGAGCGGGATGCTGTGCCGACAAAAGGCACATAGGGAATGTTGACAGGAGTCAACACCCTGTTTGTCCGACGCATCAGCTACCGAATCCTAATAGTTCACCTTTGTCTGGATATTCTGCGCCGTTATCGTGCAAACGACATCCACCGGCAGGCCGGTTTTCTTCTTGGCAGTCGCACACTGACCGGTCAGTGTGACCTTTGACGAGTCATTCACCACCAAAGTAAATGTCGTGCCATTCGGGCTACTCTTACCCCCAGTAAGCTCGTCGAGCGTCAAGCCCGTGAACTTCGTCCCTCCACCACCCATGCTCGTCGGTTTGTAGTAGTACTGATGGGCGAAGCCAGCCATCCCCATCAGCTCATTAACCACCATGTTTATGTTCGCCTTTTCATTCTGCTGGGCGAACATCCCTAACCCGACAACGATGGCAACACCGACGATGATCACCGCCAAGACTAATAGAAGCAATTGCTGCTGACCCATACTTATTTCGCTCCTTCCGTCTTTTCAACATTTCTACCGAGGAGAACTTCTTGACTCAACTGGTGTGGAATTCCTGAAGCTGCGCTCGCAAAATTTGTGCCATCACTGTTATGTTTTCAATTGTTGAATGACACCCGATGACAGTTCCGACTTCTTCACGAAGAACACAAAGTGACATGATCAGAAAAAGGCGTAAGGTTCGATAGTTGGGTTGGATGCGGGTATCATGTGTGGAAGGGATAGAGATTCGACCTGCGGAAAGTCGAATGTCCTGTCCGGGTCCGCTTTGTGCGACTATCTATTCTCACGGTTTTGTTCACGGCCTGTATTCTCCCCAACGCCGGGCAGACAGCAACACCGCAGCAAGAATAGGGCGCTCAGTCATTGGAACCTCCTGCAAGTCACATCGCTGATGGTCAAGGAGATGTGGAGCATCCTGCCATGAACCATTGCGGCATTCTGAAATACAGGTGTTATGCTGGCTCTGTGGCGATAGCGAAATAATCTCTATTCTCATGCCGAAGATTCTGGACAGGCCATCTCAATCGTGGCTCCACCAAGAAGAAGAGAAGTTGCTCAACTCAAGCGCCCCTTATACCTGTTGCAGAGGGGAGAAGACTCTGAAGCGCACTTTTACTTTCCCAATACAATTTTGTATCTTTAGAAAGGAAAAGAGAGGGGAAAGGTCCGTTTGCCCCAAAGGGCAAAGTTGCTGCTTCTTTGCCGGGAAAGTGACTCTTGAGCGCATTTGATGAGGAGATCAAGGGCCATCCTCAGTCTGAGCAGCGGGATGTCTTTTTGCCGGTGAGCGGAGTGTCCCAAAAGCCTCCAATAATCTGTCATCCGGATTGTTAAGCCACTCGAGAATAGCGATGAACATGCCAAGAAGTTTTCTTTTCGGTGCAGCCTGGCTTTTCGCGGCTGCGCTCCTGCTGACGGCGACCGTCCCACCTGACGCAGAAGCCAACTACACTTTTTTAGGCAAAGTGGACAGCACGGAGAACACGCCCTCAGGTCTCACACTGTACTGCGAAGGTAATAATCAGGTTCAGATCACTTTTTTGCAACCTAACCTGTTTCGCTACACAATGCTTCGAGCAGACTATGCGGAACCTTTGCTTCAAGAGCCGTTAACGCTCACAGCATGGGAATCAGTGCCCGTGGAGTGTGCGCAGAATGATACGCTGGTTCGGCTGAAATCAAGTGAGCTGGAACTCGAAATTCAAAAATTTCCGTGCCGACTCACGGTGCGCAATAAGCAAGGAGAGGTTATCTCAAAGGATGATCCAGGAATGGGTGTTGGATGGGATGGCAAAGAGGTTCGTTGTTGGCGCACAATCACGGCGGACGAGAGATTTCTCGGATTAGGCGAAAAGGTATTGGCGGCGCCGGTGACACGAGAAGGACAATATGTGAAAAAGGTCTACCTGCCTAAAGGACGATGGCTCGATGCCAACACTGAGGAGTTGTACGAGGGCAAACAAGCGGTGTATGTGGATGCGCTTCTCGACCGGCTGCCTCTCTTTCTGCGCGAAGGAGCCATTATTCCTTCCCGCGAACCTGTGCAGTTTGTAGATGAGAAGCCTCTGACGAAACTCATCCTTGATGTCTTCCCAAGTGCGCAGCTTGATACCTTCCGGTATTACGAGGATGACGGCAAGAGCCTCGATTACCGACAGGGAAATTATCGTATCACGGAATTCATATGTGCTCAGCAAAATGGGGAACTTCATTTCGAAAAACGGCGCGTTCATGACCGCTACGAAGCACCGGAACGCGAGCTGGAGATTCGCTTTCACGCCGTGTCGAAAGCACTGCGTGACATTATGCTCGACTATCAACCGCTTCAGGACTATGACTACGACGATCAGAAGAGAATTCTCATTGTGACCATTCCCGACGAGGGAAATGTGCAGAATCTGACCATCCGGTAACTCACAATCCTCAGGAGATAAGCACATGCTCGCAGGCATTGGAAACATAGACATTGTCGTTATTGGAGCCTATTTTCTTGTCGTGTTGGGAGTTGGGTTCTACTTCTCCCGCAAGGAACGCACGGCCGCGCAATATTTTTTGGCGGGTCGGCATCTCGGCTGGTTTGCCATTGGAGCGTCACTTTTTACTACTAATATTTCTAGCGAACATTTTATCGGCCTCGCGGGGTCGGGGGCGGCGACGGGAATGGCTGTGGGGCATTTCGAATGGCTGGCCTGTTTGATTGTGCTGATGCTCGGTTGGATCTTCGCGCCTTTCTACTTGCGGTCGAAGGTTTTCACCATGCCGGAATTCCTCGAACGGCGTTACAGCAGCGCAAGTCGCTGGTACTTGACGCTTGTTTCGATTCTGTCTTATGTGCCGACGAAAGTCTCGGTCACTCTGTTTGCCGGAGGACTCCTTCTGAAGCAGGTCATGGGCTGGGATATGTACACATGAGCCATCGTGCTCGTGATCGCGACAGGAGTCTATACCATCACCGGTGAACTTGCCGCCGTAATTTACACGGAACTTGTGCAGACTTTCGTGCTGATAGGTGGAGCGGTAACGCTGACAGTTGTGGGGCTTAGCGAATTAGGTGGTATTCGAGCGTTGCAACAGGGCGTCCCCGAAAGTTTCTTCCACATGTTCAAACCTATCAGCGATCCCAATTTCCCATGGACAGGCATTGTCTTTGGCGCGCCGATTCTCGGCATCTGGTACTGGTGCACGGATCAATACATTGTGCAGCGTGTTCTCAGCGCCAAGGGTTTGAGTCACGCTCAATCAGGAACGATCTTTGCAGGCTTTTTGAAAATTCTGCCGGTATTCATTCTCGTCATGCCCGGCATCATTGCTCGCGCTCTTTATCCCGGAATCGCCGGTGACGAGGCTTACCCGACGCTGGTCACGCGCCTCTTGCCTATGGGATTGAAAGGCATTGTCATCGCCAGTCTCTTGGCCGCGCTGATGAGTTCCCTTGCGGCGTGTTTCAACAGCAGCTCGACGCTGTTTACGATAGATATTTATAAGAAACTGAGGCCGGAGGCCGGAGAGCGGCGGCTCGTCAATGTGGGACGAATTGCCACGGGAGTATTGGTGGTGTTGGGGATTCTGTGGGTGCCGTTCATTCGCTTTATCTCGTCGCAGATTTATGTCTACTTGCAGAGCGTGCAGGCGTATATCAGTCCGCCGATTGCAGCCGTGTTTCTCTTCGCCGTGTTCTGGCCGCGCGCCAATGGTAAGGGAGCCATCGCGGCACTCTTCACGGGGCTTTTTTTCGGAGCTCTCCGCCTGATTACAGAGCTCATCCACAGCCAGAATCCTATCGGCTTCGCTCCACTGGCCGCACTGGCGGAAATCAACTTCCTGCACTTCGCCGTGTTCCTGTTCATCTTGTGCAGCGCCGTGCTGATTCTCGTCAGTCGCGCCACAGCCGAGCCGGAAATGGCCAAACTCCGCGGTCTGACCTATCGCCATACGGAGAGAACCGCACCGACCGGTACGGACATCTCCTCGCGGCGGTTCAACATCGTCTTTTCCATTGTGTTGTTTTCGACGGTGGTGGTGCTATGGATTATTTTCTTCTAATGATGGTACTGGTGCTACTTTCATTAAGGTTTGCGTGTTGCCGAGTAGCGGTGTCGGTTGCCGGCAGCCGACCCTTAAGCTCGTAGCGCCCAGCTTGCTGGGCCATGAAATCTCACGATAATGTCTCCCAATTCGGGCGGTGCTATCTTCCTAAATTTCAATTACACATGTGGGTCGGAGACTCCTGCAGCATTGAGGCCCAGCAAGCTGGACGCTACGCATTTCGCATATCTTCCTTTGTCTCCGAAAAAGGTACGCATTTTGCCTAATCCTGAGCATGACTCAACAAGCAAACCTTTTTGGAAACGGTTAGCAGGACTGCGGGATGCGGGAGCGTCCCGTCCAGTGATTAACATGGTTCGGCTGTGCGAAGATTGAGGTGACGTGATGGTCATAAGATGCAAATACTCCTTCATCGTTCTTGGTGTGCTCATCTGTTTGGGAGTCGCAAGCAGGCTTGACGCACCGGATCTGGCCGTTGACACTGAAAATGGCGGCGAATGCACGACAGCGGTGATTGCAGGCTCCGCCACAGCCAATGGCCGACCCCTGCTCTGGAAAAACCGAGACCGCACGCAGGTGAATCAGGAGATTGTCTACTTTGACGACGGGCTCTACTCCTATGTAACCATTGTCAACGCAGGAGACTCCACACAGGCATGGGGCGGCGTGAACAGCATGGGTTTTGCCATCGAGGATGCGAACACCAGCAATGTGCCCGACACGGTGCCCGGTCCCGATGACGACGGTTTCATTATGAAGCTCGCGCTGCAAACTTGCCAGACAGTTGACGACTTTCAGGCGATTCTCGACTCAACCTCGGTGGCCGGCCACACACGACCGGCCATTTGGGGCGTAATAGACGCAGCAGGCGGTGCGTCAATATTCGAAACCTTCGCTTACTACTATGTGCGCTATGATGCAAGCGACACGGTCAACGCGCCGCTCGGAATCTTGGTGCGCGCCAATTTTTCCTACGCGGGCGATACAAGCAACCCGCAAGGCCTCCACCGCCACAACCGGGCAAAGGCACTGCTCGAATCAGCCGCAATCGCCGATTCACTCAGCGCGCGCTATCTATGCCGCACCGTAGCTCGCGATCTGCGAACGACGGACCTCTTTGACCCATATCCACTTCCCTTTGAGGGACACGAGGGGAATCTGCTTTGGGGCTGCATCTCATTTACCGGGGGTATCAGCAACATGTACACGGTCTCGGCGTGCATTGTGGAAGGAGTGCAGCCCGGAGAGAATCCCGCTTTGGCCACTCTATGGGCGTTCCCCATGGCTGTCGAATTCGGTGTGGCGTTGCCATTCTGGGTCGCGGCGGGCACGACTCCACCCGAAGTTGACGGGCACCCAACAGCACCGCTCTGTAACGAGGGGCTGCGTCTCAAGGCTCTGGCACAGCGCGGAGTGGAGGCCAACAGAGCGATTAATACTTACATCTTGGTAGATGAGCAAGGAGGCGGGCTGCACATGACGACCTTTCCTCTTGAGGATTCCGCTTTTTGCCGCGCGGATTCTGCGTTAGCTGTATGGCGGGCGGCAGGTGAGCCAGACTCGGCTGGCATGGCCGAGCTGACCGCACAACTTGCACAGATAGCCTATGCCGCACTTTCCGTCTGGCCTCGACCGGGAGATGTTGTCGTGCAGCCATACCCCGTCGAGAACCTCACGGCGAATTTCTCAGCTGATCAGAGACTGGTCTTGTGCTGGTCAGCGGTGGTGAAGGACATCATCGGATTGCCGATGACGCCCTCCGGATATGCGATCTGGCAATACGACGACTATCCGGTGACACCCAACACCGGGGACAGTCTCGGCTTCACTTCGGACACATTCTTTGTGATTCAAGGATACATGGACGATTCCGAAGCGCTCTTTGGCGTGCAGACGCTGCGGTGACAGTACACATGAGCCTCCAAATAAAGAGCGCGTGCGTCGCTCCTTTGCTGCAGCCACCATCGAGGAGCGGCTTTCAAATGACAGCGACCGGAAATAACTTGGTCGCAAATGTGCCAAACCTTGCTTGTGTTTTAAGCACAACTCTCTGCCGATGAGGAGCTCATGAATCTGATTGCAGAAATGTCCTGGAAAGAGCTGAAAGAGTATCTGGAGCACGACAACCGCGTGATCCTGCCAATCGGGGCCATGGAAGCGCATGGACGGCACCTCGGTTTAGGCACCGATTTTTTCGAAGCAGAGGCGATTGCACTGGGCACGGGCGGAGCGACAGGAGTGGCCGTTGCCCCCACGCTGAACTACGGAATGTCCTTGGCGCAAATGGGATTCCCCGGTACGCTGTCCCTGCGCCCAACAACGCTGATCGCGGTGCTGGAAGATTTGTTCCGTGCACTCTACCGTCACGGATTTCGCCGCGTTCTTGTTGTGAATGGACATGGCGGCAACACTGCCGCTCTTTCGAGCGCCGTACAGATGGTGACACAGGATCTTGAGGGCCTGCGCGTTAAGAACTTCGAGTGGTGGACCGATAGCGAAGCGCATCAAGTCGTGATTGATATGATGGGAGAGCAGGCGGGTTCGCATGCCTCCGCGGGCGAGACTGCGTTCATGCTCGCGGTGCGCCCGAGTGCTGTCAAGCTGCAGCGACTAACCGGCCGCGATGCGCCGATGCGACCGTCACGCGAGATGACAACGGTGCAGACATTCGCTCGGATCTATCCGGATGGCATGATGGGACTTAGTCCACGCACGGCAACGCGGATGGCGGGCGAGGCACTGCTGAAGAAATGCGTCGAGATTTGTGCGCGGGACTTGGTGGAATGGCCAGATCTGCCTGCGTAGGTGACCGGCTATTAAACGGAGACAAGCAATTTGAGAATTTGGATCCTTTTTTCAGTCACGAGTACCCTCCTGCTCTTTGCTTCCTCCTCCCACGCCGGCACCTGATTCTGCTGGAGCGATGACGGGCAGTCTGCCTGTCGGGAACATGTGGCTACGGACAGCGCATGTGCACAAGCAGGCGGCGAGGACGGATGCGATCATTTCCATTTCATTGCGGATTCCGCAAGTGGATGCAATGGCATACTTCCTTGGGCGCAAGCCGAAGGAGACACGCTGTGGCGCTTCGTGATCGTCGTTTCCTGTGGGCGGGGAGAAAAAGTCTCAGCATGTGACACGGGGCTACACGAGGAGTGCTGGGAACATCACATCTTGTATCAGTGCAAGATCCTTCCGAAGCAACCGGACACCTGATTCAATTCCCGCCGTGTGGGCGGAGCCCACGGGGACTACAGTGTGCGCTGTTCATCGAATGGACTGGTTGCTTGCCGCCCGTGTCGCGACGAGAAAGGCAAGCACAACAACTGCATCGAAGGCCATCGCTACAATTGTCACTGGGACAACTTCCATTATCATTGCCGCTGCTTTGAGAGACAGGAGAACGACTCAACAAAAAGTGATTGAAGCAGAGAGCTTCCCTGTATCCTGTTTTTCTCATCATTATCCACCTCGCAAGTTATGCCGTTCATCTGACGATTTACATACGTAAACGAAGGAGTGGGCGAAATGAAGACAAGGACTCCTCATCACCGACATGCAGGCAACGGTGTGATCGTGTGTCTTATCCGAGCTCTGCCGTCTGAACGAGATTTGTGAGTCCGACTCAATGCAAAGCCCTGACGCAACGGACTCCGTTTCCTGCATGTGTCACTCTTTCACATCTAACCAGGGAGACTAAGACATGGAAGCGACTGTGCTATTTGGAACTCTGTTTGCACTCTGTATCGTCTGGTACTTGGTTACCAGTGCTCTCATTATCGGTGCTCTACAGCAGAGAAAAGTGAAAATCAACTTTTTTCTGATACGAATGCTGCTCCCCTTCTATGCTGGAAAGTATCAAAAAATCACTCGAGAGGAGACCGGAAAGACGGGACCATTGTTCTATCACTGGATCATCTCAATCAATGCGGCCTTGGTTTTTGCCGTTATCGCGCTTCTTTTCAAAACGGGCGTCTTGCCATGAGTGAATAGCTTTTCGGTCTCTCTCAACAGTTGACGGCTCGGGGACACCTTTCTGAATCAATAACTCCCACCTTAAAACAGGCTTCACCGTACCCAAAGCGATCCTTCACGGTCGTGATGGAAGCCGCCACTTGCTTCTTCAGCATGTCACGCAAAACACGCGAGGAGCCAACACGAGGAATCAAGGTACTTCATGAATACAGCTTTCCCCTACTTGGGCCATGTCCTCGCCACCGGGACAGCCATTGCCTGGGCTCTCTCGATCATTCTGTTCAAAAAGAGTGGTGAGACGGTTCATCCAATTGCCCTCAATCTCTTCAAGAACTCACTTGCGGCCGTTCTGTTCTTGCCCACGCTTTGGTTCTTTGGACAGACACTCTTCCGCAGCGTCCCCGCAGGCGATTACCTGCTGCTGATGGCGAGCGGAGCGCTTGGCATTGGTATCTCCGATACGCTCTTCTTCATGGCGCTGAACCGGCTCGGCGCCGGATTGATAGCGATTGTTGATTGCCTTTACAGTCCATTCGTCATTCTGCTCTCGGTTCTCTTCCTTAGTGAGCGCATGACGGCACTGCAGTCTTTCGGTGCCGGCATCATCGCCTTTGGCGTACTGCTGGGCAGCATCGAAAAGCCAAAGCACGGTTTGACGCGCAGGAATTTGTGGCTGGGGATTCTATTCGGAGTACTGGCTCTGGGAGGAACGGCCGTGGGCATTGTGATGGTCAAGCGACTTTTGGAGCGTTCTCCACTGCTGTGGGTGACCGAAATTCGACTGATGGCATCTATCATCGTGCTTGTAGTCGTCCTACTTCTTCACCCGGCTCGCCGAACGATTGTGCGCTCCTTGTCATTTGCCCGAAGCTGGAGATACACGCTGTTCGGTTCATTCACGGGTGCCTATGTATCCATGGTGGCCTGGCTGGGAGGAATGAAGTACACTGAAGCATCCATTGCAGCGGCGCTCAATCAGTTGAGCAACATTTTTGTCTTTGTCTTTGCCGCTGCGTTACTGAAAGAACCGGTCAATCTGCAACGCGTGATTGCCATTGTGCTGGCGGTGGGCGGAGCGCTTCTGGTAACCCTATGCTGAACAGCATTCGCATCCATTCGGACGAAGACAGATTTTGCAGCAAGGGAATGAGGAATCTTCGATCAAGTACTCAAAATTCTTGCCCGCTGCCGCCGACTTGAATTTGACGGTATTTCGGATTAATTATGGATGGTGGAGACCTTACCTTAGAAGTGTACAACTTGCACTCAATGGCATGAAGGAGAATTCGGATGTACGCGATTACAGGAGCAACGGGAAATACTGGAAAGGCCATCACGGAGATATTGCTTTCGAAAGGCAAGAAGGTGAGAGGCATCGGTCGTACCGCAGATCGCTTGCAGAGCCTTGTTGACAAAGGCGCTGAAGCCTTTGTTGGCTCTGTTACGGATGCGGCTGCCATGACGAAAGCTTTTTCGGGAGTGGAAGCCGTATATGCCGTGATACCGCCGAACTACGCCCCGGGAATCCGTGCTTATCAGCGGGCGGTCGGAGAAGCTCTGGCAACGGCAATTGAAAAATCCGGCGTCAAGTATGTGGTGGCTCTGAGCAGTTTGGGTGCGGATCTGCCAGCGAAGAACGGCCCCGTGGGTGGACTGTATGATTTTGAGCAGCGCTTGAACAAGATTCCCGCCGTGAATATCGTCTATCTGCGTCCGACCTTCTTCATGGAGAACCAGCTTGCCATGATTGGATTGATCAAGCAAATGGGAATCAACGGAGGCCCGTTGAAGGCTGATCTGCCGATTCCCGTGATTGCGACAAGGGATATCGCGGCGGCGGCCGCCGAACATCTTTTGAAGCTGGATTTTTCCGGGAAATCCATTCATGACCTGCTTGGTCCGCGTGAGTACACGATGGTTGAGATCACCCGAATTCTTGGGCAGGCGATTGGCAAACCTAATTTGCCTTATGTGCAATTCTCCTATGAAGACACGGTGAAAGGGATGGTGGGAATGGGAATGCCCCTTGAGATCGCGCAACTTATGGTAGAACTGAACCGAAGCGCAAACGAAGGATTGTTGAAACCATCCGCCCCGCGTTCGGCGAAGAGTACAACGCCGACCACGCTTGAGGAATTTGCCAAGGTGTTTGCAGCGGTTTACAATCAGTAGTTATGCACAGCTATCATCCGCTTGCGACAGCAATATGTCTCGACTCAACGAAGTAATGTGATCTGTGTTTTCCTCCGTCAGCGTCCTTGTCACAAGAGATCTGCCAACGACGAGACTGGCCGGAGCGAACCATGCTCCTCTTCTTCATCCTCATAATTCATGTTAATCGCAGGGGCGATTTGGTTTTTTGATGGGTAGCTCCTCGCAGTAGCAGGAAGCCAAGGCCATATATGGAAACGATTGAAGCAATCTGTACCAGAAGAAGCATCCGAACATACACGAGCCAACCCGT
>Ga0315289_10013659_pt1 | contig 11357 bp, 11 predicted proteins | sample YL17G11_40_MG_FD_203452 | JGI IMG/M metagenome (GOLD analysis project Ga0315289, IMG submission 203452) | Sediment microbial communities from Yellowstone Lake, YNP, Wyoming, USA - YL17G11_40 | ecosystem: Environmental > Aquatic > Freshwater > Lake > Sediment | place: USA: Wyoming | collected... | reverse complement strand
CCTCGCGTGCCTTAGAGGCCGCTGAAGCCGACCCTACCAAGGTCCGCGGCACCATCGAAGAGGAGGCTATCGATTTTTTGCCTCAGATCGAAAAACGCCTCGCCATTCTGCCCGCAATCACCCTAATGATTATGCTTATTGGGATCCTTGGCACCATCGACTCGCTGTGGACTGCTTTTCAATCAATCGACGTCCTCGACTCAGCAAAGAAGCAGGCAACGCTAGCCCAGGGCATCGCTGGCTCGCTGAGTCCAACGGCGCTAGGACTGACTTTTGGCATGCTCCTGCTAGCCGGCTATCATGTACTCAAGGGGATGGCCGCTACCCTGACCGACCGCCTCCATCATGGTGTAACGGTGCTGCTCAACCTACTAGCTCCCCAAGAATCCTCCTACTATATGCCGATGGCAGCACAGAGTCATGCAGGCGCTGATGTGCCCAGAGCCGACGCCGATTTTAGTTCCGAGCCCAGTGCCGCCCCCGAAGTTCACGCAGATGAGAGTTTTGATGATGTATCAGTCGAAGATATCAAGGACGAAGAAGAGATTATCTGATGATCGTTGGTCGATGCCAGCCGTTCTATTTAGTCTCTTTGGTCTATTAGCCATCCTGACCTTTGGCCTTAGGGCCGTGACTCTTGCTGCTGCCTATGGCGTCGTGCCCTTAGAAATTCCTGTCGTGCAGGCTGCGATCAATGACCCCGGATTGCACGGATACCGTGAGGAACCCCGCATCAGCCTCACGCAAAGCACCCCTGCAGTGGTGCTCACCGCCGATGCCTTTTATTTTGGCGATCTGACCGCATTTACCACCAACCTGTCGGGCATCCGCGATAAATACATCATTCGTCACATTGATGGAGCCCCGCAATTGCAGCCTCTCTTAGAGCAACTCACCGCTTGGGTCCGCGATCGAGCGCAACACCAGAATGTGCCTCCCACGAAGGTCCTAGTTTTAATCCCTGCAGGTGATATTCCCTTGCCGATTGTCACCCAGGTTGTCGCTGGACTACGCACCTCACCGAATTTTGAACGCGTCATCTTAAGCAATGGACTCATGTAATGGCCAAGCGCTCGACAACCATTTCAAATTGGAGCGATGCCTACGTTGCCACACAACAGCGCCTCAGCGAACCTCTGTGGTGGTTTCCCTATCCAATATTGATCGCCATTGGAATGGTTCTAATTTTGACCGGACACCTCGTTTTTGCCATCAACCCCCGCATGGGTCACCCCGCTAGCTTAATCAATTTTCCGGCGCAAATGCGCCCCGATAGCGCTATCTGGTTCAGCATGACGCCGATCGACCACGACATCGTCATCACTACCAATGATCGTCTGATCTTCCGCTGGCCCCAAGATCTAACTCCGGCCCAGACGACGCAACCTTTTGTCGCCTATTTGCGCCGCCGTGTGGCTATCGAAATCGATTCTGCGGCGCTACTTAAGCGTGCGCCTAACACCCCATTGACGGCCGTCATCGCCGCCGACCAACGCTTGAAGTACCTACATTTACGGCCAGTCATTGCCGCACTTGCAGAGGCCGGCATCACTAGTTACGCCTTCGAAACGCTAGTCATTGCGAGCACGAAGCGCGCTTCTTCGCATGGTTCTTCTTCCGGAGGGCACTCCCCCGAATGAAGGCTAAGAAACCGACTACGAAAAAGGCTGGCGCCACCCACAAAAGCGCCACTAAGTCTAAGGTCGCGTCTAAGCACCGCCTGCAGATTGAAGTGTTGCAAAATGGTGCCTCGCTGCTCTCGGTTAGTCTGCCGCTGAAACGCCGAGGGCATCTAGCCCTGACCAGCAAGGGACGTGGTCCATTCGTACTACCGCACTATCCACTGAGCGATGGACACCTCGATTTTCTGCGTTTTGTACCGGGTGGCATCGAACTCGACGTCGACCATGGCTGGGAGGGCTTTTGCACCAGCAATGGCGACCTCGTAACGCTGAAGCGCCAATCCCGGGGCCGACACAAGGTTATGATGCAGCGTGGCGACTATGCCAGCATCACCGAAAACGATCTAAGAATCATGATAAAATTGGCGCCCCCGGCGCTGAGCCCAGCAAACAGCCGCAGCGGCACCAACCCCGCTTATCGCAAGTCATTGTTAAGCCTGGCTTTTACTTCTAAACTCGAGATCCAGATGGGCCTCGTCGGATTGGCGATCACCACGATCTTGATCGGGAGTGCGGCATTCGGCTTGCTCAAACGGCCCTTTCACCGAGCAACAAGGCTTGCCGACGTGGCTCCAGCCTACGCTTTACCGTTCATCGCTCCGGAGCATCTGAGCACGGCGCCAGAAGCTCTCCAGGAACACCTCGATCGGCGCCAATGGATCGACTCAGTGCTAGCCTACTACCTGTCGTTAACGGCGGCACTCATGGGGCGGCCTGAGGCGAATTCCAAGTGGCTTGACAGCTCAACCCTCGACCTCTACCAGGGGCTATTTGCCGAGGTTCGTAAGAAGCTGGATACCAAAATCGAATTGCAGCATGAGGTTGACCACCTCCAGGCGATGAAGGACGGCGTCGCCACCCTGTCCATCCCCAGCGTGCTCGGCGAAAGCAGCAGCGGCAGCATGCTGCGCATCATCGACAAAATCAACATTATGCAACACGGCATGCAGCTCAACCTCGCCGCCAAGCGCGACATCATGCTGACCTTCCCCGCGGATCCAGAGTATTCGTGGGACGAATACCGCGACGTCAAACGACCAGATACGACGGCCATGACCGCAGCCGTAAGGAAAATTCGCGCCTTTAGTAACATGAGCGATGAAGAAATGATGTATGCCGAGGCTGATGCCTTGGCGAAAAAAGCCCGGCGTATTCAGCACACAGCCAACTCAGCTGGCCACCAAGGCGATGGCCAAAGGCCCTCCTATCAAGAACCGATTGCCATGCCCGAGGGCGTGCGCTACGCGACCTTCGCCACGGGCCAGGATCTGCGCCTGGCCGACGAAAAGCTGTATCAGATTCAAGCCTCCGAGTATGGCTCACTGCCGCAAGGCGAGCCTAAGGTCCGCGAACCCTTGATCGGCCAGCTTGAGCCGCCACTCATCGAGCGCTACATCAAAGAAAACCGCTTCCAGCTGCAACTATGCTATGAATTAGCCCTGCGCCGCAACGAACAGGCCGCCGGTACTATGGAATGGAAATGGCGAATCGACTCTCGAGGAGCAATCGCCGATGTAGCCCTGATCACCTCTAGCATCCAAGATCCGCGTATGACAGAGTGCATTCGGCAAAAAATAATGACCTGGCGCTTTCCGCGCCCAAGGCACGGAAGTGTGGAAGTAAGCTTCCCTTTCGAGTTCGCACCGACCAAAGGATAGACCTATTTGCAAACTTTAGACGCACATCCGTTCAATCCAGCATCGATCCCTGGCGCCCTGCGCATCATTCCAATGGGGGGCTGCGGCGAGTTTGGCATGAACTTGACCGCCTATATCGCCAGCGGCAAACTTTTCGTGGTCGATGCTGGAGTGCGCTTTCCGGAGCCGGAACGCCTGGGTGTCGATGCGATTGTCCCAGCCGTCGACCCGTGGTTTCAGGCCATAGGTGGCGTCCATGCCTACATCATCACCCACGCTCATGAAGACCACCTCGGCGCTGTGCCGCACCTGCTGCCCAAATGGCCGGCGCCTGTCTACGGCACCGCTTGGACGATTGAACTCCTTCGCCTTAAACTCACCAAGCTTGGTCACGACCCAAAGTCCTACACCCTGGTTACCGTTGAACCGGGAGATCACGTTACCACCGCCGGCTTCGACGCGGAGTATATCCACGTCAACCACTCTATCCCCATGACCTGCTGCCTATTCATCCGGACCCCGGGCCTTAACGTCTTTCATACTGGAGATTTTAAGTTCGAAGAGCAGCCAATGCTCGAAGCTGCCACCGATTTCGCCCACCTCAAAAAGCTCGGCGACGAGGGTGTCGACCTGCTGCTGACCGATAGCACTAACGCCGACAAAGACGGTCACTGCCCCGGCGAAGCCACGGTCTTTGAGCCTCTCAAAAATGTGGTCGAGAGCTGCGAAGGAGCGGCGATCATCACCACCTTTGCCAGCAACCTTTGGCGCCTAAAAACCATTGCGGACGTCTGCATTGCCACCGGGCGCAAACTTTATATCAGCGGCAACGGCATCGAGACCACCCTCACCATTGCTAAAAAGTTAAATCTCTATCACCTTCCAGAGAGCCTCAGAGTTGCCGAGGATCAAGTCGCCGCCTTTCCCCGGCAGCGACTGGTTATCCTGGCCACCGGCTGTCAGGGTGAGTGGCGTTCGGCTTTAGCGCGGATGGCCGCTGGTACCCATCGCAGCATCGTCATCGGCCCCGGCGACACCATCATCTGGTCGTCGCGGATGATTCCCGGCAACGAAAAAGCCGTTTTTGCTATGACCAACTCCTTTCTTCGGGCCGGAGCAAAAATCATCACCGGGCGCGATGCTCCGGATATCCATGTCAGCGGACACGCCTTTGGTGGCGATGTCGAGCGCTTGGTGCAAACCCTGCGTCCCCGTCATTTCCTACCCGTGCACGGCTCGTTCACCCATATGCGCGCCAACCTCGGCCGACCGCTAAGCGCCGGCATGGATGCCACTAGCACTCTCATTGAGAATGGCGACGTGCTCGACGTTAGCCGCCAGGGGGTCGTTAAGGCCGGCAAGATCGACATCGAACTCGAGTTTGTCGACTCCGAAGCAGGGGTATTGATCTCCCAAGGCACCCTACGCGACCGCTTGAAGGTCGGCGAGCTGGGTATGGCTTTGGTCGATGGCGTTTTCGACCATGCGACCAACGACTGGCGCATCGGCCCCAATATTTCGCTCAGCGGCCTAAGTCTGCCTCTAGTGGTCAATTCAGACGACTGGTTGGCTAAGACAGCGCGACAACTGGGCCAGCATCTGCGTCCGCTCCTAACGCAGCATCAGCCGCCAGTCACAGTGACGGAAGAAGCGCGGTTATTTGTCAGGCGGCAATTGACTAGGCTGCTTCGTAAAAAACCGGTCGTGCTCGTTAAGCTGCATATTCTTTAGACGCAGGTGGGACTCGGGTGTTAAAGCATTATATGGTTTTAATGGGTTTAAACTGCCTGCTGTGCGAGACGTCGTGGATCCGGTCTTAATAGCCGCCGCCAAATTCGAACTCGACCCCCTCGCCAACGCCTTGCAGCAGCGCGGCCACACCCCCGTGACCAAGTTAATTGGCGTGGGTTCTCTCAACGCTGCCAAAAGAGCGAGGCAGGTGGCCGACTACTGCCGCGGCCGCCCGGTCGTGTTCGTCGGTACCTGCGGCACGTTCGGCGCTTTCAATAAAGTTTATCTGGTGAGAGCCCAGGAGGTGGTCTGGCTGCCCACCTGCGAAAGGATGGGTTTTTCCTACACGATTAAAGACTCTGCGCCACCGATTTCGCTACCGACCCCGCCGATGTTCTGTCGCTCACTACCAGAGAAGCGCGTCATTTGCTCGCCCAGCGTCAGCCTGGTCAGCAAGCTGCCAGAATCTTGGGCAGCCGAACAGCAGGTCGAAAATCTCGAGCTTTATTCAATCATCGGCGAGGTTGCGGCGCAGGCCTCAAGTCTCGCGGTTATTTTAGCCGTGACCAACAGCATCGGACCTGATGCCCACAGCCAGTGGCGGCACAACTTCGCCGCCGCCGCGGGGGCCACCGCCGAGTTCATTGCGCCGCGCTTAACTCGCCAAGAGGACTGGGGAACATGAAGCCAATCGAGCGTCGAATTATCCTCGAAACCTATCCATTCAACGTCGAGCAACTCAATCTTGAAAAGAATGGGGTGCCATATTCCGATCCCTATTACCGCCTGGTCAGCAAGGACTGGGTCAATGTCTTGCCCATCACCGACGATGGTCGCGCCGTGCTGATCCGCCAGCCTCGGGTCGGTGTCTTAAGGACGATTCTAGAAACTCCTGGGGGGATCATCGAGAGCGGTGAAAACGACCCCACCCTCACTGCGGCTCGCGAGCTAGAGGAGGAAACTGGTTTTACCAGCCAGCGTTTTCTTTCACTGGGCTCGCTTAACACCAATCCTGCCATTTTAACCAACCGTTGCCATTTTTTTCTCGCAATGGGTTGCCGCCTAGCGACTCAGCGCCAGCATTTTCCGGATGCCGATGAGGACATTGAAGTTGAACTCTTTGACGTCGGCGCTTTGGACTCTATGGTCCGGACTGCGCAAATCGACCACAGCCTGAGCGCTTTATGCATCCTGCTCGCCGGTAAATACTTAAACCTCCCACTACGGCCTTGAGCGAAGGCTCGGCGTAGCATCCCTGCACTGCTCTTGCGAGGTTCGCGTAATGTCAGACCACGATATACAGGCCCTTATCATTGAGCTCCAAACCGATGCCAATGAGCGGCGCGCCGAGGCAGGGCCATCGCGCTTTCATGCAGTATGGGCTAAAAGCAAGCAGGCTACGTTGACCTCACCTCAAAGCGGGCGTGGCCTCACCGCGAAAATTAAAGGCGCTGCGCATAAATTGCCGCTGCTGGGACCTTTAGCCCGTCTATTGGCCACGATCATCCGGCTACCAGAGCGTTTGGGTCGTATGGAGCGAGAGATCCAGGTGCTGCGCCAGCAAAACGCCGAGTTAAGCGATCGCGCTATCAAAACAGAGGCTATTTTAGCGCAGAAGATCGGACAGCTAAACGATCATTTGAGCAACCTATTAAACGGACTAACCGTGCAGGTCAGCCAACTACAACATGAAAATTTTCTTCGCCTGCAAAGCCAACAGCGGCTACTGACACAGGTGCAAAGTGTTAAAGACGACCTGCTTGAATCCGATGGCCGACTCGAATCGTTCATGGCGCATGCTAGCTCGGCGATCGTCCCGGCACAACCTGGCCCCCCCCCTACAGCTCCGCATGCATCAATGCTGACAGACAGCCTCTTGGATGATTTCTACTGGCGCTTTGAAGAGAGGTTTCGCGGATCGCCGGAGGATATCACCGCCAGACTTAAGATTTACCTCCCTTATCTCGAAGCAGTCAAACAAAGCGCCCCCAACCGTCTACTACTAGACTTGGGTTGCGGCCGCGGCGAGTGGCTCAAGCTAGCTCGGGCTACAGGGCTAGCCATCAAAGGCGTCGACTTGAACGCAAAGATGGTCCGCGACTGCCAGGCAGAGCAACTTCCGGTCGTTCTCGGCGACGGCGTGCGCTTCCTTCAAGACGAGGTCGGCGGCTCGCTTGCGGTTGTGACCGGCTTTCATATCGTTGAGCACCTGCCCTTTGCAGCTTTGATGAGCATGCTAAAAGCGGCCTACCGGGCCCTCGCGCCCGGCGGCTTTGCATTATTTGAAACTCCGAATCCCGAAAATATCTTGGTCGGCGCCTGCACCTTCTACACCGACCCTACGCACAAAAACCCCATCCCGCCTCCGACTCTCGCCTTTATGATGGAAGAGGCCGGCTTCGTCCGCCAAGAATGTGTGCGGCTGCGTCCGCAGACGTTAGAGGACCCGCCAGTACACGCCGCGACGCTGAGTGTCGTTCAGCGTTTCTACGAAGCACCCGATTATGCCATCATCGGCTTCAAAGATAAGTTGGAGCTTTAATGGCCAAGCCTACATGGTTTATCCGTGAATTATTCGATCATCGCTACCTCCTCTTGCAGCTGACTCTGCGCGACTTTAAGTCGCGCTATGCCGGCTCAATACTTGGCTTATTCTGGGCCTTTTTGCAGCCACTTGCGATGATGGCTATCTTGTGGTTCGTATTTTCCTATGGCCTAAAGGCCAATGCCGTGGAAGCAGGCGTTAAGTTCATCCCGTGGTTTTTTAGCGCCAGCGTCGCCTGGAATTTTCTCCAAGATGGCATCTTCGTCACCAGCAACGCCATCAATGACTATGCCTTTTTGGTCAAAAAAATCGACTTTCGTGTCCGCCTCTTGCCGGTCGTAAAAATCCTGTCCGCCTTGATCCTGCACGGCATCTTTCTCGCACTGCTCATGGTAATCCTGGTGATCTCTGGTCTGAGACCAGATGTCCAATGGTTGTCAGTTTTCTATTATATGTTTTGCTCATGCGTCTTTCTTCTAGGCTGCGGCTGGCTACTAGCACCTTTAAATGTCTTCACCCGCGACATTGCCCAGCTCGTTAGCGTTTTGATGCAATTTGGCTTTTGGCTAACGCCTATTATTTGGAACTGGCGTATGCTGCCAGAAAAATACCGGCCCCTAATCAAGCTGAATCCCCTATTTTATATCACCGAAGGTTACCGCGACGCCTTTGTCTACCACCGTTCGATCGCTGCCCATGGCCTCAACTCCATGCTCTATTTTTGGTGCTTTACGCTCGGCCTATTGGCGCTTGGCCATACTGTTTTCAAACGTCTAAGACCCCACTTTGGCGATGTCCTTTAGTCGGTGCGCCGTGACGGAGAATAAATGTCATCGTTCGCTATAAAGACCACAAATCTGACCAAAGTCTACCGCCTCTATCCGGCGCCGATTGACCGCCTAAAAGAGGCGCTTACGCCCTTTGAACGTAAATACCACGAAGAATTTTACGCCCTAAACGATGTCAGCATCGAGGTCGAACAGGGGCAATGTGTCGGCATCATCGGTCTAAATGGGTCCGGAAAAAGCACTCTGCTGCAGACCATAGCCGGTGTCTTAACGCCGACGACCGGCCAGGTTGAAGTCAACGGAAAAATCGCCGCTCTCCTCGAGCTTGGCGCCGGTTTTAACCCGGATTTTTCTGGGATCGAGAACGTGATATTCCAGTGTTCGATTATGGGATTTCATCGCCGTGAAATCGACGCGTTGCTGCCAAAAATCGTCGAATTTGCCGACATTGGCACGTTTATCAACCACCCAGTGAAGACCTATTCTTCGGGGATGTATGTGCGACTAGCCTTTGCCGTGGCCATCAATGTCGATCCGGATATTTTAATCGTCGACGAAGCGCTCGCTGTTGGTGATATTCGCTTCCAAGCCAAATGCATGGCGAAAATTCGCGAATTTCGCCGTGCTGGCAAAGCCCTATTATTTGTGTCACATGACCCCGGAGCCGTCAAAAGCCTATGCAACAAGGCCTACCTCCTAGACCGTGGCCGCGTCCTTGACGCCGGCGACCCCGACCAGGTCTTCAATTATTATAACAGCCTGATCGCCGAACGGGAGCTTCCAGACAAGGACGCGACCACAAAGCACAAGGGAATACTGCGGCAGCGTTCCGGCAACGGCAAAGTCCGGATTGAAGAAGTACGCCTGTTCGATGCACAGGAACGCGCTGTCGAGACGATCGTCAGCGGCAGCCGCGTGCGCATCGAACTAGATGCCGATGTCCACCATGATGTCGACAGCCCCACATTTGGCATTCTTATCCGCGACCGCTTAGGCAACGATATTTTTGGCTCGAACAATCACCTGCTTGGGGTTGAAACTGGGCCACTAAAAGCCGGCACTCGGCTGCTTGTCACCTACGAAATGCCCCTGGACCTCGGGGCCGGAGTGTACACCGTGACCGTGGCTGCCCACGCTGGCGAGGCCCATGTCGAAGAGAGTTTTGATTGGCTCAACGACGCCTTGGTCTTTCGCGTAATCCATGCCCCAGACAGCCGGTTTACCGGAGTCTGCCGCCTGAGTCCGATCTTTGGTTTCCAACAGCGAAAGGCCATGACATGACCGTGGTGATCTGCGCTCTGCCGTTTTTATCTCGCTTCGATGCCGTCAGCAATGACGCCCGGATGCAAACAAGAGTATTGCGCCAAGCAGGGTATGAATCATATCTCTACTCCGAGCTTTTTGCGCCAGGATGCGCAGACGAGTCGATCGACCAGGCGACGTTTAAGCGCCTGACAGATGACCCAAGGACCATCCTAGTCTTTCAGATGTGCGTGGCCTGGGCCCCTCTTGATGCGTTTTTGGCGCAGACCGCATGTAAAGTCATCTTGCGTTATCAAAACATGACTCCCCCCGAATTCTTCGATGCCTACGACCACATGGGCGCTCACGCCACCAGGGCGGGCCTAGAACAAATGCGGCGCATCTTTCATCACCCTCGCCTCAAGATGTTGATGGCAGGATCGCCATTTACGCTTGAAGACGCCTTAAGTAACTGGGGTGCCCTCGATATACCGGCGCTGGTGGTTGCACCGTTTATGACGCTGCCGGATGGTTCAAACCACGTTGACGATCCAGTCATCGCTAAGGAGATGGGCGATGGACGCCTGCATCTATTTTTCATTGGCAGGTGGGCACCCAACAAGGGCCATCAACATTTGGTTGGGGTGTTAAATAGCTACCACGAAATGTATGGCAGCGATGCCTGCCTAACTATTGCGGGCGCCCCGTCGCCCAATTTCGCGGCCTACCAGGCACTAATCAGGAACCTTGCCAAGGACCTGGGCTTAGCTGACGCCGTTAAAGTGAGCGGAGGGATTGATGAACGCCAGCTCCTCACCTACCTCCGCCACGCTACTGCTTTTCTTCTCACCTCCGAACACGAGGGCTTTTGCGTCCCGGTAGTCGAAGCACAGGTATTTAATCTTCCGGTGCTGGCTTTGGCTAAAACCGCAGTTGCACATACCGTTGGACCTGGCCAGCTAGTCTTTAGCGAACCAAACTACGACCTATTCGCTGCGGCAGCCCATAGAGTCCGTCATGACTCGTCCCTGCGGCAGACCTTGGTCACCCAAGGCCAAAGCAACGCCGCAAGATTTAGCGTTGAGGCCACCACCGCACGCTTTTTAGAAGCCATAAAAATTCTCGAATGAGGAGTCAAAGTCGTGAGTTTTCGTGACATCGTCAGCTTCGATCCTGCGACACAGCAGCGTATTCGCGAAGAAGTCGCAAACCTGCAGCAGGCTCGCGCCGGATTTCGCCATGCCGACCGCGAGTTTAATTGGCCCACTGCAGGACACGTTAGCACAGCCGACCTCAAGGCAATGGCTGGACTGCAAGAGTTGTTTTTCACCCATCATTTCACCAGTCATCGGCGGTGGTTTGGGCCTTGGATTGTGTTCGGCAAGAGGCTCGGCGTCAGCCTATTAAACCGCTTATTGAAAATCAGTCTGGTGCGGCAGGTCGAACTTAATCAGCACCTTTGGAACCTAGCTTTGTCGGTACAACACCTCGAGCAACGGGTACTGCATCTGGAACAACAGCTGCGGCAAGCAAGGCCGGAGGTTCACCTATGAACTCGACTTGCAAGGCAGTGCACCAGCTGCTGCCAAATTTTAGCCCACGCGATGCTATCGGCAATGAAGCCGTGATGATGCAGAAGATCCTTCGTGAACGCGGTCTACGCAGCGAAATTTATGCGGAGCATGGTGAGGCGGCTAGCGTGGACGAGCTACTCGCATCCGATCTCGGACAT
>Ga0315289_10013658_pt1 | contig 11358 bp, 8 predicted proteins | sample YL17G11_40_MG_FD_203452 | JGI IMG/M metagenome (GOLD analysis project Ga0315289, IMG submission 203452) | Sediment microbial communities from Yellowstone Lake, YNP, Wyoming, USA - YL17G11_40 | ecosystem: Environmental > Aquatic > Freshwater > Lake > Sediment | place: USA: Wyoming | collected... | reverse complement strand
CAGCCTCCACGGCAGTGGCCTCGACCCAGGTCTTTACGATAGGGTGATCTTTCTGCTTCAGAAACTCCTTCAGCTCGTCGAGGTTCTTCACATCGTTCTCGGTCGGGATCTTCGGTATTATCTCCTGGGGTAAGTACTCCTTGATCCGTTCACGGACCTCGGATGGCATCCAGACGACCCTGTTCCAGCCACCGTCGGCCTGCAGGAACCTTGGGCTCCTCATGTATTCGATTGATAGACCGTGGAATCCGTCGACCTGTCTGCCGCCCGCCGTGAGGTCGGAGATGGTGACGAAGGAGAGGCCGTTCACGGTGTCGCCTTTATAGTTGCGGTGGACGACCCCGAATCCGTCGACTTCCGGTATGTAGAACGCTACACCCTCGAAGCAGCCGCAGCTCGTGTGAGGGTAGCCGAATGCTGTGTAGAGGGTGACTCGTTCTATCTCGCCGAGGCTCTTCTCCCTGATGACCCGGTTTACCTCCTTGTATTCTCCCTTCAGGTCATCGATCTTCTCACCTTTCGGTATCTCGAAGACTGGCCCCTTTGGATCGATCTTAGCCGTCGCCCTACCGTCAAACCAGCTGATAGCACCACAGTTGGCATAACGTTGGGGCGTTATTACGCATAGATGCGTCGGCGCGAAGGACTGGCAGAGACTACAGCCATAGAAGACGTCGACATCGTCGTCCTTCATCCCTCTCGCCCTGGCATCGCGGGCATCATAAATCTTCATCGCCTTCTCGTACCACTCCTTCACGGCGGCCGGGTCCGTCATGAAGGTGATCTGGATCTTCTCTACGAACGGCATCTCGCTCTTGTAGAGGCGTTTCAGAACCTCTCCGAGGAGGTTGAAGGTGCTGAAGCCCCTCTCGTAGGACTTCTTGCTGAGCCTGATCTGGATGTCGTAGCGTTGGTTGAGGTGCATGAACCCCTCGATGAAGTTAGCGTACTCGTGGATGCGCCGCTCTATGACGCCTTCTAGGTCCTTCTCGATCTCCTTGCCGGCGACCTCTATGAGCATGCCGAAGGGGTAATTCTGTCCAACCTCCAGCTTAGGGAGATCTTTTCCGATTATCTTGATGCTACCGTCCTCGATCTCATCGAGCTTCCTGGCTTGAACGAGCTCGAACTTGTAGGGTTCGCGGGGTCCTCCGAGCTCGACCTGCATCTCCTTGCCCCTTATGCGCTCCCCCTCGTAGATGATTCCGACGCCGACGGGGATATCCTCGAACATGGACATCCTAGCTTCCCTCCTCAAGAGATGATACTATCTTATCCATAACCTCTTTCCACTCCTTTTCAACCATCAAACCCATAGACCAGTTCGCGTTCGGTTGGTACGTCCTATCCAGGGAGATCGTTTTTATGTCCCACGCAAAATTCTTCAAACCTGATAAAACAAGCCACTCAAGATAATAAGGTAGACCCACAAAGACGGTGAGGTCATATCGCCCCTTCCCGTCGAAGCCCTTCCACTGGGGATCCCTAAGGCGGTCTCCCAGGTTCATCAGTGGCATACTGAATATTTTATCAGCCTTCCGCTTCCTGAACTCGCCGGCGAGGTGAGCGGTGGCAACAACCGTGATCTTGTGGTTCTTCATGACTCTGATAGCCGAGTCGACGAGGTCGCCGTCCTTAGTGGCAACCTTAGTAGCTTCCGAGCCGACAACGAATAGAGGCCTCTTCGCCTTCTTTATCATGGTCGCCGCCACTTCGGCGTTCGGGAGAATGAGGGCCTTCTTTGGACCTGGTATCTCAGCCGTCTGGCCTAGGATCATCTTCCCCGACATCATTGGCGCCTCCTCACAAGCCTGTCGAGTAGGGTTGGGTCCGGTGATGCTATCTTATCCTCGACCCATTCGCTGTCCTGCAGGACCTTTGTGACCTCATCCCTCATCGTGAAGGGTATGTCCTGGAGCCTCCTAACATAGAGTTGGAGATCTTCAGGCATCGAACCGTAGTAGCGCTGATGAAGGTCTATGTAATGGCTCAGCTTAACCGCCCTCCCCTTGTTTGTGTCGTTGGGGCGCATCGCCAACTTGGAGGTCATGACGATCGCCTCCTCGACGGTCTCTGCTGCGTAGAAAAGGTGCTCAGGCACCGGGCCGATATAAACCTCCTGTCCGTCCCTTGCATTGAAGACCTTCCAGTCCTCCTCCCTCTCCTTGCGACCAAGGAGCATCCGCCTATACTTGGCACCATGTGGCCCCACCACAACGGGTATACCGAGCCTCCAACAGCCGGCCGCTATGGCGGCTGCTTTCTGGGACATGGCGCCCCAGGCGACGCCTACCGCCCCCACCCTGTTCAGGATGTAGTCGGCTATCTCCTCGTAGTTGCCCCTCAGGGGGCGCTTGGCGAAGATGTTGGCGATCTTTATCGCGGCACCGCTGATGTGGGAGTTGGCAACGCAGCTGCCGACATTGACGAGGCCACCCGCATCGAAGTTACCTGGATACTTCTGATAGAGATTGAGACCTTCCTCGTCTTTGGTCATGGCTATGTTCATCGCGGAACAGCCGGAGGCAACTACGATGAACCTACGCTTCAGAAATTCCTCGGCGATCCTGGCCACGTCGCTGCCACCAGCCGGGTAGTTGGCGCAGCCGACTAGCGCGATGACACCGGGGATCTCGCCGAAGACGATGGGGCTGCCGACCTCCCTTATCTCCACATCCTGAATGGCGCCGCGGCCGACCCTAATAGGGTACTTCTCGAGTATAGCCGCCTTCTCGTCCGCCTTCGTGATTATCGAGATTATTGGGAGGTTCACCGGACAGGCGCTCTCGCAGCGGGCGCAGCCTACACAGAGATCGTATAGAGAAGCGAGCTGTGAATAGTCTCCCTCCTTCGCCGCCTTCATAGCTTCGACGACGGGCAGGTTGTTGGGGCAGGCTTGAACACACTCTCCGCAGGATCTGCACTCCTTAGCAAGCTTGGAGATATCTTTGACATTGAATTTCTTCTTCCCCTTCCTCTGCTTTGATATATTGATGGCTGTCTTGACGGCGACTTCGCCAACCTTTCTCGGATCAATTATCAGTGCTCCCTCCACTTTTCCCGTGGAGAGTTCTTCCACCACCTTATCCGCCTCGGCTGCCGTCATATCTTGGAGCCCAAGGCAGCTCTTCTCGCTCGTGGCTATGACCGGGACGCCGATTGCCTTCGCTTCTTGTAAGACATCCGTCCTAATGCACTGCTCGTCGACCACTATGAGGTCTGGTATCCCTGCCCTTATGAAACGGAGCTGCCAGGATATTGGACCGATGATCTTCGCCCTTTTATTGTACCTGCTCATGTCGTGGGCGGTGCAGCAAAGGCCGCCTACCTCGATTTGGCCGAAGAGGTCATGATCCATAAGATAGTCGATGATGTCGACGCTCGGCAGAACGTTGTGTCCTATACACATTATCACGGGCTTAGATGCATCTATCGACCCGTACCCGAGGTCTGTCAAAGCCGTCTCTGGCTCTCCCTTTGGCATACCGAGGGCAGAGATCTGAGAGATGTCGGCTACCTCCAACGCGACGTGGTCGAGCATACCTGCGTGAAAAGCCTTTGACTCGAAGTCGATGTTGTCTCCCTCCTGACCGGTGTGTGTAGCCGCGACTAACTGCACTATCTGGCTCTCGACGTAGTCGAGGACATCCTCGAGGTCCTTCAGCGTCTTGGGGCGGACCCCGCAGACGAGGCGGATGTTCGGCGCCTCAAGGGTGGTGTTTAGGGCTACGTCGAGTGGGACATCTCTGCCGTATTCCTCCACTAGGTGTTCGAGCATGTGCCTAGCGTGCGCCGCATGGGTCGATGCCCCTATGCATGCCGCTATGAGCACTATCCTCGACTGCTGAGCGGCCATGGTGATGCCACACGCTCCCCTCTTATCCCCCGTCAGGTCGCACTTGCCGAACGTGCAGAGGCAGCATAGATCGCAGAAGGGCATATAGAAGGGCTGATATCTCTTAAGGAGCCTTCTGTCCCAACTCCTCAGTGTGCCGACGGTCGGCCAGGGCGTGGGCCCCATCGGTTCCTCCCAGTCTTCGGTGTAGATCCTCCCCACCTCGATCTCGAGGCCCTTGAACTTTCCCAGCGTCGAGGAGAACTCATCGACCTTTAACCTCAAGTCCTTCTTTGGCAATCGGCCCCAACCCCGTTTAACTCTTACTATACTTACAATATTTGATATAAATATTATTTCGTTAGTACTCATTGAAGCCTTTTATTTTATTCCGATTTTAATGCTTAATTTTTTATATCAAATAATTATTATAAATATCACTATGAGCGTTAAACGTCCTGCTTACAGCAGGCTTGTTAAGGAGTTGCGATCCGGTCGGTTCGTCCTCACCGGCGAGCTGGAGCCGGAGAAGGTGACTGGCTTAGAGGAGATCATGGCGAGTGCGAGGGCGATGAAACCCTACGTCACTGCGGCGAACGTGACGGACAACCCTCTCGCCTTCGCCTACATGAACTCTCTGGTGCCATCATATATGGTCCAGAAGGAGGTCGGCTTGGAGACGGTCTATCAGATGACCATCAGAGACAGGAACAGGCTTGCTCTGGTCTCAGATGTCCTCGCGGCGTCATACCTCGATATTAAGAACATCCTCGCCATCTCTGGCGACCACACTGTCCTAGGTGACAACAGGGGAGCACAAAGTGTCTACGATCTGGACTCCGCTCAGTTCGTATACCTTCTCCACAAGATGGTTGACGAGGGTGTTGACCTTGCTGGGAATGAGATCCACGGAAAAGTGGAATTGAACGTCGGCATAGCGGCTAACCCGAACGCTGACCCTCTTGAACCCGAGGTCCTGAAGATCGGGCGGAAGACGAAGCTAGGCGTAGACTTCATACAGACCCAAACCGTCTTCGACATAGATTTAGTCAAGACGTTTCTCAAGGAGGTAGAGAAGTACAAAACCCCTGTCCTTGTGGGGGTATTTCCGCTCAAATCCTTTGGAATAGCGGACTTCTTCGACAAGAACATACCCGGTGTCCACGTGCCGCCAGACCTGTTGGAGAAGATGAAGAAGGCTAAGGATGAGCCGAACAAGGAGAGGAAATATCAGCTCTACGACGAGGTCAACATGGAGTTCTTCACCCCCTTCATCAAGGAGATTAAGAAGACGACGAAGGCCGCAGGCATACATGTGATGGCCGTTCTCTACGAGCGCATCTTCGAGCCCTTACTAAAGGAGACAATGTGAGGTGAGCATGGATGATAATCACTAAGCAGAAGGAAGAGAAAGAGATCAACGAGATGCTTCAGCCCTTCAAGAAGGTCTTCATAGTCGGCTGCGGTTCCTGCGCCACGAGCTGCCAGACGGGAGGTGAGGATCAGGTCGCTGCAATGAAGGAGAAGCTAGGCGCCAAGGTCGTGGGCACAGCTGTAGTCGAGGAACCATGCGACCTCCGCCTAAATAGGCGCGATCTGAAGGCATATAAGGACGTAATTAAGGGCGCTGACGCCGTAATGGTGATGTCCTGCGGCTCAGGCGTCCAGACGGTAGGCGAATATACTAATAAGATCGTACTCCCAGTCTTGGACACCCTGTTCATCGGAGAGACGGAGCGCCTCGGAAGGTTCAAAGAGACATGCCGGGCCTGCGGCGAGTGTGTACTCGACGAGACCGGTGGCGTATGCCCCGTAACGAGGTGCGCGAAGGGATTACTGAACGGACCATGCGGTGGCCAGGTAAAGGGGAAATGCGAGGTCGGCAAGTACGAGAACGACTGCGCATGGGTCTTAATCTGGAAGAACCTGAAGGAACAGGGCAGACTAGACCTCTACACAATATTCAGGCCCCCCAGGGACAATTCTAAGAGGACCCTGCTGACGAAGATAGAGCCCTGACAAAAAACCATTTTTCCTTTTCTTTTTCCATAAGAACTGGCCGTCGTCAACCCGTTATTTTAATTATAACTTTTTTAAAGACCACAGCGCTACCGCTAATGATCCGAGCTTGCCTCTTAAGATACTCTTCAACCCTATGGGCAAAGTCGTCGAGGCTGAGAAGGGTGAGAATCTCCTAGACCTCATGAGGCGAGAAGGTGTAAGGATTGAAGCACTTTGCGGAGGCAAGGGCGAGTGTGGGAAATGTAAGGTTATTCTGGAGAATGGTCGTGTAGAGAAAGTCTCGATATTACCCGATAAGCTCCTCCACCCAAGGGAGATCAAGGAGGGGTACCGTCTAGCCTGTACGACGAGAGTTATGGGTGACTGCGTCTTCACGATCCCCACTGAGAGCAGGATCGAGAACCCGAAGATCCTCCTGACTGCAGAGATCCCCTCCATGGAGCTCGACCCAGCTTCGAGGAAGTACGTCGTGGAGATCCCCAAACAAGCGGAGAACGGGCTCCTCCCTTTCATAGGGATAAAGCTGACCAACTATAAGGGAATAAAGCCGAGGGTGAGCGAGGATACCTACACCAAAATACAGGCGTTATCAATGAAGGGATCAACGACTACGACGATTTCTCGAACGAGAGGCTTCCCGGAGATCATAGATGTAGAATCCGGAGATAAAACAGGGAGTAATTACGGTGTCGCCTTGGACATAGGGACAACAACCGTCGTCGGCTTACTCGTTGACTTGGACACGGGCGAAATTCTCAGTAGAGCATCTGAGATGAACAGGCAGATAACCTATGGTGAGGAACTCGTCACAAGGACCGCTTACGCCAGAGACCCCGGTGGCCTGTCCAGGCTCCAGAAAATAGTCGTCGAGACCATCAACGATGTCCTGGCAAAGTTGGTCACTTTTCCTGAGATCCCTGGCGACGCCATCACCGACATGTGTGTCGGCGGTAACACGGTGATGAACCATCTCTTCGCCGGTCTGGACCCAAAGTATCTCGAGATTGCCAACGTCGATGTATCCAGGGATCCAATAATAAAGAAAGCCGGAGAGCTGGACCTCAACATTAATCCTGAGGCTTACGTCTACTGCCTCCCGAACGTCAGCCGTTTCCTGGGGGGTGACGCGATAGGAGATGTCCTTACGGCGAACATCCATAAATCGGGGGACATGAACCTCATCGTCGACCTAGGGACGAATGGCGAGATAATTTTCGGTAACAGCCACTGGCTCTTCTCTGCCTCCTGCGCCTCGGGACCAGCCTTCGAGGGGGAGGGGGTGAGGCACGGCATGAGGGGCGCGAGAGGGGGGATAGACCATGTCGAGATCGACCCGAAGACGCTGAGGGCGAAGATATCGGTCATAGAGGGGGGTCGGCCGAAGGGGATCTGTGGCTCAGGCCTCATCGACCTCGTGGCGGAGCTCTACAGGGTCGGCCTGATGGACTTCGCCGGGAAGTTCGTTCCCAACTCCTCCACGCTCGTGAGGGAGGGAAAATGGGGGATTGAGTACGTCGTGGTCCCGGCAGAGGAGACGGAGATCGGGCGGGACATCGTCCTGACGCAAGGAGATCTCGACTACGTGATAGACTCCAAGGCCGCCGCATGTGGCGCCATAACGGTCCTGATGAGAAAGCTCAAGATCGGCATACGCGACGTGAAGAACGTCTATCTGGCCGGGGCGTTCGGCTCTTACTCTGACATGGGTAACGCGACAAAGCTGGGCATCTTTCCAGAGTTCCCTGACGCCACATTCCACCCCATCGGCAACGGCTCACTGGCTGGCGCGTACATCACACTTGTGTCGATAGAGAAGCGGAGGGAGGCCAGGGAGATCGCCGCTAAGACGGTCTACGTGGATCTCCTCGTCGATGTCGAGTTCATGGAGGAGTACTCGAAGGCGCTTTACATCCCTGGCGCAAAGGAGTATTTCCCAACTTATGCCGTGAACAACCATAGCATAGAAGGCGGTTGAAGGATCAAACTTTATCACCTACTATAACTAAAATTAGTCGTCGCAATGTCAGGTAGAAACGAGAACATCGTCGTCGTGACGGGGAGGGGAGGGACGGGGAAGAGCACGTTCACCGCCCTCATGGCCCGCTACCTCGGAGAGCTTGGGCTAACCCCCGTCCTCCTAGTAGATTCCGACCCAGACGAGAACCTGGCCGAGATGATGGGCATAGACCTGAAATCGGAGAACAAGAAGTCGATAGCCGACGTCCTCGCGAAGATCCTTGAGGAGAGGAAAATGTCAACGATGGTCGGCATGAGCCCCACGGACAAGATAGAGCCCTTCCTGTTCCAGGAGACCCTCTACGAGGGTAGCAGCTTCTTCGACTTCATCGGCGTAGGAACGAAGTGGATAGAGGGCTGTTACTGCCTTCCGGACCACTCCCTCGGCCAGATAATGGAGAAGTGGGCGAAGAACTACGCCTACGTCCTCGTAGACTCTCCCGCCGGAGTCGAGCATCTGAACCGGAGGATAACGAAGAGGGTCAAGGACGTCTTCAATATCCTCGATGCCTCAAAGAAGAGTATCGACAACGCGAAACGGACATACAAGATCATGAAGGAGGTAGGGATAATATTCGACAACTACTACCTCGTCGGTGGCCACACCTTCTCGCAGAGGTTCGAGGAAGACGCAAAAAAACAACCCTACACGTACCTAGGCAGAATAGAATACGACGACCTTGTAAGAGACTTCAACATAGAAGGCAGGACGCTGCTCGACCTCCCCGAGGACTCCAAAGCATACGATTCGGTCAAGCAGATCGTGGCGAAGGCAGGGTATAAGAGAAAGTGACTTGTCCCCAAGGAGCTCGGAAATGACGAGGGGTGTTGAGCGTGAAGATCGCGGTAGCAGGAAAAGGCGGCGTCGGTAAGACTCTCATCTCGAGCACCCTGGCCAGATTGCTAGCGAGGGACGGCTACAACGTTCTTGCTGTGGACGCCGATCCAAACATCAACCTCGCAACCGCTCTCGGCATATCCGAAGACGTCGCAGGCAAAATAGTGCCGATATCAGAGAACGACTCCCTCATCGAGGAGAAGACGGGCGTGACACCCGGAGAATCAATAGGCCGCGTATTCAACATGACACCTAAGGTCAGCGACATCGTAGAGAAATTCGGGATCGCCGGACCGGATGGAGTCAACCTTCTCGTCATGGGGACGGTGAAAGCTGGTAACTCCGGTTGTATGTGCGGGGCGAACGCCCTCTTGAGAGCCCTGATTCAGCACATCCTGATCCAGCGAAGCGAGGTCATTATCATGGACATGGAGGCTGGACTGGAACACTTAGGGCGGGGCACGGCGAGGAGGATGGACTTGATGCTCGCTGTGGTTGAGCCGAGGATGAAGGCAATCGAGACAGCTGGCAGGGTAATGAAGCTCGCGAGCGAGATAGAGGTCAAGGACGTCATTGCAGTGGGGAACAAGGTCAGCTCAGAGGAGGAGAGGAGCCTCATAGAGGAGAAGATGAAGGAGCTACGGATACCAGTCGCGGCGTACATCCCGTTCGATAAGAACGTATCAGAGTCGGATATGAGGGGAATACCCCTCATAGATTATGCCCCGGAATCCCCCGCTGTGCTAGCTATCACTCAGCTCAAAAACTACCTTGAGGAGCACTACAGCCTCTAATCTCCAATCCTTTAAACACGAGACGCCTCAGATTAAGAGGCGAGGTTCAGATCATCCTAGGCAAGGTTATTCGTTGAAACTCAAGATAAGGAAGATCAGGACGAGGTATTGGAAACCCGGAACGAACGCCATCAACGAGATTACATCGGCCCTTTCCAATGGTTTGAATAATGGAGATGTTGTGGTCGTCTCCGAGAAGGCGTTAGCCACCGCTCAGGGATTAGTAATAGACGAATCCAAGATCGATCCTGGATCGATGGCCAAGATTATCGCGAGGTTTTGGATGCGAAAAGTGTGGGGAGGCCCTCTTGGGCGCATTACGAAGCTTAAACCACGGACCCTTGAGAACCTCAGGGAATACCCGATCCATGCAGGCTCCGCTCACAAGCAGCTGGCCCTCAGAAAAATGGGGCTGCTGCAGGCGCTCAGGCACTATTCCGAGGGTGGGATAGACGCGAGCAACCTACCTTACTCATTGGTCAGCCTCCCCCTTCCAAACCCTCAGGAGAACGCAGGCCAGATCAGAGAAGCGTTACAAAAAGTGACTGGGCGCAGCGTCACAGTGTTGATTGTGGATGGGGACGCCACCTTCTCTTGGAGGAACCTCCACCTCGCCCCCAGGCGAGTCAAGTTCCCGGGGCTCATCCACGTCGGTGGTTTCCTGTCGTTTGTCGTCGGAAGAGGCCTAGGAATGAGGGCTAGGCCAACTCCCATCGCATATGCCGGCGAGGTGATCAACCCTGACAGAGCACTGTGGCTCGCAGCGGCTGCGCATAGAGCCAGAGGATCAGGGGCCGGTGGAACGGTCTGGGGGATGTCCAAGAGGTTCGGGACGGAGCTGAACGGGGTTTCACTAGACATGCTGAAGGGCATTGAGCATGTACCTGTAATCATCTTGAGGTTTGTGGATGGCCCTCAGAAAAGGTCCTCGTCCTGAACGTACGACCTCCCCAGCCTCATGGCGATCTCTGCTTTCTCCAGTTCCCGACCCAAGTATGCGGCGTGTTCGAGTTTCCCGACCATTTTCTCTCTTACGATCGTCTGATATATCTCAGTTGCCTCGTCCCCCACGACTACGGCGGTGGGTTTTTTGTCGCCATGATGATAAGCAATAGCTTCTATCTTTTTCGCATCTCTATCGAGCTGAATCTTAAACCAGCCTAGCTTGTCCGGAGTGAAGCAAACGTCCTTAGACGCCTTGTAGACTTTTGCCTCATCGCTCTTAATGGGTGGCTCCTCTATCCATCTCTTCTCCTTCAGTACTAGGAGGTCGACGCCTAAATCCTTGGGCAAGATGGATCTCCGCTCAGCCAAGAACATCATTTTCGATGCCGTAGAGAGTTCGCGGACGCTTCCCTTGGCCTTGACGCTGAACTCCGGCGTAAACAGAATGTTGGCGCCTAACTCGTAAGCTAAGGCTGTCAGCAGCCCATTGACGCCAACAGAATCCACGTCGATGAGCTCTGTGACGTTACCTAGGCCGAAGAGTACCGGCGTCTGTCTATCTTTCTCGCGGAAGAGCCTATAGGCGGTGAGAGAGTTCGTCAAGCCAGGCTGGAAAGCCGGCTCAAGGACCGGGTCGGCTATAACCTTATTCAAACCTAAGCGTCTTGCCTTTTCGATGTTCTCGACCAGATCAGCCACCCTTCTCGCAGGATCTTTCGCCAAGATTCCTCTCTTCATGTTTGATGGAAGGACCACGGTCGGGATCTCTGATACTTCTTCATATACTTCAAGGATGTTTCCTGCGTCGACGCTGAGAACAAGGTCTATCTCTGACTTAACTGCAGACTTTATCTCCGACGCGTCAAGGGTGTCCATGCTTATAGGGAGATCGACCGAAGCTCTCAGGA
>Ga0315289_10013656_pt1 | contig 11358 bp, 12 predicted proteins | sample YL17G11_40_MG_FD_203452 | JGI IMG/M metagenome (GOLD analysis project Ga0315289, IMG submission 203452) | Sediment microbial communities from Yellowstone Lake, YNP, Wyoming, USA - YL17G11_40 | ecosystem: Environmental > Aquatic > Freshwater > Lake > Sediment | place: USA: Wyoming | collected... | reverse complement strand
GTTATTATAACTGCATATGTACTCTACAAGCCATTCCCCAGTTGAACAGTAGTCTGTATAACTGCCTTTTGAATCAGTGCATGTACCTTTTTTATAAGGATCTCCACCATCAGTATCTTTACATTTGGGTATGGTTGTGGTTGTTGTTTTTTTTGTAGTTGAAGTAGTCTCACCAGGATAGGGAGGTCTACAGTGGGAGCTAACAAGACATCTGGCTCCAGCATTCCCACATTCTTGTGAGCAAGTTCCATATAGATAAATTTGAGGTCTTGCTCCTTCACATACACACGAGCTGGGTGTATAAAAAGAACTACCAACAATCGATCCAGCATTGTTTACTATGTCAATTGAAACTGGTGCAATCAAGCCAACAAGGATAAAAATTCCGATGAAAACGTCGATAAAAATTTCTAACTTGGATGCCATGTAATTAAATTATTTGTTTTGAAGATTAAAAGCTTTTATTTTAAGTTGAAGAATTTTGCAGACTTCATCAAAGCTAATTTCTTATCTCTGCAATCTTTTCTTGAAAGTGAGGAATATGACGAGAGAAAAAATGAGAAGAATAAAAATGGCTAGGATAATGTAATACAAATTATAGCTTTTTGGAATTGCTTTTGTAGTTGTAGTGGTTGCTGTTATTGTGGTCGTTCTTGCTGTTGCGGTAGTACTTGTAGTTAATGAGCTTGAAGAGGAAACTTTTTGTGGTATGCAATTGGAATTGCTTTCGTCGCAAAAAACCCTTAGATAATATGTTGCTGTTTGGTTCGGAGTCCATGCAATCCTTCTTCCGGAAAATGCTCTGTAATCAACAGAGGGAAACCCTGAGCAGTCTGATGCTGTGTAAACACCGAAAGTGCCCGAATAGCAATCTGTTGTCGAACACTGGCAATCTCCAACTGAGCATGGACTGCATATTATCTCTGCTGAAGAAAGCGAGGCAAATAAAAAAGTTGACATCAGGAATGTTGAAAATAGGGTTTCAGTTTTCATGTCATCACTCATGGGCATGTTATGATTTTTAACTCTGTGGGAGATTTGATCGGGTTACCGTAAGAGGTGTCTGACTTTAGGAAGGCTTGAAACATGACATTGTACTGAGATTCTAAAGAATTACAACTGAAAGGTGGGGCAGTGAAGCTACTAGAGCCTTTAGCAACTTCAAAAACAACTGTCTGAGTTAATTTGTGGTTTCTGAGAAGATAGAATGCAATCACCAGGGATTCATCTGCTTGATTTGCATAATTCATGCCACAGGAATTTGTGTTATCGCTACAGATGAAATTGGAATAGGTGAATAAACTGGTGGGTTGAGTGGTTGTAGTGGATGAAGAAGTGGTTGTAGTTGAGCCTGGTTTAGTGGTTGTTGTAGTAGATTGAGTTGTGGTGGATGTGATGGTAGGAGGTGGCACACAATGATCAGCCAAACAATCGTATGTGCATGATTGAACAAATTGCCATATTCCATTTGTACATCTTTCTAGATTCTGAGCAACGCATCTGTAACCCCCTTCATTACATTGCGGTTGAGTGGTTGTGGTAGATGAAGAAGTGGTTGTAGTGGATGAAGAAGTGGTTGTAGTGGATGAAGAAGTGGTTGTAGTAATAGATTGAGTTGTGGTGGATGTTGATGATGAAGTTGTGGTTGCGCTTGTACATTGGTCAGGATAAAACAGCCAGTCGCCACCCGAGCATGAGCCATCTCTTGGACCACTAATGGTACCGTTTTTGCATTGATTTAGATTATTACACCAGCCACAACCTATTGCATATGCACAATTATAGCAGGACGTGTATTGAGAACAGTTAACAGGGATTGTGGTTGTAGTAGATGTAGTAGTTGAAACTAGACTGCCAAGAGGAATGCATGTACAATAATTGTTTTGTGGACCTGTACAACCGCAATGGCCCGAACAGCAATCCCCATCGCTAGGAAAACAAAAAGCATCATTGGGCTTACAAGGAGGAAACTGACTACCAGTAATTACCTGAAAATTATTTCCAATATTAGGTGAAAGCGGTGCAATTAAAGCAACAAGGATAAAAATTCCGATGAAAACATCGATAAAAATTTCGAACTTGGATGCCATATGATTAAATTATTTGTGTTGAAGATTAAAAGCCTTTATTTTAAACTGAAGAATTTCACAGCATTTTCTCCACATTTATTCCAAACTTCATCAAAACTAATATTTTTTATCTCAGCAATCTTCTCTGCAACAATTCTTATAGCAGTGGGGTCGTTCCTGCTTCCAAACCCCTCAGGCGCCAGCCAGGGAGCATCTGTTTCTAGCATTAAATTTTCTAAAGGAGTGTCTCTAACCACTTTCTTGTGTTTTTTGCTTTTCAGCACAATCGAGTTCATGGAGACAGACCAACCATTATCAATAACTCTTTTTGCCAGCTGGTTTGCACCGAACATGTGCATCAAAACCTTTTTGGCATCTTCCTGCTCAAGAATTTTCACACAATCTTCGTAGGCATCCCTTGAGTGAATCACTAATGGAAGTTTCAGCTCTTTGGCAAAATTAATCAGCTCAGCAAACAATTCCTTCTGCTTTTTCCTCCACTCATCTTCTTTTATCCAGAAAAAATCCAATCCAGTCTCTCCAATTCCAACAAGCTTTCTCTTATTCTGTTTAATCAGTTCAAGAAATTCATCTTTCTCCTTTTCATTAACTTCCTTAACGTATTCAGGATGTATACCGGCAGTTGCAAAAACAAATCCTTTGTTATTTTCTACCATTTCTAGAGTCAGGCCAAAATCTTTCGGATGGGCGCAGCAGGTGATCACAGCTTTTAGCTGTTGCTTACACTTTTCTATAATCTGATCTCTGTCCTTGTCATAATCCTTTTGCTCTAGATGACAGTGGCAGTCTATCATTAGTAAAAATTTATCAGTTTTAGATTTAAGCTTTAGTAGGATTTGATAAAGCTGCACTCAGGAGTTACTTCCACGAAATGGGAAGCTCTACCTTCCCTAAAAACCGAACACTGATTTTCTGGTGAATTATCGACAACCTGCCTTGGTTCATGAGCAACATCACATACCCAGTTCGGATATTCTTGAATAGGATTCAGCAGGCAAGGCCCATTAGATAAATCTCTCCCAGTTTTCACTGTATCCTCGCATGCCTTAATGCAAATTTGTTTTGTATTCTCTGCCTCAGAATTATTTTGAACGATACATCCGCTCAGCAGTATAACCGGTATCAAAGCCAAAGGCAACAGATATGAAAGCTTCATAATTAATTGGTAAATTCCTAAACTATTTAAACTAGGAATGACATCAGCTAAAGTATGAAAAATAGGATCGTGGGAATTTTAATAATCGCAATCGCTGCTCTAATAGGCTTTATAATATTTTCCTTCAACATGGCTTTAACGGATATAATAAACACATCTTGCTCGCATGGTCCAAGCTGCCCGATGTGGGGAACCATTAATTTCCAAACTAATCTCAGCATAGGGATAATGGCTTTTGTTGTTTTGATTGGACTTTACCTGATATTCTTCGGTGAAGAAGAGAGAATAGTTACAAAAGTTAGAAGAATAAAAGAACAGTTACAGCCGAAAAAAATCACGGAAGGGAATTACAAAAAAATAATGAATGAATTGAATTCTGAAGAAAAACTAATACTCAAAAAAATAATTGAAGCCGAAGGGGCAGTGCTCCAGTCAGACTTGGCTGAGAAAACAAATTTCAACAAGGTAAAAGTAACAAGGATTCTTGACAAGCTTGAAGGAAAGCAACTGATAGAGAGAAAAAGACGTGGCATGACCAATGTTGTGATGTTAAAGCAGTGAAACTAGTTTCACACCATTGATTATATGCTGTTTCTGGCTTAGTTCTAGCATGTTAGAAGAAAATTTTCCAACATGCACCGTTTGCGAAAAAACACTGACAAGCGATGCAGACGCACCGAAGAACAAAACAAGATATTGCGTCCTATGTGGAATGCGCACTGAGAGCATGGATAAATTTTGCTGCTTCAGGTGCGAAGGCACATACAAAATGTTTGTCAGGCATAAAGTAGAGAGGTGAAAAGATGGAAAGAAAGTTAAAGGAAGAGGTCATAAATGTAAAAGGAATGCATTGTAATAGTTGTGTTGAAAGAATTGAAGAAAAATTATCACAACTGAAGGGAGTGGATAAAGTAAGAGTTAGTCTTGTTGAAGAAAAGGCATATGCTCGATTTGATCCAGCACGGATAAATGTCGATAAAATAAAATCAGAAATTGAAAATATAGGATACACAACTGGTACCAATAGCACGGAAAAAAGTCCTATCAAAGAAAAAAGTTCTATTAAACAAGGAATAATTTATGGTTTAATACCACATGTAGGTTGCATAGCTTTTATAATAGCTTCAGTTTTAGGTGTAACCGTAGCCACGCAGTTTTTCAAACCACTTTTACTTAACCCATACTTCTTTTACATTCTTATTCTGATGTCCTTTATATTTGCAACAATCTCAGCGATCTTCTATTTCAAAAAACAAGGCTTTATAACTTTTAACAAAAGTAAAAATGGATCAGAGATAGGTTTTTCACCGCAAGGAATTAAAAGAAAATGGAAGTATCTTTCAACGCTTTACGGAACAACAATTGGCATTAACCTTTTGCTGTTCATGATAATTTTTCCACTTCTTGCAAATGTGTCCTTATCTTCGCCATCAGTGACAGGGGCTGTTGTGAAAGCAGCGGACAGTGGAGCTGCTAATGGCATTTCTTCGATTAAACTACAGGTTGACATCCCATGCTCTGGACATGCACCACTTATATCAAACGAACTCAAAACAATAAATGGCGTATCAGAAGTACAGTTTAACTTTCCTAATATCTTCGATGTGAAGTATGATCCTGCAAAAACATCAAAACAGCAGATATTGTCGCTGGAAGTTTTCAAGACGTACAAAGCTACTGTTTTAGACGAATCTGCTGCTCAGCAAAACACTCCACAACAAAACACCCAGCAACTTAATAACCAGCCAAGCAGTTCTGGTGGAAGTGGCTGTGGAGCTGGTGGTGGTGGATGCGGTTGTGGAGCAACTGGCGGTGGGTGTGGATGTGGGAGTAAGTGAGAAAAGTGAAAAATTGGATTATAGGAATAACTGCTATACTTTTACTTACAGCTATATTTTTTACTAAAGGGTTTGGCTTATTTAACTCAAATATAACAGGTTCGGCTACAGATGTGGGAGCAATAAAAATTTCTTTATCAGAAATATCAGAAAAAGTTAAATGGTATGAGTATGATTCTAATGGGGTAAAAATAAGATTTTTTGCAGTTAAGGCAGATGACGGAAGTATTAAAACAGGATTTGATGCTTGTGATATTTGTTATAAATTTAAAAAAGGATATAGGCAAGAGGGGAATTATTTAGTTTGCAATAACTGCGGTAGAAGATTTTCAATCAGTGGCTTAGGAACAGAAAATAAAAATCCTGGCGGCTGTTGGCCTGGATATTTATCAAGTTATGTTGATGGGCAGAATCTCATTATTAAAAAATCTGATTTGGTAAAAGGCCAATGGAGGTTTGCATGAAAAAAACTATCGTTTTGGTGATTATACCAATAATTTTGGGAGCAATTTCTGGAACTTTAACTAGTTTTGCAATTCTGAATTTAGAAAATTCCGAAGGTTCCCTTATAAAAAAATTTTATTTGACTGAAAATGCTGTATATGTCAGCCCTCATAGCTTAAGGTTAAAAATGGATAAAGGAATTAATGATTACATACTTGTTGATTTAAGGAGTCAAGAGGAATATGAAAGCGAACACATAGTAGGGGCTATAAGCATACCTGCATATAAAGACAAGGAAACACCGGCATACAATGAAACGGATAGGATTGTTAATGCGTTTTCTAAACTTCCAAAAGACAAAGAAATTATAGTATATTGCTACAGCATCCCATGCATGAGTGGTAGGAAAATTGGAAAGTTGCTTGCTGAAAATGAAATTTACGTAAAACAGTTAGGAATAGGTTGGAATGAGTGGAGATATTTCTGGAATTTATGGAATCATGAATATGAATGGGATATAATAAATATATCAGATTATGTGGTAAGTGGAAAAGATCCGGGAATACCACAAATTAGGAATTATACAAGCTCTTGTGCTATTTCCGGTGGTTGTTAAATAAAAATATAATGGAGTAAACATGAAAAAAATAACAATTCCAATTTCAGGCATGCACTGTGCTTCCTGTTCACAGAAGATAGAGTCAACTCTCAAAAAATTGAACGGGGTCAGTAGTGCGAGTGTCAACTTTGCAACAGAAAAAGCAACAGTAGAATTTGATGAAACATCAATAAATGAGAATGAAATAAATGATGCTATTGAAAAATTAGGATACAAAGTGATTGGAAAAAAGGAAGAAGTGGTTGATAAGGAAAAAGAAGCCAGAGAAAAGGAGATAACAAATCTAAAAAAACTTTTTATATTTTCTTTAATTCTGTCGATCCCGATTTTTGTCTTGTCATTTCCAGAACTGTTTAAAATAGAGATTCCCTATCAAAATACTGTTCTATTAATTTTGGCAACACCCGTTCAATTCCTAATCGGCTATAGATTTTACAGAGGGATGTTTTTTGCTTTGAAGTCAAAATCTGCAAACATGGACACGCTAATTGCAGTCGGAACTTCTGCCGCCTATTTCTACAGCGCTTTCGTGACCTTGATTCCAGGATTTGGAAATTATCTGTATTTTGACACTTCTGCCGTGATAATAACATTCATTCTTCTCGGGAAATGGTTCGAGGCAATATCAAAAGGCAGAACTTCAGAAGCTATAAAAAAGCTGATGGGTTTGCAGGCAAAAACAGCTACAATTGTTAGAAATGGCGAAGAAATAGAAATTCCAATCGAGGAAGTTAAAATTGATGACATTGTAATAGTGAAACCCGGACAGAAGATACCTGTTGACGGGATAGTGATGGAAGGAGCTTCTTCTGTCGACGAGTCTATGATAACTGGTGAAAGCATCCCTGTGGAAAAGAAAAAAGGTGACACGGTAATAGGGGCAACGATCAACAAGCACGGCTCGTTCAAATTCAAAGCAACCAAGATTGGCAGCGACACGATGCTAAGCCAAATAATAAAATTGGTGGAAGAGGCCCAAGGCAGCAAAGCTCCAATACAAAGGTTGGCAGACAAGGTCAGCGGTTATTTCGTCCCAGCAGTCATTCTCATAGCAGTATCATCTTTCTTGGTTTGGTATTTTGTTCTAGGGCAGAGTTTCATTTTTTCACTCACTGTTTTCATATCAGTTATGATTATAGCTTGTCCATGCGCTTTGGGCCTGGCAACACCCACGGCAATAATGGTCGGGACTGGAAAGGGTGCTGAAAATGGGATTTTATTCAAGGGAGCTGAAGCATTGGAAAACACGCACAAGCTGACAACAATTGTTTTTGACAAGACTGGGACACTGACAAAAGGGGAGCCAACTGTCACTGACATTTTAACTACGGACGAATTAGATGAAAAAGAGATTTTAAAATTTGCAGCGATTGCAGAAAAAAATTCAGAACACCCACTCGCCGACGCGATTATCAACAAGTCAAAAGAAGAAAATATGAAAGTTCCAGATCCTGAATCTTTCGAGGCCATACCTGGGCATGGGATTCTAGCTAAACACGATAAAAAAGAAATTCTTTTTGGCAACAGGAACCTGATGAAAAAATATGAAATAAAGACTGATGGTTTAGAAGAAAAGATAAGCAGTTTAGAGAATGAAGGTAAGACTGTGATGATTCTTGCAGTGAATAAAAAAATTATTGGTTTGGTTGCTGTCGCAGATACATTAAAAGAATTCTCTAAAGAAGCTGTTAAGAAATTGCGTGAAGCTGGCAAGGAAGTTATTATGATGACAGGTGACAACAAAAGAACAGCCGGCGGCATAGCCAAGCAAGTTGGAATAGACTCTGTTTTAGCAGAAGTTTTGCCAGAAGGCAAAGAGAAGGAGATTGATAAGCTGCAGAAAGAAGGCAAGGTAGTAGCAATGGTCGGTGACGGTATTAACGATGCGCCGGCATTGGCAAAGGCGGATATTGGGATTGCTATAGGTGCTGGGACTGATGTGGCTTTAGAAACCGGTCAGATTGTTCTGATAAAAAATGATTTGAGAGATGTCGTGACTGCCATAGACTTGAGCAACTATACTATCAAAAAAATAAAGCAAAACCTTTTCTGGGCTTTTTTCTACAATTCAATTGGCATTCCGATAGCGGCTGGTTTGTTGTATCCGTTCACAGGGTTTCTGCTAAACCCGATGATTGCAGGCGCTGCCATGGCTTTCAGCTCTGTCTCTGTCGTTTCAAATTCTTTGTCGATGAAAAGATATAGAAAAAAAATAATTTGATAAAGTTTTAGTATTTTTCACAATATAAGAAGAAAATAAATTAACATGCCATTACATTCTGTACATCTGAACCAAAAATTCCTTGCGTAGCTGAACTCAGTTCCTGATATGTTGCATTAACTGCTTGATTCTCGGTTGAAGATGTTCGTCGATGATGGGTTGAACAGGTATTAATGAGGTATTGCTAAGGGATTGATGAGGGGTCATCTATGGATCTATTTCTGCAAGTTTGTTTGCCATCCAAGACAATGTGCCATTTTTATACGCATCATAAAGTCCACTCCAAACAGGCATCCATCTGTATGGAATGGATGAAATATTTTGAGCATCTGAAACGTTTGTCATTGATTTGATTGCATTCTCGTTGCTTAAGGATGCGAGTGTTACTTGACCTCCCGGAGATTCGTAATTAAAAATAAGAATGGCATCTGGCTGATAAGGTAAAATATTATTTATTTTAACAGGATTCACTTGTAAAGTTTCTGTGTCAAGTGGCGTTTGTACGGCATCGATATATGGCCATGGCTGACCATCAGCACGCTCTCTATAGTTAGTCGGCATGATATGTTCAAAACCTAAGTTATGAATATCTGTGAGGAATTTGGTTATGATAGTGTCATCGTTTGTATTTCTAATTATTTGGTTGAAATTTTCAAAAGCTACGCATTTCGTGTCGTTGATATAATTCTTAAGAATGTCCATAGCAAGGGAATAAGTGGTTGCATCGTTCAAATCCCAATCTTTTTCACCTATACCAAAGCAAAGATTCGGAGTTATTTCTTTCAATTGATTGATAAATGGAACCCACTGGGCATACTTGTTTGGATCAAGTCTTTGAATGACTGGTACGAGCATTGTTGGCTTCTTTGGAAAATTTTTCAAAGCATTAATTACAGTTTGTTGATCTTCAGGCATTTTCCATTCACCTGCATGATTTACAGCTCCGCCTAAATTGAAGGGACGGTAGTATATGCTAGGTGTAGTTGTGGTTGTTGTAGTTGTTTGATTGATTGGAATGTTTGGATTAATTACAGCATAGTATGAAATTACCAGAGAAATACCAATGATAGTTATTAATAACAACCCTAAGAGCAGTTGAGATTGGCTTTTGCTCATAATTATATTTTATAACTTCGCCCTATATTTTACCCTAAATTTCTCCTTATGATTTTTCTTTTTCTAAAATTAAGGCAGATACTAGGCCGTTATGGAAAAGTCGGGAACTGATTTCTTCTGAGAATATTATATCGGCTCATGTATAAGTATGTTGTGCTGATGTATGGTGTATGTTGCACATATGTTGGGTTCATTTCAAATCTAACAAATTTTAAAATGTACCTTCCACATTGAACTTTAGTTCAATCCTAAACTAACGAAATCTTTAAATACTATATAAACATATATGCATATAGATATATATGCAACAAGTAAATCAAGAAAAAGAAACAAAAATACATCTAAACGTAACTAGAATCATTCATTCACCCACTCTTAACACCGTTCTAATGGTTGAGGACACTTTAAGAAAACAAGATGGCCCAATATCTTTGGAGGGATTGAAAAGAGTTTTACCTAAGAAGGTTATGGATCAATCCTTAAGAATAATACTTGCTTATTTGGAAAGCAAGGGTTCAATTTTAATAGGAAGGAAAGGAATAAGTTGGATAGCTAATGACAATCCCAAATTCCTTCGAATGATTAAGAAAGCAAAGGTAATTGAAGCATGAGACCAGTAAAAGTAAGTTTTATAGATGATGCTGCTGATGAGTGGGAAAGATTGAATAAAGTAGTTGCAGAAGAGAAATCTAAAGGCATAGAAAACTCTGAAAATCAGCAATTACTGAAATCAATAAAGCAAAAGATAGAACTAATAAAAATGAACCCACAGTATGGAAATTCTGTTCCAAAGAAAATTATACCAAAAAAGTTTCCAGTTGATAATTTGTGGGTTGTCGATTTAACAGGTTTCTGGAGAATGCTTTACACGTTAAAGGGATCTCAAGTAGAAATTCTTTGTTTTATTCTTGAAATATTTGATCATAAAAGATATGATAAGCTATTTGGTTATAGAAAAAAGTAACTGAATTTGAGAATTTTTAGAATTGTACGCTAATAAGGATGCTCATCGATGATGGGTTGATGAGGTATCGTTAATGTATCGATGGGGGGATCTATAGAAGGTTGTTATAATTTCATTTTGATCCGAATAAACTTTTAAAGAAATCAATAACTTTTTGAATTAAACCAGAACTGATACATTTACCATCAACACAAACATTTGTTGTGCATTCAAAATTGTTTTCGCATTTTTCATCTGCCTTCAATTGTTCTTTAAATGCTCCTTCATCAGAACAGTATTTCCCTCCTTTTCTATAACCAAATGGATAGCATTTTCCTTCTGATGGACAAGCATCTTTACATATTAATGGTATTTCCTCTTTCGGTTTTTCAGTTTGAACAGCTGTATGTGACTTTATTTTATTAATCCATTCGATTAAACTCGAAGAGTCCGTCTTTCCAGATATCATATATTCTTTTATTCCATCAGAGGTATATTCGAGAAGTATAAACGATGGGAAACCACTTACACCATATCCCATTACCACACTTGGTTTTTCATCCGCATTTATTTTCATAACGTTTATACCCAATTGACTTGAAACTTTATCAACTTCTTCACCCATACCTGAGCAATAAGGACAATTGTCTTTATAGAAAAGGACTAAAAGGAGATCACCTACTTTTGAATCTGGTGGCATGGCTATTTTTTCCTGTCCCACTTCCTCAACTTGCTCAGAAGGAATAAAGACAGATTTCTCCACATCTATATAACATTCACCTGAAAGACTGAAAGAATTTACTCCACACTTTGTATAGCCGCTACAATACTCTGTCTGACCTGCTAAACATTTTTCTTTGTCTGCTTCGATTGTCTTGCAGTGATTATTACAAATTCTATTGGCAAATGCCTGCCAAAAATCAGCGGAATT
>Ga0315289_10013655_pt1 | contig 11360 bp, 5 predicted proteins | sample YL17G11_40_MG_FD_203452 | JGI IMG/M metagenome (GOLD analysis project Ga0315289, IMG submission 203452) | Sediment microbial communities from Yellowstone Lake, YNP, Wyoming, USA - YL17G11_40 | ecosystem: Environmental > Aquatic > Freshwater > Lake > Sediment | place: USA: Wyoming | collected... | reverse complement strand
GGCCCGCCATAAGCAATGTTGGTATAGCCATCAATATGGGCCTTTGCCCAGCTCTCATCGGCCGGTAGCGGTGTTACTGGGATATCCAAGTCCTTCTTATCCTTGAGATATGTCCACCCCGTGAGAGCAACCGGTGGGTCAGATACAGCTGTGGTTACTCTATAGGCCTGCCAGACCATAGGCGCGCGATTACCAGCAATTGCGCCTTTCATTCCACCATATTGGTATCCCCAGGTGGTAGTTGAAGGCGTAGTAGCAGCGAAGTTATTTGTGTAAATCTCTAACTCCCAAACTCCGTAGTTACTCGCCACATTTAATTCCACATACTGGGCAGCCAACTTATTTCCTGTACCTCCAGGTAGAGAACCGAAATCGATTGAGGTAACATTTGTGTTGTCGGTAATCTTTTTAGCCTGGACTGTGAGTGAAGTGGATGCGCCAATCGTAGCTGCGGCAGGAACTGTGCCTGTCCTATCCACTACAGCTAAAGAAGTTCCCAAACCTGCAAAAAGCAGAACCAGCGTTAAGGCTCCTACTAACCAGATAGTTTTCCTTTCCATTTTTCCCTCCTTTTGAGTGAATTTTCAAAATCTACTACAGATACTCACCTCCTTTTCAATGTTTTTAATTACTCCTGCTCCCTATATATCAAAAAGCCGAGCTACCTATAGCGTCTTGGAAGCGTTATCGGCAGCCCGGCAGACTGAACAGGAAAACCTAACTTTAGAAGGCACAAGATTTATGCCTTCCCTGCATTGGTCCCTGAGCTTTGCGTCCTCCGATCTCTCGGAGTTTGCCCTTTCGGAATATTCTTTTGCCAATAGTATATAAGCAAGATATTACAGATGTGTAAAAGACTTGTAAAATTTTTGTAAAATCTTGTTTCAACCGAGTTTGACTACAACTTTGTGGGTTTTTCCATCGCCAAAAATTGGAATAACCGCGTAAGGGGGAGCTTCTCTACCTCTCTCCTCCTTCTTCCCATCCACAATTACCTGTTTCACCCCATAGGAAACACCTTTACTATTATCCACCTCAATCTGGTATGTAGCTCCTCGAAACTTCCTCTCTATCTTAAATCCTTTCCACTCCCGGGGAATGCAGGGGTCAACAATCAAACCGTCAAAAGATGCTCTTACTCCCAGAATCCACTCTATACTCACTTTCCACATCCAGGCAGCCGAACCCGTATACCATGTCCAGCCAGCCTGACCGAACCTCGGTGAAGCAGGACCATCCACATTGCCTGGAGTTACGTAGGGCTCAGCCCTATAGAGCTCGGAATCCATCCCACGATAGACGGGAGATATCCCAAGATAGAACTCCCAGGCCTTCTTCTGTCTTTTCATTATGCATTCGGCCATTACTGCCCAAATCGCAGCATGGGTATAAACGCCGCCATTCTCTCTTACCCCTGGTGCATAGCGGGTAAGGTAACCTATTGTTTCATCCGGCTTAGAGTAGGCTGGATATAAGAGTAGCGCTCCGTATTTCGTTCCCAGCATTCTTTCCACAGAATCCATAGCCTTTTTAGCTCTCTCTTCAGAAGCCACGCCATTTATGATTGCCCAAGTCTGAGCATTGAGGAATATCTTTCCCTCTTTACACTTTGAGCTCCCTATTAGAGCACCGCTATCTTTTGTAGCCCTAATGTACCAGCTGCCGTCCCAGCCGTACTTATTTATCTTTTCTTTCAAAACTTTGCTTCTCTGGATGTACCTTCTGGCAAGATTCTTGTCTCCTCTCTTTTCTGCCACTTGAGCAAAATCTTGTAAAATTCCGTAAAGAAAATGTGCCAGCCATATGCTCTCACCTTTCCAGCTGGGGCCGACTGCTGACATCCCATCGTTCCAATCACCTTCTCCAATAAGAGGAAGTCCTCTCGGACTGAACCTCTTGAGGACTCTTTCTATTGCTCTCTTACAATGATTGTACAAAGTATCAGATTCACCTCTCGCCTTACTCGTTTCACGAGCCTCAGGGAGATAGGGAATCTTTTTGGAAAAGATGGCAAAATCGTTAGTCTCTTTCAAGTAATTAATTGTTACATAAGGAAGCCATAGCAGGTCATCGGTTTTCCCGGTAATTCTTCCCTCTTCGGAAAGGGGATGCCACCAATGATAGACTGTGCCATCTCTGAACTGATGTCTGGCATGGAGGAGAATCTGCTTCTTAGTAGATTCCGGTTCAAAAGGTAGAAAAATCTGACTGTCCTGAAGCTGGTCCCGGAAACCATACGCTCCACTCAGCTGATAGTACCCCGTCCTTCCCCAAAGTCTGGCTGAGATAGCCTGATATTTGAGCCAGATATTGTTCATAAGGTTGAAGCCTTCATCCGGTGTCTCGACCAAAGGGCTTCTTATATGTTTATCCCAGAACTTTTTTGTCCTCTCCAGGGCTTCCATCCCACTCTCCACCTTACTATATTTCCCGATTAAGGATAGTGCTTCCTTTCTATTTTTAGCACAACCGAGAGTGAAGATGATTGTCTTCTCCTCGTAACTTTCGAGCTGGAGATTGATTTGTTGGCTTGCGATGGGGTCTTCCCATTTAAAGGGGCCCTGTTTAATAAGAGGAGGTCTGGTTGGAGAATCTTCTTTTAAGATAGCAGGATTCTCTAAAGAGCCGTACTTTCCCAGGAAAGATTCTCTACTGACTAAAAATGAGGTAGGTTTGTCACTGCAAGAGTGAAAGGCAACATATTGCCAGTCCAGATTCCATTGCTGTCCTCGTCTATTCCCAAGTTCCCACAAGCGCTTCCTTGCCAGAAGAGCACCTTCTCCTTCCACATATTCTGTCTCAATGAAAGTTTTGTGGAATTCCCTGTGAGTATCCGTTACTGCACCCAGGCGCCATTCCAAATAAGTGAATAGAGTCAAGGAACGCTTTTCGGAAGATTCGTTCCTCAATTTCACCGCCCAGATTTCAAGTGGCTCATCCGGGGGAACGAAGAGGGTGAGACTACTGGAAATCTCATCGTTAAGCGAATTAATTGATGTGTAGCCTATTCCGTGACGACACTGGTAACTTTTTGGCTCTCTACATACCGGCTTCCAGGTAAGCGACCAGTAGTCACCTGAAGCGTTATCCCTTAAATAGAGATATTTGCCCCAATCGTCCTTGACCAGGTCTTGTTCCCAGCGGGTGAGCATATTCAACTTCACATCGCTTCGCCAGCTGAACCCACTTCCCGCCTGGGAGATTACCAGTCCGTAATCGCCTGGGCATATCACGTTGACCCAGGGACGAGGAGTGTCAGGACGGGTAATCACATACTCCTTCCCATCAGAGGTGAAGTATCCATACGGATTTTCGAACTTTTTCTTTTCTTCCATCATATTCATACTTTAACTCTGGAGTAGCGAAGCAAAGCTTCGCGACCATCAACAACTGGAGTAGCGAAGCAAAGCTTCGCGATTATAACGCGGAGCTACCGCTCCGCTACTCCTTATCCAGCGCGGAGCTACCGCTCCGCTACTCCTAAAAATTATCTTGTTCTCTCGTAAAATCAATAATCGGATACTGCTCAAAACAATTCATCATCCATTCCGTACCATTCTTCTCCAGATACTCTTTGTAGCTGGAAAATTCGTAGCATCCCATCTTTTCAGCCCAACTGTGTTTTACCGCGTTCTGATGAATATAGTTAAATCTTGCCCAGAAATCTTTCTCGTTGCGTATACATCTATCCCAGTACTGGTACCAAACTTGTTGGGAAGGAGTATTCTCTAACTGATTAAGATAATTAGCACTATCGCTATGTAGCTTACGAAAAAACTTAACTAGATCCTTTCCATACGAGGTCTTTAAGAGCAAATGGTAATGATTAGGTAAAATAACCCATGCATAAAGATTTATATTGTATCTGCCCGATATTTCACGTAATAAAAAAGCTAATCGATTAAGTTTCGCCTTAGTATTCCACAAATACTTCTTGCCAAAAGTGCCCGCAGTAATGAAATACCTCATATCATCTAAGTATACATGAGGAGGTCGATGAGTGTCCATTCTTTCCATTATAACGCGGAGCTATCGCTCCGCTACTCCCTCCCACAACTGGCGTAGCGAAGCAAAGCTTCGCTATCATATCGCGGAGCTATCGCTCCGCTACTCCTTTTAAAATCTGATAGCTAGGTTTTGGTTTTTGCCGTTTGGTTTAAAATGAATCTTTAATAAACTATCAATATATTTGAAAGGCACTCTCTTTCCGTCAATTTTTACTGTTCTCGGTCTCTTGCAGGAGAGCAGAAGTTCCCCATCGCCTCCTGCCGCTCCTCGTACTAGAAGAGTCAATTGTTTCCTGTATTTGTATTCTAAAATTTCCAGACTCGACCATCTTATTCTAATATTTTCTGACAGAGGAACATTCAACGGTAGAATCGACGCCGAACGGCCAAGAAGGTATATCGAACCTGTCTCGGGCAATCTGGTTCTTCTTTTCTCGCCAGGCAGCCTCAGCGATATTTTCACATTCTCAGGTTCATCCTTATAATTGCTAAGGAAGAGAAAGCCATATTTTTCGTTATCTGCGGCTCGCACTGTGCTCCTCACCGTTGCCATAACCCCACCTGGCTCGACTACAATAGAGGGGCTGATATCCATGTTTTTGACCAAACTTTTTACTAATTCAATGTGGTAATCAAAAACATGGGTAATTCCAAAACCAAGAATTAGAGCTCGACCTTTGCCCTTCTTCGTCAACAATCCGCAAGGCTCTCCTTCAAGGGTTTTCGCAAGAATACGAGCTGAGCTTTCAGGAATACGAAAAACTGTTGTCTCGCCCCGAACCAGTACCTCCTTCCCTTTCACCTTGACCAGATTCTCTCTTACTTTTCCCGAAATCTCTATTCCTAAACCATCCAGTAGCAGAGTCTTCTTCTGGCAAGATAAGTCACTTGTGGGTAGCGTGGGGAAGATAATGAGTCTTCCTCCCCTCTCCACATACTGAACTAACTTCATCTGCGTCTCCTCATCCATAAAGTCGAGACAGAAGACCCAAAGGGTGGGATGGGAAAGAAGCTCTTCGATAGAACTTCTCTCTAAATCCTTCAGGGAATAATTTATTCCCGCCAGTTGAAGCAACCTCGCCATACCGTCAAAGAAGAGCTCATTTCTCTTCTTTTCAAGTTCCTCAGCAAATTCTCCTCTTAAATATTCTGTAGCATAGTAAGGTGTATAGAATCCAAATATAGTATCGAACTCTTTTTCAGTCAATGCTAACATTTGTCCAAATGTTTTAATAAACCTGCCAAAAGACTTTAGAGGCTCGAGGTGCGGCCTCTCTTTTCCTTCTGGAGAGATCGGCGCCTGCCAGTCATGATATGAGCCAAAGACACCTAATCCCTCTGGATTTGTCCCGCCGCAAAATAGATAAGGGTTTACTCCATGTAATCCCTGACTAACTGAGCCTTTGAGGAGTAAGTCCACATCAGCAGGATGGATTTTGGGGCGGCCCCTTAGTATCCCGGTTTGAAGTTCACAACAGATGGTGGGCACATCTGGAGAAGAGACCATATTCACCACTTCTGTACTCAGTGTTATATCATGAAAATTATCAAAATCTAAGCGGCGGGGCCAGTAGGCTCCGCCAAAAATAACATCAGGAACATAGAGAGGAAAATCTCGGAACATGGAAGTGGTCATTGGACTGTAGATTCCTCTGCCCCGAACATCAAAATCGTAAAATTGTGGGATATTGGCTACTACTGGAACGGTGATTTCATGGGTTCTTGCCAGGTGGGTTAGAGATTGATAGTATGTGGCGTGATACCAGCGATAAAATTGAGCCCAGTCCCAGAAGACAGGCTTCCACCCTGAATCTGCGCGGCCATCCGGTTGTTCAATTTGATTGAAATCACGGTAATCCGTTCCGTAATTCATGTTCAGTCCACTTATTTCACCATAATTTCCTCGGAGGAAATCCTGGTAGAGTTCGGTAACAGTTGGGCTGTAATCTGCAGTCTTGTTTACCCAGTGGGCCATACCTATTTCATTACATAGCTGGAGGAGAACGATGTTCCCCCCTTTTGTGACCTGGTGTCTGGCGATAATGGGCAGTACCTTCTCGTACCACCTCTTAACATACATCTGAAATGTTGGATTCAGATAAGATACCAGAGTCACATGGGGCAGGTCGCTCAATCCTTTACCCTCGGTATATACTTCAGAATGTTCCTTCAAAAGCCACCCGGGTAGCCCTTCATTAACCAATTCCGCATTACTTATCGGTCCAATACGGGCGAGAAAATACAGGCCAAACTCTTCCAGAAGCTTAATGAACCCCAATAAGTCCCTTTCGGGACAGGTCTTCCCGGTGAAATCGAAAGAACCCTCTTTGAATTCATGCCAGCACCAGGGAATATAAGAACTGATTGTATTAAGTCCCGTGGCTTTAGCTTTCTTTAAGCGGTCTTTCCACTCTTTTCTGGTAATTCTGAAGTAGTGCAATTCTCCAGAATATAAAAAGAAAGGTTTGTCCCCAAGAACAAACCTTTTATGTTCCAGTCTAATTTCCTGTGTCTTCATATACGTCTCTGGAGTAGCGAAGCAAAGCTTCGCGATTATAATGCGGAGCTATCGCTCCGCTACTCCTTACCATCACCTGGAGTAGCGAAGCACAGCTTCGCATTTATAACGCGGAGCTAACGCTCCGCTACTCCGACAATCACTACTGTTTCAGACCAGTTACAGCAACTCCCTTAATCACATACCTCTGCGCCAAGATGAAAACAATAAGCACGGGGGCGACTACTACTACTGCCCCGGCCATAAGCAGGCCAAATTTTGTTGCGTATTGACCGCTAAGGTTAGCAAGGGCAACAGGTAACGTATACATATTCTCCTTAATCATTACAATCAATGGCCAGAGGAAAGCATTCCAGGAACCCATAAAAGTAAAGATTCCCAAAGCAGCGAGGACTGGTTTACAGAGGGGGAGGATGATTGACCAGAAGATTCTGAACTCAGAACAACCATCTATCCTTGCCGACTCAATTAGGTCGCTGGGAATGGTGGTAATAAATTGCCTCATCAAAAATATTCCAAAGGCACTTGCTCCTGCGGGAATTATCAGCCCCCAGTAACTATTTATTAGTCCAACACTTTTTAACATAAGAAAGACGGGTATCATCGTTATCTGCCCTGGCACCATCATCGTAGCTAAAAGTAGAGCGAATATCTTCTCTCTTCCGGGAAATCTATATTTGGCAAAGGCATACCCGCCGAGAGAATTCAAGAAGAGGCTAAACAGAGTTATCCCAATAGCAACGATAACGCTATTCTTGAAGAATTGCAAAAAGTTTACCTCACGGAATAACGCCTGATACTGCTCTATAGTTGGATGCTTGGGAATCCACTGAGGAGGAAATGCAAATACGCTCTCAGAAGATTTAAATGAAGTAGAAATCATCCATATGAAAGGAGCTAAAGTAATCGCTAGCCCGGCAAATAGAAGAAGATGAATAAAAACTCTTCTAATCGCTGTAAAAATCTTTTCCAAGTTTAGCTCTCTTTTCATTCTCATTTACCTTTCCTCCCTTTCGGGAGGACTCCAGAGAATCTCGGAGTCCTTGCGAAAGCAAGGTTATTCCTCCCTTTCGGGAGGACTCCAAAAGATTCTGATATCTCCCTCTCAAACTCCTTCATAGGCAGCCTTCTGGAATCTTACCTGTAGAATAGTAAAAACGACGATAATGCCAAAAAGTATATAGCCTATGGCAGAAGCATAACCCATGCGGAAAAACTTAAAGCCCTGGTTATACATATGGAGAACAACAGAGATTGTGGAATTCAATGGTCCTCCCTTTGTCATTATATAGGGCTCGGCAAAAAATTGGAAGAATCCTATCATCGTGGTCACAGTAACGAAGAAAGTGGTGGGCTTTAACCCAGGCAAGGTAACATAACGAAATCTCTGCCAGTAACTTGCGCCATCCACTTTGGCTGCATCATAGAGACTATCGGGAATTGCCTGAAGCCCGGCCAGGAAAATTACCATATTGTAGCCAAAATTCTTCCACGCCGCCATTATAATCAGGCACGGCATAGCCAACTTCGTATCACCAAGCCAGTTCTGAGACGGTAGACCTATCGTTTGCAGAGTCCAGTTGATTAAACCGTAATCAGGATTATAGAGCCATCGCCAGACCACAGCAACAGCAACCAGAGTCGTTACCACAGGGGCAAAGTAGGAAGCGCGGAAAAAAGATTTGAATTTAATAAATTCTTCATTTAGAATAACAGCCATTAGAAGAGCAAGGGAAATGGAGAAAGGAACCCCGACGATTACAAAGTAGAATGTATTAAACAGTGACCTCCAAAAAATCGTATCCCGCAGAAGTGTCTGATAGTTTCCCAGTCCAACAAATGAGATCTTTTTCCAGTCGGCAAGTCCATAAATATCCCAGTCAGTTAGGCTCATAATGAATGAGATAATAACGGGAAGGAAGAGAAAGACAAAAAGAATAGTTAAGGAGGGGATAATAAAAAGATAGGGCGCATGATATTTCTTAAGTGAAACGATAAGTCTCTTAAGAGCAGAAATTCTCTCCTGTGGTACTTCCATTTCTTTAACCTTACGGCGAAACCTTTTCCATAAGAAGGCAAGTCCCCATATAAAGACTAAAATTGCGCCAAGGCTCAAGAAGAATCTTCCCTTGCTCACCTTGCTCTCTTTCTTTCCGAGTATCTCGTTAATGTCAATGGTCAATGTTCCCAATGTCTGGAATAGGTTCATTTTGCCCAGGATCAACTCCTCCATACGCCTCTGCATAGCATCAGCAATCTGTTCCCACTCTGGTATACTGGGAGGAGCCTTGGTATAGTTGAGTTGCTCACCGAAGACTCTCAACATTGGCTTATCATTGAAGAAGGGGTCCTGCCAGGCAGATTTAACTGCAGGAAGGTCTGTTGTCAATCTATACCATTCCACCTGTATATCCGGCTGGCTCATAAACTCGATAAATTTCCAGGCAGCTTCCTTATGTTTTGAACCTTTGAAAACGACTAAATTACATCCTCCTACAAATGAAGTGGGGAATTTCTTTCTCGGCATCATTGCCACATCCCATTTTCCTTCATACTCTTTCCCCAATTCGTTTCCTACGAGTTCTATCATCCACGGGCCAGAGATAAAAATTGGATAGAACCCGGTCCTGAAAGCATGGAATAGGTCCACATCCACAGCCTCAGTAGTGGGAACAATCTTCTCCTCAAACAGCCTGAGATAAAATTGGAAAGCTTCTTGTGTTGCCTCGCTCTCCACATCGGGCTTTGAATTATCTGGAGTTAAGATGTTGCCACCATTTTCCCAGATGAACATTGACAGAATGTTCCAATCTTTGACCGGGAGCGCCATCCCATACTGGTCAGTCTTCCCATCGCCATCCCTATCCTTGACTAGAGCCTTGCCAACTCTCTCTAGTTCCTCCCAGGTGCGAGGGGGATGGTTAAACCCGACCTCTTTCAATAAGTCCTTTCGGTAGAACATAACCCTGGTATCCACATACCAGGGAATTCCATAAACTCTTTCCTCGACGAGGTTTGTCTCCCAGGAAGCAGGGAAGAACTTGTCCTTACTGATAATTCTCGAATTTGAAATCAATTCATCGAGAGGAGCCAGGGCTCCCATAGCCTGAAATTCAGCCATCCAGGTTGTTCCCAGCTGGGAAACGTCAGGTGGAATCTCGCCCACCACGGAAGTGATAAGTTTCTCATGGGCCGCCTCCCAGGGAATAGCTTGGGTAATTACCTTCACTCCCGGATTAGCCTGTTCGAATTTCCGCGCCATCTCTGCAATCTTCATTCCCTCCGCACCCATAGCCCAGATAGTAATAGCCTCCTCTTCTTTTTTCGCAAGGCTCTTTTCATCTAAGCAAACGAGTAAGAGAAGAATCACCAAAATTAATATGGCGAATTTCCTAAGCAAGTTCTGTTCTTTCATACCGTCCCCACATCATAAACTCCGCACAAATGTAGGGGTTCGATTTATCGAACCCGTTAAAACGGGCTCAATGAATTGAGCCCCTACAATTGACTATTCATCAATAGAATTCCTCTATCTCCAGCAAATACTCTGCTCTCTTTCCAATCTCATCATTATGGAATCTATTTCGCATTACTCCCTTGTTAAGATAATTATTGATTGCAATCAGTATCATCGCCTGGTCAAGACATAGATACTTCTTGGACACTTCCCGCGTTTTAACATCTACTGAATCGTAAAAGCCATACTCACCATATATATCAGGATAAACCCGGAGAAAATTCCTCAAATTAGAAATCGCCTTTTCGGGCACAATTTCAAGAGCCAGAAAGGTGGCATGAGGAGTAACCACTCCTCCTTCGTAACCTCTCATCCCTAAATCTTTTACCCCATATGCATCATAACCTTCGCCTGGAATCGTGCACGGAGACAATCCCCAGACTGGATATTTTTCTTTATCGGCAAATCTGATATGTGCTTCAACATACCTTGAGTTATTCAAACCAAGATTCTTCTTACCCAGCTCCGCCTCCTTAATTACCAATGTCGGCATAAGCCCTTCGAACATGCTCCCTCCCCAGCTGGGAACTATCTTCATTCCATCGTATTCGTAGTAACCCTCAAAAATATCTATTCCCAAATATTTCTTAAAACCACCGTTGGGAATCTTATTCTGCCATTCCCATTCTTTAGGGAAAGTCCGATATATTTTGAACCAGTGTTCTGCGGGGGCATCTCCTTTGCCAATAGCCATCAGGCTAATTGCCCTTGCTTCAGTATAGAAGGCTCCATAATGGTACTCGGAATACCTCTCATTATCAGTATGGTAACCGTGGCGCATCTGTCCCTGGACGCGGTCGTAAAAGAAGGAGAAGTCGTGAGAGTCTATTATTCTAGAGCACCGTTCTCCCAGTTCCTCAGGAAAAGCCTGACGGACGATGATTAAACTCATTATAAACCACCCACTGTCCACAAAGGAAATAAAATTACTCGTCGGATTAAGTCTGGTAGTATCGTAGTAGTTATACATAAAGCCATACGCCTTTTCTAACTTCTCCGCTGTATCCAGAGTAGCCCTAATTCTCTCCACTGTTCCTTTTCTATCAATAAATCCCAGGTCATAGGCTGAAACAACTGATATAAGATAGAGCCCTAAATCTGTAGTGCTTACATAATCACCCACTGCTTTTTTTGGCGCCACCTGAATATAGTTAAGGGGGAGATTCCTCTTCATATCCACTATATCGCGGAAGTATCCCCAGGTATCCCTGGCTACAGTCTGGAGAAACTCTTTGTCTGTCTTCGGCATCTCTATATTCATCATCACTTTTTGCGGAAATCCCTTCAGATTATCAATCAATATCTGGGTGCGAGAATC
>Ga0315289_10013654_pt1 | contig 11360 bp, 7 predicted proteins | sample YL17G11_40_MG_FD_203452 | JGI IMG/M metagenome (GOLD analysis project Ga0315289, IMG submission 203452) | Sediment microbial communities from Yellowstone Lake, YNP, Wyoming, USA - YL17G11_40 | ecosystem: Environmental > Aquatic > Freshwater > Lake > Sediment | place: USA: Wyoming | collected... | reverse complement strand
CTCCGGGCGGCCTCGGACGCGGAGAGCCGGGAGCAGACCGCGGCGATCTCCGCCGCGCCGGGCAAGAAGATGAGCACGGCGCCTCCGGTGCCGATGGGTGTCTTTTTGTTGTTATTGGAAGAAGAAGGAAGAGAAAGAGAAGGAGGTTGGGGAATTCCCGCCTCTCCTTCTCCTCCTCCTTCTTTCTCGAGATCGTCCGTCGCGTCGATGTAGTCGACGAGCTCCTCGATCAGGTCGTAGTCGATCGCCGTCTCGTCGACCCGCGCCAGGTTGGCCCTCACGAACGCCTCGCGGTCCCTGTAGAGCTCCGGATCGAACCACTTGTTGAGGGCCCCGGCCGCCTCGAGCGCGTCGGCGTCGGCGTCGCCCCAGTTCTCGCGGGCGAGCCTGGCCTGCGACGACGAGACGCGCGTCGCGAGCTCCTGCTGCCGCCTGCGGGCGGCCTTGGCGTCGAGGCGCAGGGCGGCGCGCGCGTCAGAGGCGAGGCGGTAGCCCGTGCGGGAGTAGGCGTCTTCCAGGTAGAGGTGCTCGACGGGAAAGGTGCGGCCGCCGGCGCGCAGGCAGGGGGTTTCGGGGCCGAAGTAGGAGGCGAAGAGGCGCGAGTCGAGCGTCGCCGACATCAAAACGACCTTGAGAGGCAAAGGGGGGAGGAGAGGGTTCTTGCCGTCGTCGCTGTTGTCCCTCTGCCTTTCCAGCGCCTCCTCGTAGGCCCTGCGCCTCCTCGTGACGACGTCCCGCAGGATCGCGAGCAGGAAATCGCCCTGGAGGCTCCGCTCGTGGACCTCGTCGACGATGACGTGGCTGATCCCCGCTAGGTCGAGCGAAGAAGAAGAAGAAGAAGAAGAAGAAGAAGAGGGAGTTTCTTCCTCTCCTCCCCCGCCCTCTCCCCCTCCGCTTCCCCCTCCGAGCTTCCGCAGCAGAATGCCCGTCGTGCAAAAGAGCAGCCTGGTCTCCTTCGTGTAGGCAGCGTCGAGCCGGACGTGGTACCCGACCCGATTCCCCCCGGCGCCGGGGCCGCCCCTCTCGCCGCGCTCCTGCGAGACGCGCTCGGCGACCGAGACCGCCGCGAGCCTCCTCGGCTGCGTGCAGACGATCGACGTCCTCCCGCCGAGGAGGTCCCGCGTCGCCGCCTCGAGCAAGAACTGCGGCACCTGCGTCGTCTTGCCGCAACCCGTGTCCCCGCCGACGACGACGACGTCGCTCCGGGCGAGGGCCTCCAGCAGAGGCTGCCTGATCTCGCAGACGGGAAGCAGGGAGCGCTTGCGGGCCCAGTCCTGGCCCTCTGGCGACGAGTCAAAAGCCTCGAGGTCGCGTATCATGCGCTGGCTCTCGAGCTGACCTGACGAGGAAGGGGAAGAGGAAGGCTGTCGCCGTTGTCGATGGTGCCTTTGCTGCGTTCCGGCGGCAGCGTCGTCTCCGTCGTCGTCGCCGGCGCCGTCGCCCTTCCCAACAGCTGCGACCTTTGCCTTCTTCCGCGACGCTACGATAGCTGCCGCGCGCGCGGCCACGACAGAGCGGATAAAAGAGGCGCGGTCAGTCTCGGCAGAGGCGGCCTCGGCAGGGGCGGTCGAAGTCGCCGCCTCTGCCGCGTCGCCGTTGTCTTGGCCGCCGCCACTCTGCCCCGCCCCCCCTGCCGCCGACAGCAGCAGCCCCGAGTCCCGCGCCACCCACGACAGGAACAGCGCCGCGTAGGGCGACTTGGCGTCGAGAGAGGCCAGCGCCGATGCCCCCTCGGTGGTCATCACCTCACGGCTCGCCGCGGCGACGCTCGTCGCGGGAGCTCGTCTTCCCTGCCGGCCGCCGCTCTTGGCGTCGGAGCCGCCGCCGCCGCTGCCGCACCCGGTCAGCCGGTAGAGCGCCAGCGTCGCCGCCGCGTTCTGCGCCTCCTGGATCGCGCTCCAGCCGTCTTCCGACTCCTCGAGCGCGAAGACGACGGGGGGGGGAGGGCGGCGCTTCGCCCCGCCGCCGCGCTTGTTCGCTGCAGCGGAGGAGGAGGACGACGACAGAGGAAACGGTTCGACGGCGACGCTGTAGCGGAGCAGGCCAGCCGTCGCCGCGTGAGCAGCTCCGGCAGCAGCAGGGTCCTTCGAGGTCTCGCCGCGGAGCCCCCCAGGGGGGAGCTTGTCGAACCTCGGCGGCGGGATCCCCTTTTTGGAGCACAGCTGCTGGAGGACAGCCTTGGGGGCCAGAGCCGCTGCCGCTGCGGCCTTTGCAGCCTGTTTTCCGCCGCCGCCGCCGCCGCTGCCTTTCTTCTTTGCTCCCTCGGCCGCTGCTGCTGCTGCTGCCGCCTCGCCCCAGGGCCGAAGAATATCCTCGACGTTGAGAGGCTTCCTGGAGGCGGCAGAGGGGGCCTCCCACTGCGGCGCGTCGGCACCTGCTTCGTCGTCGAAGAGGCCCATTCCTGCGCCGTCGTCTTCAGAGGAAGAAGAACGAGCGTCGCCGTCGCTTTCGTCGTCGCTATCCCTCGTCTTCCTCTCCCCTCCCTCTCCGCCAGCTCCTTCCCGCCCCTCCAGCTCGTCCTGCCCGATCCCGAGCTCCTCGGCCTCCCGCTTCAGAGACGACATGGCCATCCCGGCGGCGCGCTGCCTCCCCCTGTCCCCGCAGGCCTTGGCCCTCGAGGCCTCGGCTCGGACGGCGGACCACTCGCCGACGACCTGCTCGACGCGCTCCCCGCGGGGCCTCGCGGCCCTGGCGCGCTCGGCTCTGCGGCGCTCGATCTGGCGAGGGTCGCCCCAGACCTCCCAGTCCTCTATGACGGACGAGGTGGTCGAGCGGGGGGAGTCCGGGGCGTCGGCGGCGGCTGCTTTCGACGACGACGGGTCGTTCCTTCCGCCGTCAGAGTCGCTTCCGCCGTCGTCGTCGCTCTCCTGCTCGAGGTACTTCAGGATGTAGGACTTGGAGGCGCCGCGCTCCTCTTCTCGGTCGCGTTCCGCTGCCTCCGCGGCTGCCTTGGTGGCGGCGGCAGCAGCGGCTTCCTGCCTGGCGCGCAGTGCGGCCTCCTCTGCTCGCCTCCGGGCGGCGGCCTCGGAGCCCTCCTGTTCACTCTCGCGTCGCCGCCGCCCCTCCTCCTTGGCCAGGACCCTGACCGTCCTCCTGCCGCTTCCTCCTGCTTCTCCTCCTCCTTCGCCGCCGCCGTCCTTAGCTGCTCCAGCGTTGTCCGGAAGCGCCCCGGCGTAGCGGCGAGGCAAGGATCCCGCGTCGAGGGTGAGGCAGAGCCAGTCGAGCGCGGCGTCGACGAGCGCGTCGACGGAAGAGGACGACGGCGAGGAGATCGACGACGGCGATGACGGGCCGGCGACGGCCATGAGCGCCGCCTGGGCGTCAGAGGGGGCGAACTCGGCGACGAGCTGGTCGTAGGCGTCCTCGACGTCGGTGGGGTCCAGGGGCGGGAGCCGCCGTTGCGTGGCGGCGGCCTCGGTGAGGGAGAGGCCCTGTTTTCGAGTGAGAGAGAAAAAGAGAGCAAAGGAGGAGGTCGAGTGTCTTTGAGAGGGGCCACCGTCGATTGGGGCCAGCCTCGTCCCCGCCTGTTCTAGCCCTCGGCCTGTTTTCTTACCTTGAGCAGATCGCAGACGCGTGAGCTCAGGCTCATAGAAGACGATTTATGGCGCGATGCACCGTGCGCCGCGGCGTGGGCGGCGTCGGAAAAGCGCTTCATCGAGATGTTTTTTTTTGGGGTGTCTCCTTCAACCTTGAAGAAGAAGAACAAAAAAAAATGTTTATTTTCTTTCACTTTTCTCGACGCTCTGAAAAAAGAAAAACCCTTTTCCGAGGTTGTCTCGCCGGTCGGCTTACTCTCTCTCTCTCTCTCTCGCCCGCGCTCGCGCTTTCGAGCGGGAAACCGCAAACAAAGGACACTTCTTCGCGAGCCATGCCCTCGTGCCGAGGAGCCAGCGCTCCGCCTCGGCGCGGAGGTCGCTCGTCGGCGACGACAATGACGACGACGACGCTCAAAGCTCCGTCAGCTCGATTGGTGATGTCGCGTCGCGCCTCGGCCCCTGCGGAGGGCTCCGGCGGCGGCCTCCGGCAGCGGGCTCCGGCAGCGGGCTCCGGCAGCGTAAACAACGCAACGTCGTCGTCGTCGGCGGCGGCGGCACCCTCGACCTCCCCGGCCTTGTCGGAGCAGAAGCCTTTCTCCTGGACCTCCCACTGGTTCCCGGTCGCCGTCGAGGCCGACCTCCCCAGGGACAGGCCCGTGCCGATCAAGCTCCTCGGCCGGAGGCTCGTACTCTGGTGGGCCTCCGCAGAGGGCGGCGAGGGCCGCGGAGGAGCGGCGGGGGAAGGAGAGGAAGAGGGCCGCTGGTCGTGTCTCGACGACGCGTGCAGTCACCGCCTCGCGCCGCTGAGCGAGGGCCGCATCGACACGAGCTGCGTCCCGTGCACCGGCGACGAAACGAGGCCCTCCTGCAGGGCCCTGGCCTGCTCCTACCACGGCTTCGCCTTCGACGGCGCCGGCCGGGCCGTCGCGGTGCCGCAGGCGAGGCACGACGGCGGCGCCGAGGCCGAGCGCCGCGCGGCGGGGTCGCCGCGCGCCCGCGTGCGCTCGCACCCCACGCTGGCGCTCGACCAGCTGGTGTGGGTGTGGGGGGGCGCCGGAGGGGACGAGGCCGCCAAGGAAGCGGCAGAGGCCCCGCCGCCGCCGGGCCCGCCCGAAGAGATCCGGCGACTGATGCTCGAAGCAGAGGCAGCGCCGCAAGGGAGGCCAGCAGACGCTCCTCCTCCCCCGCTCGTCGCCCTGATCACCAACCAGCAGTACTTCAGGGACCTTCCCGTGCCTTACGACGAGATGATGACTAATCTGGCGGACCAGAGCCACGTGCCGTTTGCGGTAGGAAAAGTTGGAGTTTTTTTGGCGTCTTCGAGGTTTTTCTCGAGGGACCTTCTCTCACCTCTCTTCCCTCTTTCTCTCTCTCTTTTCTCTCTTTCAAAAAACGTAGCACACCGGCGTCGCCTCCAACCGTGAGTCGCCCTACGCCAATTACTTCACCGTCAGCAACGTCAACGGACACCTGAAGGAGAAGCATGGCGGCGGCGGCGGCGGCGGCGGCGGAGGAGGAGGAGAAGCCGAAGAAGGAGAAGACGCGAAAAAGGCAAACCCAAGCCGCGGCCGCTTCCCCGGCGTCGCCGCAGCCGACCTCGTGACGTTCGACCTGGAGTGGGCTCCCGACGCGCTCGCCCTGGCCAAGCAAAACGTCACCATCGTCCCGCCGTGCTACATAGAGTACAGCACGCCGCTGCAGAGCGCGCGCGACCTGGAGGGAAAATCGGCAGCGGTCAGGAAGATCGGCCTCCGTGCGTGCCTCTGGTTTTATTTGGTCCCCCTGGATGAGAGCTCGTGCCGCCTCACGAACAACGCCGTCATAGTCGCGCACGGTCTCCCGCCCTGGACAGTTCGGCTTTTGAACCGGAGGCCGAAATGGATCGACCATCTCTTCTTGCAGAACGTCCTCGACGGGGACATGGCTTATTTGCCTCAGGCCGCGTGCAACGAGAAGCTCGGGCTGTTTTCTTCCAGCCCGCGGTCGAGCTCTTCTCCTTCTTCTTCTCCTCCCGTTTTGGACGCCCGCGGAGAGCTCTGGGCGACGCGCTACTTCATGCCCGCCAACGCCGACGCGTCTGTCGTCGCCTGGAGGCGCTGGCTGCACGGCGAGCGCGGGAGGTCGGGGTGGCTCGACGCAGTCGCCGACGCGAGCGGCGGCGGAGGAGGCGCCAAAAGTTTCAGCAACGCTAGTAGCAGCTCTGCTGTTGGAAGCGCCCGCGTCGGAAGGGAACGCTTCCCGGCTCTCTCTTCTTCGTCTTTTTCCTCCCTCTCCGAGAGGAGCAGCAACGTCGTCCCGCTGCCCCGCGCGGACCTGCCGCGCTCTGAGCGGTTCGACCGCTGGAATCAGCACACCAAAAACTGCCCGAGCTGCTCCCGGGCGATGGGGAGGGCGCAGGGAGTGAAGAAAGCGCTCGAGGTCTCCGCGGCGGCCTCTGGGATGTTTGCTTCTTCTTCGGCGCTGCTGCTGGTGCTTTCGGCTTCTCCTTCATCCAGCGGGGGAGGAGAGGTCGCCCTTGTCGACGCGCAGTTGCTCCTCCACGTGCTCCTGTCCTCGTCGGCGCTCGCGGCGCTCTCGCTGCTCGCCCGCCGCGCCGCGGCGACGTTCGAGTCGTGGTTTGTGTTCAAGGACTACGAGCACTGGAAGAGCTGATGAGGTGGAGGTGGGGCGGAACCGCGTCGAGAGAGAGAAGGGAGAAGGAGAGAAAGAGAGAGAAAAAACGAAAAAACAATAAAACAAAAGAAAGAAACTGAGGTACAAACTACCAACACCGAAACCACCAAATAGATAAGTAGATTGAACGATTGAAAAGAGAGAAAGAGCGCGCTGCGTTTTGCGCGGCGCTGCCGCTGCCATACTAGAAAAGAAAAAACGGAGAGTGAGAGGAGGAAGAAGAAGAAGAAGAAGAAGAAGAAGAAGAAGAAGAAGAAGAAGAAGAAGAAGAAGAAGAAGAGCAAAAAGAAAGAAGACTTCGTTCTTCGCCGATCAGCATCACAAATTCGGTTTCTTTCTTTACTCTTCTCTCCCTCTGCTCTCTCTTCTGCTCTCTCCCATGGACCGCTCCGGGAGCTGCGCTCCCTCCGCGGTGGGCGGCCCTTCGTCCTCGTCCCGCCAGTCCGAGATTCCGATCTCCCCGCACACGGGGACCACCATCGTCGCCGTCGCGTTTGATGGTGGCGTCGTCATTGGCGCCGACTCGCGCGTCTCAACGGGGACCTACGTCTCCAACCGCGCCGCGGACAAGCTGCACCCGCTCTCGGACAACGCGTGGCTGCTGCGCTCCGGCAGCGCCGCGGACACACAGGCCGTCGGGGATTACGGTGAGTTAGGATGAGGGGGCGGAAGAGAGGAAGATCGGTTTTTTATTTTCGAAGACCATCGGTCGATGGCATCGATGGAGTTTTTCTTTTTCTCCCTTCGACCCTGACCTCATTCTTCTGTGCTCTAAAAAAAAAAAAAAAAACCTCTCCAATAAAACAACTCCAACTCTCTCCAGTCCGCCACTTCCTCTCCCAGCTCGAGTCCGAGCTCGGCTCCGACGCCCCCGTCCGCGCCGCGGCCCAGCTCGTCAAGACGATCAACTACAACAACAAGGCGTCGCTGTCGGGCGCGATGATCGTCGCGGGCTTCGACAAAAAAAACGGAGGCCAGGTCTTCGGCATCCCGATCGGCGGCTCGCTCGTCAAGCAGGAGTGGGCGACGGACGGCAGCGGGAGCACGTACATCTGGGGCTACCTCGACGACGCGTGGCGGCCGGGGCTGGGCCGCGAGGACGCGGAGAGGTTGGTGGTGACGTCGCTGGCGCTGGCGATGAGCATCGACGGGTCGTCGGGCGGGATGGCGCGGCTGGTGACGGTGACCGAGCGGGGGTCGGAGAGGAGGATCGTGCGCGGGGACGAGGTGCCGCAGTTCTGGGACGCGCTGGAGGCGCCCGGGAAGGAGATCGGGGGCGGGGAGAGCTTTGTGGTCGTTTGAGTTTTTTTTGTTTTTATTCTACCTGTAGCTCCTCGACGTTTCGAGATTTTTCTTTTTTAAGGTTGTACCCGCTCTCTTCTTGCCCCCTTCCGTTCGCTCACTCTCCCTCTCTCTCCCCCTCGCGCAGGCAAGCGCACAGGGGTTTCATTATGGCCTTTTTGCTGGTGCGAATATTCATGGCAGGATTTTACATTTGGGTTTTTTCCTCTCTTTTTTTTAATACAAAAGTCAGTGCTCGGGCTTGCGTACAAGTAGTTCCTGCTGCTGCCCTCGCCGCCGTCCCTGCTGCTGCTGCCTCTGCTGCTGCTGCTGCTGTTGTGCTGTACCCAGAAACTTCGCCGCCATCAGCGACACGGCTTCTTCTTCAATGGCTGCCGCGGCGACGTCGGAGCCCGTCACCGGGAAACGAGAAGCGGGAGAAGACGACGACGACGAAGAAGAAGAGCAATCGCCGCCGCCGCCCGCTGCTGCCCTCTGCGCCGAGCGCACCGCCTCGGCCGAGATTTGGAGGACCTGGACGCTCTGCTGGGGCCCCCCGCCAGCAGCAGCAGCAGAAGAAGAAGGGGAAGCAGCAGCAGAGACGAGCGGCGACGCGGCAAAGGAGGGCGACGCGGCACCAGCACCGGCAGCACCAGCAGCTCCGCGGCCCCTCCCGCTGCCGCCGCCGCCGCGCAGGCCCACGCCGTCGCGCAGGTCCGCCCCGACAGCCTCGAGAGCCCTCGTCGCCCTCGAGAGGTCCGCGGCCAGCTTCCCGGCCTCGGACGCACCGGCCAGGTCGACGGCGCGCTCCCGGAAAGCGGAGACGAGCGAGACGGCCCGGCCCGTGGCCCGGCCCGCGAGGCGGGCGACCTTGGGGACGTCGTTGGGGCCTGAGAGATGGTTTTCGAGAGGTTGGAGGAGGAGGTTGAGTCAAGTCGGTCTCTCGCATCTGGCCGCCGTCGATTCAACAGTCTCGCGTCTCTCTCTCTCTCTCTCTCTCTCTCTCTCTCTCTCTCTCTCTCTCTCTCTCTCTCTTTCGCACTCACCGACGAGGACCGCCGCGACTATGGCCACGACGAGCAGGTCGCCGTAGCCGAGTCCGAGCATGGTGCGCAGAGATATCAGGCGCGGAATGGGAGAGAGAGAGGTTCAGATTGAAAAAAGAAGAGTGGAAAATTTCCACCTCCTCTCTCTCGCCGTCGACCAAAAAAAAGGAACGTCTTTTTTCGAAATATAGGAGACTGATATAACACTGAGTTTTTCTTGAGAGGCGTGGCGGCAAGAGCGCGCGCGCGCGCGCCGACGCAAGTTTATGATTGTTGGTTGTTGGAGGTAATGGTGGTAGGGGAAAAAGGGGAGCGAAAAACGAAAAGATTAAAAAACAAAAAATGGAGCAAGGTTGAAACTCCGCTCTCTCTCTCCCTCTCTTTCTCTCTCTCCCTCTCTCTCTGTCTCTCTCCCCTGGATGACGTATCGTTAGCGAACGAACGACGACTCGAGAAGACAAAAGGCAAAAAAGGGCAGGCCCTTTCAGAAACAAAAAAAAACAAAATATTCATCCTTCGTCGTCGTCTTCCGAGTCATCGTCGTCGTCGTCATCGTCCCTCCGCACGAGTCCAAAAGTGGCCGCGGCGTCCTGCGCCCCACCGGCCAGGCTCGCCAGCTCCCTCGCCTGCGCGTCCATCCCGTCATCGAGAGCGACGCCGCGGGTCCCTCCGGCGCCCTTGCCGGCGTCCACGGCCATCGCCTCGAGCTCCCTCTTCCGCGCCTCCTCGAGCGCCGCGCGCGCCGCGGCCTCCTCGGCCTCCTTGGCGGCGGCCTTGGCCTTGGCCTCGGCCTCGGCGGCCGCAGCGGCGGCCTCGAGGGCCTTGCGGGCGGTGGCCTCCTTGGCCTCGCGCTCCTCGCGGGCGCGTTCGGCCTCCGCGGCGGCGGCGGCCTCGCGCGCGCGCTGGGCCTCCTCGCGGGACTGGAACTCCGACCAGAGGTTGTCGCCGCCGGCGCCGGCGGGCTTCTCGCCCGAGGGAGCAGCGGGGGGGGCGGCGGGAGGGGCGGTGGGAGCGGCGGCGTTCCCGCCGTCGTCGTTTTCTGCTGCCGCAGAGGGAGGAACGGCAGCCGTTGCTGCAGCGGCGGCGTCCGCCGCCGGAGCGGCGGCGGCAGCAGCGGCAGCAGCGGGCGGAGCGGTGGCAGCGGCGTTCGCGGCGGGCTCGCCTCCACCCGCCGCAGCAGCCCCAGCGCCGCCGCCGGGCGTCCCTCCCTCGGTGAGGTCGGCCCACGCCGACGCGTTAGCCAGAGTGACCTCCTTCTTCTGCGCGGTCGACTTGATGATGGCCGCGGCGGGCTGGCCTCCGGCGCCGGCAGCGCCGCCGTTCCCGCCGGCCGGCGCGGCGCAGCCGCCCGCGCCGCGAGTCGCCGAGACGAGGGTGGAGGCGCCGTCGCCGGGGCCCATGCCTCCGCCGCCACCGCCGGGCTCTGAAGAAGAGGAAGCAGACAGAGGAAGGAAATGATGGTGGGAAAAGGGAAAGAGGTGGTTGAGAAAAGAAAGAAAGAACCTCGCCCGCTTTTTGCTCTCGCTTTCGCTTTGTTCAAGCGCGCAAAACAAAAAAAACTCAAAAAAAAACTTCACAACGCACTCTTCCCCTCCGCGGATCCTTTCGACCCGACCTCGCCCTGCGAGCCTGAATCCGCCCCGCGGGCGGCAGCAGCAGCGTGTGCGGCCCCGGGGGCGTTGGCACCCGCTGCAGCGAGCTGCTGCAGCTCCAGAGCCTGCTGCTGCTGGGCTGCGGCGGCGGCGGCGGCGGCCGCCGCGGCGGCCGTGGGCTTCTCCTTGGCGCCGTGGATGTGGGGGAGCACGGAGAGCGCGTACGAGTCGAGGGCCCACAGGGCCTCGCGGGGCAGGGCGTCGATGTCCACCTCGATCTCCTCCTCTTCGTCGTCGTCCTTGTCGCCGCCCTTGTCGAGAGCAGACGCCTTCTCTCCTGCCGCTGCCGCCGCCGCCGTCGCAGCGGCGCCGTCCCCGCCCGCCTCCTTCTCCTTTGCAGCCTTCTCCGCCTTCTCCTTCCTCTTCTTCTCCTTCGCCGCCAGCATCTGCCCCTTGACGGCGTCGGCGACGATGTCCAGTGCTCTCCCGAGCTTGTCCGCGGGCAGCATCCCGAGAGACTGCGACAGCCGCCGCTTCTCCTCAAACGTCATGTCGCGCTCCGCGGCGCCGCCGGCCCCGGGCCTCGGCGGCGGCACGCCGTTGGGCGTTCCCAGCCCGAACCCGGCGGCCGTTGCGGCCACGGCGTTGACGGCCCGCAGGTCCCTGTCAAGCTTGCGCATGCGGACCGCGGCCGCCGACGCCCCGGACGCCTCGAGCTCCTCGTCGCGCGCCCTCTCCTGCTCGGCCTCCCACTTCTGCTCGACGCCGCTCGAGGCCCACTTCTTCTCCCAGAGGTCGCAGAGCCCGTCGCCCATGCGCCGCACGGGCGTGCCGACCTTGTTGTAGGTGCGGCAGTTGGCGAACATCAGGCGCACGTCGTCGCGGAACTCGAGCGGGGAGGAGTACGCCCTCCGGGTCGCCGCGGGCTGCAGGGCGCCGCCCAGCGGCCCGGACTTTGGCGGGTCGAGCTTTGCCAGCGCGGTCCCGAGGTCCATCGGCCGCTTGATGATGGTCAGGTAGTCGGGGCACTTGAGCGCGACGGGGTCGACGGGCCGGTGGAAGGGCGCCGAATCGCGGTGGCGCATGAGCGTCTTGGCGACGGTCGAGCACTGCTGCCAGATCAGCGCGAGGCGCCGCTCGCGCTCGTGCTCGAGGCGGGCGCGCTTGGCCGCGGGCTCCTCGTCGAGCGGCGGCGGCGGCGGTGGCGCGAGCTGCTGGCCGCCCAGGGAGCC
>Ga0315289_10013653_pt1 | contig 11361 bp, 8 predicted proteins | sample YL17G11_40_MG_FD_203452 | JGI IMG/M metagenome (GOLD analysis project Ga0315289, IMG submission 203452) | Sediment microbial communities from Yellowstone Lake, YNP, Wyoming, USA - YL17G11_40 | ecosystem: Environmental > Aquatic > Freshwater > Lake > Sediment | place: USA: Wyoming | collected... | reverse complement strand
AATTTGCCGATAAAAAATCATCATTGCGAGCAGAGGGAAGCAATCTTGCTGTTTTCGTAGAGATTGCCACGGTCGATACGACCTCGCAATGACAGACTATCCAATCGTTTGCAGATTAGATTTAGGTTGTATATTGAACTTGACATGCACCCGATAATTTGATAACCTTTGCTCAAAGGGCGAGGGAAATTCAATTAGACATTATTTCTATGGCGTAAAATATTTTTTTATTCGAAAGGGGGTGAGATGTGTTTCGAGGAGAAGATTTTTCTTAACAACAGGGTTCCTTTCAAAAGGAGGTGTATGATGAAAGGAAAAGCAGTTTCATTTTTCACAGCAGTTATTCTATTAACATTGATAACAGTCGTTCCCACCGTATGGGCAGGCCCGGACGAAGCAAGGGATTTGGTAGCCCCCTATGCTCACTTTGCTGTCTCAGTTCCACCAGCAACAGGCCCTTTTACTACACACTATCTCGTTTCAAGTACGACAAGTAGTGGGGCAACCGTGAACATGAAATGTTATAACGACACCTTTAATCGTGTTGGGCCAGCAGCAGGAACAACTATTAACCTTGGCCCTTTTGATATGGATGCTATTTGGTTGTCTGGTGTTAGTGGATTGACCACGGATCCAGGCTTTACCGGTTATGGATGGTGCTATTTTGCCGTGACATCAGGGGATGATGTGGCTGTCACCTTTATTGCCGGTTTATCGGTCGGCAACAACCTCATCGCGACTAATGACTCAAAAATATTAATGTCAGACACAGCTCAGAGCATGACGACTTTACAAGACGCCAATATTCCCTATTGGACGAAGGAAGGTAGTTGGAATACCCATCTTCTCGCTCTCAACCCTACTACAACAGCTCGAACTTTCACCATGAACGTCTATAATGCGTCAGGAGCCCTTCAGGGAACATTTCCAATTATTTTGTCCGCAAGAGATCTGGACTTTCTGTCAATACCTGATGCTGTAGGAGCGACAGGTTACGGGAATGCAGATATTAGTATTTCTGGTCCTTTAGGGCATGGATTCGTTGGATGGGTTGCAGGTGTAAACTACGCCTCTTTTCAGGGATTTATCTACCCTGTCCCGCTGGATAAGGACGATGTCTCTTTGCTTGGCTCAGGAGACAGGCCATAAGAACGAAAGTTTTTATCGCCTTTACTTTGTTGCTCTTTGGTCTTGGGGTCTTTTCCCCGGCAGATAGTTCTGCTGGAGAAAGAACCCCAGGCCAGAGGCATGGAGATATTGAAAAACTCAGCTTGTTGGTAAAGGATAAAAAGCAGTCTGATAAAACAAGGATTAAAGCTGCCACGCTGCTGGCTGAATCTGATGATGAGAAAGTGCTTTTGCCTCTGTTTGATGTGATTAAAAATCCAGGGGAGAGGGTCATCTTCAGGGTAGCTATTGAAAGAGCGTTGTTTCAGTCTCCTCAGAAAAAAAAGGTTTTAGCATTTCTTAAAGAACGCATCGAGGATATGAAAGAAGCCCCGGAAGTTCGGGCTGCTGCAGCAGAAGGCCTTGGACAACTAAAGATATTAGAGAACCGCGATTTGCTTGTGCGTGTCTCTTCAGATAAAGATCCAAAGGTGAGGCTGGCTGCCAGAGCTGCTCTTTTGGAACTGGACGGAAAAGGAATTGACAGAACCTCAATCCTGATCAGCATTCTCCAGGACTTTGACCAGCCCGGGTCTGCAAGGGCCTCAGCAGCAGAGCAATTAGGAGAATTGAAGGATGAGCGGGCACTGCCTGCGCTCATTCAGGCTTTACAGGAAAAGAGTTCAGAGCCGGCTCCCCCCGGTAACCCCTCAGACTTTTTTGCGAGTCGTACAACACTCAGAGGGAACGTGCCTGTTGCTGCTGCACGAGCTCTTGGCCGTCTTGGAGACTCGAAGGCAATTCATCCACTTTTATCCATTGCCCAGACACCTCAAGACGAGCTTCGAATCACTGTCTTTGAAGCGCTTGCCAAGCTCAGAGCCAGCGAGGCTGTGCCAGCTGCTCGAAAAGCCCTCTCAGACACCAATCAGAGAGTCCGGAGATGGGCAGGCGTGCTTCTCAAAGAGGTAGGCGCTCGTGAGGCTCTGCCAGAATTGCGTCAGGCTTTAAGCGACCCTGACCCTGGTGTGAGATTGCAAGCAGCTCAAGCTTTGGAAAAGATGCAGGATCAGGAAAGCAGGGAGCAGCTGAAAAACGCCCTTGATAAGGAGACAGTGATAGAGGTACGAGAAGCAATTGACAAAGCCCTTAGCTCGTTGAAGTAACCTGTAGGTTATGTATTACCCAAGTCCAGCGATAAAGGATGTGTCATTGCGAGTGAAACGAAGCAATCTTGAAGTTTTCGAAGAGATTGCCGCGGTCGATACGACCTCGCAATGACAGGAATATCAAGTGTTTGCTCTTATCGTCACTGGATTTATGTATTATAAAAAATCCGTATCTCCCATTGTATAGAAGAATTTTCCTTTGAGGTCTTCTTTCTTTAATCCTTTTTCATGAGTTGTTCGTGGAATACATGTTACAGTTTTGTTGATAGAAAATCCCAACTTATTTAATTTGTCCGTAAGATATTCAGGATGCCAGAGGGATAGTTTCTTTTTCCCAATGGTAAACGCATAGTTTTCTATCTTCTGGAAAAGAGGGTTGAGCATATTGCCTGTACATACAAAATCAATGATAAGAATCTTATCTTCTTCTTTCCTCAGTACTGCAAGTCCCTGAAGCCTACTGTTCCATCTTTTTCTGAGCCCCCATAGCTCATAGGAAAAGAATGGGTGCTTCTGATATCTCCATTTTAGATATTCAATATCTCTCACCACGGAAAGTCCAAAGGTATCTTTAACCGATTCCCACAACTTATTTATTCTCCTGTCATCATAGCTCATAGGAAAGAATTTATAGAGAAGACGGTTCATGTTTTTATGAAATCTTAATTCCTTATTTGCCTCAAAAACATCTTCTATCTTCTCATAGATACCAAGCTTTTCAGATAATCGCAATAATCTCTCTTGGGGGAAACCATATCCCAAAATAAATCCATCTATTGCAGCTTCATCAGGAACCAGAGCTGCTAACTCCCTAAAAAGCTTGAAATCTCTGTATTGAGGATGAACCATTACATCACCAATAGCAAGGCCGTAAATTTCTCTGCCTTGATACATCATTCGATGTGGTATGCCTCCATAGTGGGCAACGATTTGGTGAGACGGAGTCACTGCGATAGAAGAATAAAGATTTTTGTTCCCCCTGCCTGTATACTTCCATCGCCATTCTTCAAGGGTCATCTCTCTTTTAAATATCTCCTTGAAGAGGTTTACAATGCCCTGCTCATCGCCAGGCTTATAGAGTCGTATCGTGAGTTTTTGTTCTGACATACTATGATTTCAGCATCCCCATCATGTAATGTTCAAATCCATCCCTCATCGCATGTAGAGAGAAGTTTTCAGCCCTTTGTTGTCCTTTCTGTAGAATGATCTTTCTTAAATCGTGGTCATTTAAAAGCATAAGACATTTCTCAGCCATCCCTTTAAAATCTCCAATAGGAACAAGGAAACCATTCTGACTATCTGTAATAATTTCTCCGGGCCCGGAAGGACAATCAGTGGAGATAACAGGAATCCCGAGGGCCATTGCCTCGACAATTACATTGCCAAACCCTTCATAAAACGATGAAAGTACAAACACGTCTCCCTTCGAGATATATGCAAAAGGGTTTTCATGAAACCCAGTCATAATAACATCTTGATCAATGTTGAGCTCCACTGATAATTTTTTGATATCTTCTTTTAGTTCCCCATCTCCGATGATAATCAGTTTTGAACGTATTGTATCCCTCACTATTCTGAATGCCTTAAGAAGAGTGGAGAAATCCTTTTGAGCATTTAATCTGCAGGCTGTGATAATCCATGGGCAATTCTTCTTGAGGGGAATCCCCTCTTGAGATAATTCTTTTACCTTTTCAATGTCGATACCATTATAGATTGTCTTCACCTTTTTTTCACTTGCCCAATAATTACTGACAAGGTCTCTTTTTACTCCTTCAGAGGGTACAATAATACCTTTAGTTCTGGTAAAGCAATATCTAATGAGGAGCTTCTCTTTTAACGAAGGGGGGCGATTAATGCTCTCAAAATATGCTGAGAAATTGCCCTCAATAGTTATTACAGGATGAGCTTTTAAGAAAAAAATGTCATGTGCAGCAATAACAAATAGGCCACCAAAGTGCATGATGCCGAGCATAACATCGGGCTTTTCATAATCCGAAATCTTTTTGATGGACTTTGCATAGGTGAGTATATTGTTCGGGGAGAGTATATGAGGAAACATACAGTTAAAGCTTTCAAATGTATATTTCTTAATATCAAGTTTTGAATAATAGTTTTGAATCGAGGAATGTGTGACTAAAACTCTGTCAAAAGACTGAAGAGAGTGAAGGAGATTAAATGTCTTGGTTTCTGCCCCTCCTATTTCAGAGGCAGGCAAGATAAAAAGAATTTTTAGCTTATTTCTTAAGGGTATAGATTTTAGATTATCCATTTGTAAGGAAGATTCATGAACCCTAACTCAACAGTTTCTTTCGGAATTGTAAAGGAAGGTGAAGGTTTTAAGTCAAAGATGTGAACGAAATTTTCATCCATGGTATATACTTCTGCAAAAAAAGTGCCTTCTTTCAGTTGCAGAGAGGGAAAACATAGGGTAACCTTTTGGCTGCCTGTAAAGGCATCGTAATCCTTTGTTCCTATGCCAATGATATCTATACCATCGATTCTTTTTAAAATCACTGCTACCTTGTATTGAGTAGAATTGTCAGAGGTCTCAATGTATATCTGGATATTCAGATTGTCGCCAGATCGAACTGATGGAAAAGGTGTAACAATGATGTCTCTTATTAAAACAGAGGATCCCTTATTGCTATTTTCCGGCATCTTTTTTTCAATTTGGTTATTTTCGCTACTTTCTTTGGTAAGTTGATAAGTTTCATAAGCTTGTGTAACTTCATGGGGATGGCCTTCCATGTTTATTTTACCATCCTTAAGCCAGATAACCCTGTCGCATAGTCTGTTGATAAAATACATACTATGGGAACAGAAGACTATGGTTACTCCTGACTCTTTAAGGGACATGATTCTGTCCGTACTCTTTTTCTGAAAATGTAAATCTCCTACCGAAAGTGCCTCATCGACAATGAGAGTATCCGGTCTCACCGCAATGGCTACTGAAAAAGCAAGCCTGACATACATTCCAGAAGAGTATGTCTTGATAGGATATCGTATAAAATCCCCTAATTCAGAAAATGAGATTATTTCGTCTATTTTTTCTTTCATCTGATTTGTACCTATCCCAAGAAGTGATCCATAAAAGTGAATATTTTCAAGCCCGGTAAATTCAGGGTGAAATCCAGAGCCGAGTTCTAAAAGGGAGGAAACCCTGCCGTTCACCTCAAACTGTCCATAAGTAGGAGACAAGGTCTTTGAAAGTATCTTCAAAAGGGTGCTTTTCCCAGCACCGTTTTCTCCTATTATTCCAAGGGTTTCTCCTTTTTCTACATTGAATGTGATTCCTTCAAGGGCAATAAATTCCTTATGAAATGGTTTGCGGAGAATAATCTCTTTAAGCCTACTCATCGGTCTGTCGTAGAGTCTGTATTTTTTTGTTAAATCCTGAGCAGTTATTGTAGCCATTTTTATATATGATAGCCTATAAAATATCTGCAAATCCAACCCGAAGTTTTTTAAATGCATAATAACCGCCGATAAATGTTGAAACTGAAAGTAAAGAAATGATGAGTATATATAACTGAGGCGGCATCTCTTTTAATAAAATGATTTTATGATATGAGGATGCAAAATAGGTGATTGGATTAAAGTAAAAGATTATCCGGAATTTCTCCGGTATGGATTCTATACTGTATATTATTGGCGAGAGAAAAAAGAGGCCCTGTATAACCTGGCTCAGAATCTGTCCGATATCCCTTACATAAGGTAAAAGCGCAGAGAAAAGCATCCCCAGTCCCAGGGAAAAAAGGATTTGCAAGAAAAGAACAGGTAGTATGTACACAATAGTGAGGCTGAACGATGTGGTAAAGAAATATACGATTATAAACAATATAAAACCGACCATGTTGTGGATATAACTGGAAAGCGTTACTGTTATCGGTAATACAATATTCGGGAATGAGACCTTTTTTACCATTTCGGCATTATCGATGATGGCATTGGCTGCTCTGCTGAGTCCCTCTGAAAACGCAAGCCAAAAGAAGAAAGAAGAGAGGAGAAAGTATATATATGGTATTTGGGTATCTGCATAAGGGCGTGCCCTCATAATCGTTGAAAAAACAAACCAGAAAAGCGTAATCTGTATAACAGGCATCAGGAACGTCCACACCATCCCTAACCCGGAACCAGCATATCGTGCTTTAATATCTTTTTTAAGAAAGTAAAAGAGAAGTTTTAATCTGTTCTTCATGAGTATCTTCAAATTGACGATAAGTTAGAATACCATAGTAATTTATACTTTGGCAAGAAACAGTTCTAATTTCGAATACTTATAAGAATCGAAATAGTATAAACCGCAAGAGGTATTACCAAAGACCATAGATTTGAAGTGGGATTATCTTTTCAGGATATAAAAAGATTTGAGACTGAATTAGCAAAGGGCAGGCAAACACGCCACATATACCATAGAGACCTACTACCCTGTAAAGTCATGGCCGATTACATTGGCTCTCGTGAAGTCCCAGGTTAGTTATCGGTATGGTGGACCTCTAATAGTAAAGGGGTGCCAGAAGAAGAAATGTTCCTATTAAGAAAAGCCTCTCTGGATAATTAACTCTTTGATATATCCTTTTTATTACATCCGCTTTTGATTTGAGAAGATGCCCCAAGACTTAGAGTTATGATACTATATATGCTACATTATTGAATAAACGATGTAAAATATTTAGCTTAAAACCTGTGATTTTTAATCAAACAAATAGAAAGAAGGTTTAATCGTGAAGAAGGCCCTGATACTAACAGGTTTTAATCCTTATAGTTATTCGGGTGGGATAGAAACATTCACAAAGGCGTTAATCAGTTTAATAGAACTGTCAAATATAAAAACAGAAATGATCTGTGCTTCGGATTTCAGCAATACCTATAACCTCTATCATGAGTTTATTGGACAGGTATATACTGCTGGCCGGAGCTTGTTGTCCATCCGATCCGGCACATACGATTTTGTTATCGCAAACGGGTATTACGGTGGAGGATATTTAACAAAAAATCTGAAAACATTTACTATCTTCCACTCAACTCATACCGGTTATGCTGATGCAATCAAAGGATTTATTCCTTTAAGCACCTATCTTGAAATAAGATATATCATTGGCGAGTTGCTCGAACAGAGTTGTGCATCAGGGGCAAGGATAATTGCAGTGAGTAACAGGGTGAAATCAGAATTAGAAGGCTATTATGGCCTTGAAGACATAGAGGTTATACCAAATCCTGTTGACACAAGCTTTTTCTTCAGACTTCATGATAAGGAAGAACTGAGGAATAAATATGGTATTCCCCAAAATCAGAAAGTTGGACTGTTTGTTGGCAGATGGGAAATCTCAAAGGGTAGAGATATCGTTGAGCGGTTGATGCATGAACTGAATGATCTGTTCTGGGTTGGTGTTACTTCTACAGGTGGAGAGGCCTCTCCTCCAGAGGGTGAAAATATCACCACACTTTCAGGACTGAACATGGCACAGATGAGGGAGATATACAGCCTATCTGATTTTATGCTTTTACCGTCAAGGTATGAAGGGTTCGGATTGGCTGCAGCAGAGGCAATGGCATCCGGGCTTCCGGTAATAGGGTCCCCTGTCGGGTTTCTTGAAGGGATTTATTTAAAAACGCCTTTCTCAGCCATGTCTATTCCTATTGCTTTGCCGGATAAAAATGAGATTATTGCAAAGATCAAAGACTCAATCCATAAGCTTTTTTCTGATGAAAACCTTTGCAAAGAGATTTCTGAAAAGGGTAGGGATATAATAGTAAAGAATTACGATATAGCTGTCTGGCAGGAGCGGATGAAGAATATATTATGTCTGAATTGAATGACATCAAATACGAATTTCCTGATATTGAGAGGGCACTGATTCTCTCACCTCATCCAGATGATGAGACACTGGGGTGCGGCGGAACAATCGCACTTTATTCTAAGAGGATTGATTTTACGGTGATCGCACTTTCAGATGGAGAGGCTATCGATCTGCCCGAGGATAATAAGGCTGACCTGAGGAAGGGTGAACTTAAAGATGCTATGAAAATACTCGGTGCCAGGGATATTATCTTTCTTCACGTGCCTGACGGACAATTTCGGCAACATAGAGATGAAATAAGGGAAAAACTCACAGGACTATTCATACTCAAAAAGCCACAGATGGTCTTTTCCCCTTCTCTATTTGATTCACATCCTGACCATATAGAAACCGCAATCGCCTGCATTGAACTTGTCGAAAGATTCCCTTCAATCAAAATTGTCTTCTATGAAGTATACAACCCGATTCGATTTAATACCCTTATTGATATCAGTAAAGTGGTAGAGACAAAAAAGGAGGCCCTCACTAAATATCATTTCAGCATGCTTAAGAAAGAAGATATTTTTATCTCCTCGATCCTGTCCCTGAATAAGTTTAGGTCACTCTTTACCATCAAGGATTCATACTATGAGGCATTTTGGATCCATAACACCATTCGAGGGTTACCAGATATAATCAATTGGTTCACCTACAGCATCTCTCCTCCATCACCCGAAGATAGACTGCTGAGTGCCATCAGGGTCGCAGACTCTTTGGTATACCAGATGAGGACAGCCGAAGGAGAGGTGAAAGAAAAGGATAGTGTGATTAGACACCTGACATATGACCTCAACAAGAAGGAAGAGATAGCTTCTGACCTCCAGAATCAGATCCATCTCATGGAAGAAAGTATCTTCTGGAAATTTGCAAGGAAATTTCATAGCATAAAGGACAGGCTTCTGCCTGAGAAATCTCTGCGGAGATTACTCTATGAAAGGATTATCTTTGTTTTGAAGAATCGTCTATTCTAATTGGAAATGTAAAGGGTTTTTGATTTTGCGTGGCCGGAAAATATGATTCTTCGCTCCGCTTAAGCAGGTTAAGGCTTGCAACCTTACCCAGAGCCGGCATATTTTGCCTTTATATCCTTTTTAAGAAAGTAAAAGAGAAGATTGAGCTTAGTTTTAATTGATTTTACCACCAGCTATCCCCCTTGATTTTAAGAATTCCTGTGCCTTTTTATCGCCAAGTCTGGCAGCCCTTTGAAAATCATTTATTGCCTCCTGTTGTTTCCCTTTTTTGAAATAAATAGAACCTCGGTTATAGTATGCATCAGGGTATTGAGGATTGAGGGATATTGCCTTATTGAAATCTTCAATTGCATTTTCAAGCTTCCCTAATTCAACAAAAGTTACACCCCGTGCAGTGTATGCCTCAAAAAATTTTGGATTCAACTCAATCGCCTTGTCAAGATCCTGAAATGCCTTAAATATATCTCCTTGATTAAAATAAGCGACTCCGCGAATATAATGAACAATATCATACCTCATAGCTGGTTTTGCCAAGTCGGCTAAATTGATGATATAAGACTTTCGAGGTCTTATTGTCCTGTCATCTTCAGGGTTTATCTCTATAGCTTTTGAGCATTCGTCAATCGCCTGTTGAAAATTATTTAAAAAAACATATGCCTGACATCTGTTGAGATGAGCATCGAAGAATTTCGGATTCAATTCAATTGACCTGTCCAAATCCTTCAGCCCATTTTTGAAATCACCTATCATTAAATAGGCAACAGCCCGATTATGGTACAATTCTTCATGTTCCGGGAATAATTCTATAGCCCCTGTATAACTATTTATTGCGGAGTTGTGGTCACCGCTTTTGAAGTAATATGCACCACGGTTAATATACGCTTCTACAAAATCAGGCTTTAGTGTAATTGCCTTGTCTAAGTCCTCTATCGCTTTCTTATAATTACCCAAACTGACATAAGCTGCAGAGCGGTTTATATATAAGCCTTCATAATCAGGAAAACGTTCCAGTACAGAAGTCCACAAAGTGATAGAGTCTTTCCAGACCCCGATCTGTTTAACGGTCAGTCTTCCCAGCAATCCAAAAATAACAATGAATAAAAGGACAAAAATTGTTCTCCTCATCATCAAGGACTGCCCATTTTGGGTTATTTTTTTCCAGATGTGTGCTGTTCTAAGTCCTATGAGAAGAAAAATCCCGATGCCCGGAATGTAAGTGTATCTATCTGCAGCGGCCTGTCCACCTATTTGAATTATTCCGAGCACAGGCAGTAAGGTCACCACATATGATGCCCCTATTATGGCAAATACCTTCCATCCCTTCCTCCATGCCCAGATACAAAAGACAGTGATGAGTATCACCACTATTGCTGAAATCATATATTCAGGAGATAAAAACGATATTTTTTTGGGATAAGGATAATAAGGTGAAAGTCCGACAGGGAAAATCATCTTTAGAATATAGAAGCACAATCCCTTTATTGCGATTTCAATCCTGCCGACTAAAGGGAATGATTCTGTAGTTCTTACCGCGCCTCCATAAAGTTGAGCAAATATGGTAAGGACAACTGAAATCAGGCTTAAAAAAAAGAACGGTATCTTTTCCACGAGAATTTTTTTCTGGGCGATAATGTTTTTATTGAGAGTGAGTCTCTGAAATGGATAAATATCCAGTATGACCAGCAGAACAGGCAGTGTCACTGCCATTGGTTTACTCATTAACGCAAGGGTAAAGAAAAAAAGGCTGCATAAATAATTGATAGTTGGTTTATTCTGTGCATGTCCTGAAACATGTCTCACATAGAAAATAAGGCTAATGAGTATAAATAGGGTAGTGAGAACATCTTTCCTCTCCGATACCCATGCAACTGACTCAACATGTACCGGATGTATTCCAAATAACAGTGCGGTTACACCACTCGCAATCAATACCATAGAGAGAGAATTCTTATTTTCAGTAAAAAATGATGTTTCTGGAATTTTTGTTTTGAGGAGCAAGAAGGAAACAAAGAGAGAGAGCAGAAAGGTATTTATACTATGAAGAATTACACTGCTTAAATGGTGTCCCTTAGCCTTCAGACCCCAGAGAGAATAGTCAATTGCATGGGAAAGCCATGTGAGAGGATGCCAGTTTGAAGAATGAAAGCCAAAGCTCCATTTCAAAAAGGAGAGATCAAGTGATCTGATATGGCTATTTTCAAAGACATAATCAGCATCATCCCAGTTAACAAAATTGTTCTGTAGTGCAGGCAGATAGAGAAGGAGGGTTATCAC
>Ga0315289_10013652_pt1 | contig 11361 bp, 8 predicted proteins | sample YL17G11_40_MG_FD_203452 | JGI IMG/M metagenome (GOLD analysis project Ga0315289, IMG submission 203452) | Sediment microbial communities from Yellowstone Lake, YNP, Wyoming, USA - YL17G11_40 | ecosystem: Environmental > Aquatic > Freshwater > Lake > Sediment | place: USA: Wyoming | collected... | reverse complement strand
CTTTAGGCCAAAACCTCCTCATTGCCTATTTACCCTTTGAAGGTTTAGGCCACGAAGATGCTATCATTATTTCTGATAGACTTTTTAAAGAAGACCTCCTTACTTCAATCACCATTGAAGGATATGAAGCCGCTGTTGTTGATACAAAACTTGGTCCAGAAGAATTAACTCGAGATATCCCCAATGTTAGTGAACAAGACCTGGCTAATTTAGCTGAAGATGGCATTGTCGTTATCGGCAGCGAAGTTGGTCCCAACGATATCTTAGTTGGCAAAATCGCCCCAAAAGGAGAAACAGAATTAACCGCCGAAGAAAGACTTTTAAGAGCCATTTTTGGTGAAAAAGCGAGAGAAGTTCGTGACACCTCTTTAAGAATGTCTCATGGAGAAAGAGGAACAGTTATTGATATTCGAATTTTAGACAAGGAAAAAGGAGACGAACTAGAGCCCGGCACTAATAAAAAGGTTATTGTTAAAGTGGCTCAAATGCGTAAGGTTACCGTTGGTGATAAACTCGCTGGACGTCATGGCAACAAAGGAGTCATTTCAAAAATCGTTCCTGTTGCCGACATGCCCTATCTTTCTGATGGTACTTCTATCGATATTATTATTTCCCCCTTATCAGTTTTAGCTCGAATGAATTTAGGTCAATTACTAGAAGCCCATTTGGGATGGGCAGCACAAAAATTGGGCTACCGCCTAGCTATTCCCTCCTTCGAAGAAATTCCAGAGGGGAAAATTATCAAAGAATTAAAAAAATCCGGCCTTCCTATTAGTGGTAAAACAGAACTTTTTGATGGTCGCACCGGTGAAAAATTTGACCAAGAAGTCGTTGTTGGTATCGGCTATATAATGAAACTTATTCACATGGTAGAAGATAAAACTCATGCTCGATCTACCGGCCCCTATTCATTAGTAACTCAACAGCCATTAGGAGGCAAGGCTCAAATGGGCGGTCAACGCCTTGGCGAAATGGAAGTTTGGGCACTTGAAGCTCATCGCGCCGCTCACACCCTTCAAGAAATGTTAACTATCAAATCTGATGATGTTGTCGGTCGCGCCAAAGCCTTTGAAGCTATTGTGAAAGGTACCGAAATTCCCGAATCAACGGTCCCCGAATCATTCAAAGTCTTAGTCAAAGAGTTAAACAGCCTTTGCCTTAATATCATCCCCCAAGGAGTGAGGGAAATAAAAGAAGGCGAGCAAAAAAAAGAAGCCGAAACTCCAGATTTAACCAAAGAACCCAGTCTTGATACAAATTGAATTTATGAAAAAAATGGTTGACTTTACCAGTCTCCAAATAAAACTAGCCTCACCAGAGGAAATTAAATCCTGGTCACATGGTGAAGTCCTCAAACCAGAAACTATTAATTACCGCACCCTAAAGCCCGAAAAAGACGGACTTTTTTGCGAGCGAATTTTCGGCCCAACAAAAGACTGGGAATGTTATTGTGGAAAATACAAAAGAATAAGATATAAAGGCATTATCTGTGACAAATGCGGAGTTGAAGTTACCCAGTCCCGAGTTAGACGCGAAAGAATGGGCCATATAAAACTTGCCACCCCCATTGCCCACGTTTGGTTTTTTAGAGGCGCTCCCTCCAAACTATCCCTCTTGCTTGATATTTCTCCTCGTAATCTCGAAGCAGTTATTTATTTTGCCAAATATTTAGTTACCGACGTTGATCACCAAAAAAAGAAAGAAGTACTCAGGAGCCTAGAACAAAGTTTAATAAAAAAATTAAAGGAAATAAAACAAAACCTTACCAATACAATAAAGCAGATTAAAAAAGACTCTGAAAGGGAATTAAAAGAAATTAAACAAAAGATTAAAAATAAAGACCAACGCAATCTTGCTACTGAAGAAATTAATCTCAAAACAAAACAAAAAATTCAAACAGCCAAAGATGAAAATCTTTTAGAAGAGGAAAGGGCTGCTGAAATTTTCAAAACACTCAAAAATATTGTTAAAAACCTTATGGTTAAAAGTCTCTTAACCGAAGAAGAATACCTCAAACTGAAGGAACATAAGGCGGCTACCTTCTTCAGGGCCGAAATGGGCGCCGAAGCCGTTCTTAAAGTCACTAAAACTCTGGACATTCAAAAACTTTCTACCGAGCTTCGTGAAGAAGCCAAAAACACCGTTGGCCAGTCCCATATAAAAGCCACTAAAAGATTAAGGGTTATTGAAAGCATGAAAAACAATGATATCGACCCCTCATGGATGATCTTAAAGTACCTTCCTGTTATTCCTCCTGACCTTCGCCCCATGGTTCAATTATCAGGCGGTCGTTTTGCCACGTCTGACTTAAATGATCTCTATCGCCGTGTCATCAATCGAAATAACCGACTTAAACATTTAATAAACCTCGGCGCCCCAGAAATAATTCTCCGTAACGAAAAACGCATGCTTCAGGAGGCAGTAGACGCCTTAATTGACTCTGTCGAACAACGACGTGCCGGGAGAAGAGCTGTCCGCCGCCAACCGCTAAGATCCCTTTCGGATATGTTAAGGGGGAAACAAGGCAGATTTCGCCAAAACCTTCTCGGTAAAAGAGTTGATTATTCAGGCCGTTCAGTCATTATTGTTGGTCCTGAGTTGAACCTTAATCAATGTGGTCTTCCTAAAGAGATGGCTCTCGAAATGTTTAAACCATTCGTTTTACATGAGTTAATTGTTCAAGGCATTGCTCCCAATGTTAAAAGTGCCAAAAATGTTTTAGAAAGAAAACCCCCAGAAGTCTTTGATATTCTCGAAAAAATCACAAGACAGCATCCTGTTCTTTTAAACCGCGCCCCCACTCTTCACAAACTTGGAATTCAAGGCTTTTATCCTGTTCTCATCGAAGGGAGCGCTATCAGCATTCATCCTTGTGTTTGTACTGGATATAATGCTGATTTTGATGGAGATCAAATGGCCGTTCATGTTCCTCTAGGGAAAAGGGCCCGTCAGGAAGTAGAAGCGTTAATGATGCCCAAAAACAACCTTCTCAAACCCGCCGACGGTTCTCCCATTACTACCCCAAACAAAGAAATGGTTCTTGGTGTTTATTACCTTACTACAATTGGTCCTAATTTGAAAAAAGAGGAAAAAATTTTTAGCTCAACACAAGAAGCCATTTTTGCTTACCAAACTAAAAAAATTTTCCTCCGACAAGAAATTAAAGTAAGAATCAACCAAGAAATCACCAATACCACCGTTGGCCGGCTTTTCTTTAATGAAACCCTTCCTTCAAAAATCAAATTTATTAATGAACCCATCAATGCTGCCAAGATGAAAAAGATTATCACTCAATCTATTGACCTCTGCACCAATAAAGAAACAGTTTCTCTAATCGATAATCTTAAAGATTTAGGTTTTAAAGCCGCCACCCTCTCAGGTCTTTCAGTTGCTGTCACTGATTGTATTATTATTCCCCAAAAAGAAAAAGTAATTAAGGAATCCAATCTTAAGGCTGCTGAGATTGAAAAAAATTTTAAAATTGGTCTTATTACAGCCGAGGAGAAAAAAAGACTATCCAACGAAATCTGGATGGATACCACCGAAGATATTGCCCAAAAAACCTGGGAAGCCTTCAGCGAAGAAAATCCAGTTAAAATTATTATTGATTCTGGAGGAACTCGCGCCAGCAAAGATCAAGTGAAACAATTGGCCGCCATGAGAGGTTTAGTTGTTGACCCGCTGGGTAAAATAGTCGAGTTACCTACTAAATCAAACTTCCGAGAAGGATTATCCATTTTTGAATATGTCACCTCCACTCGTGGTTCCCGAAAAGGCTTAACCGATTCTGCCCTAAAAACCGCTGACGCCGGCTATTTGACCAGAAGACTCGTTGATGTTGCTCATGAAGTCATTGTTAGAGCGCAGGATTGCCAAACCAAAGATGGCATTGATATTTTAAATGAAGGAAAAAGAAAACCATTTTTCTTAAAAAGAATTCTCGGCAGAGTTTTAGCCAAGAACATTCTTGACCCAAAAACCAAAAAAATTCTCTTCAAAAAAAATGAGATCATCGACGAAGAAAACGCACAAAAAATTTTTCAAAAGCAAATTGATAAAGTTACCATTAGATCTCCCTTAACCTGTCAAACTAAATATGGTGTTTGTACCCAATGTTATGGTCGGGACCTTTCAACTAAAAAAATTGTTGAAATCGGTACCCCCGTCGGTGTTATTGCCGCTCAATCAATCGGCGAACCAGGCACTCAACTTACCATGAGAGTTAAACACACTGGTGGAATTGTTGGTCTTGATGTTACCCAAGGCCTCCCAAGGGTAGAAGAACTTTTTGAAGCCAGAACTCCCAAATTTTTATCTCCAATAAGTGAAATTTCTGGAAAAGTTACCGTTAAGGAGGCAAAACAGAGAAACACAATTACCATCAAAAGTATTGGCGTTAAACCACCCGAAGAAAAAGAGTATCTTATTCCATATGTTAATGAACCATTAGTTAAAACTGGCGATTTAGTCTCTGCTGGTCAACAACTTTCCTCTGGAAACTTAAACATCAACGAGATTTTAAAAACCAGGGGCTTAAAAAGCGCCCAACAATATTTAATCGAAGAAATCCAATCAGTCTATGAATCTCAAGGGATTCCCATAAACGATAAACATTTTGAAGTTATTGTTCGAAAAATGAGTGATAAGGTCAAGATAGAAACTCCAGGTAATACCGCCCTACTCCCTGGAGAGTTAGTCGATAAAGTGAGATTTCAAGAAGATAATTCAAAAATTATTGCCGGAAAAGACGAACCCGCCCGCGCTGAAACTATCATTTTGGGTATTACTCGAGCCTCGATTTATACAGAATCCTGGCTTTCAGCTGCCTCATTTCAAGAAACAATAAACGTCTTAACTGATGTTGCTATTCAAGGAAAAACAGACAAACTTCTTGGCTTAAAAGAAAATGTTATTATCGGTCGGCTAATTCCCACCAGCCAAGATCGGGCAATTATTAAAGAAGAATAGAAAAAAACCTCACCATCTGATAAAATATACCCATATGCCTACTATCAATCAACTGATCCGTAGAGACAGAAAAAAAATCAAAAAAAAGATTAAAGCTACCGCTCTTCGAAAAACTTTTAATTTTAAAGATCGAAGAATGGTCAGAACCGTCAATCCTCAAAAAAGAGGAGTCTGTACTATTGTCAAAACAATGACCCCTAAAAAACCAAACTCCGCCCTCCGTAAAGTTGCTCGCGTTAGGCTTTCAAATAAAATGGAAGTTACTGCTTATATTCCAGGTATTGGACATGAATTAGCCGAACATTCAATTGTTCTTGTCAGAGGCGGTCGTGTCAAAGATCTTCCTGGAGTTAAATATCACATTATTAGAGGAAAATACGATTCTACCGGTGTTGTCGGTCGCCAAAAAGCCCGATCAAAATATGGTACCAAACGCACTGGAGTAACCACTCCCGTTTCAACAACTACCACGGCAACCAAACCCACTGAAACTATTAGTGGACAGTCAACCTCTTAATTTTCCCCCACAAAATTTTAATTTTCTTATGCCAAGAACCGGTCGAGTTAAAAAAAAATTATTATCCAAAGACTCAAAATACGGCAACCGATTGGTAACAAAGTTTATCAACTGCATTATGCGTTCTGGTAAAAAGACTATTGCCCAAAAACATGTTTACAAAGCCATGGATCTAATTCAAAGCAAAACCAAAAAAGAACCTTTTGAGATTTTAAGAATGGCCGTTGAAAATGTTAAACCAAAAATGGAAGTTAGACCACGTCGAGTTGGCGGCGCCGCCTATCAAGTGCCAATGGAAGTCAGAGGCGATCGTCGCGAATCTCTCGCCGTCCGCTGGATTATTTCTGCTGCAAAATCAAGACCAAATAGCCAATACCATTTTTTTTACGAAAAACTAGCTGCCGAGCTCATTGACGCCCTCAATAATACTGGCGTTGCCATCAAGAAAAAAGAAGACACCCATCGTCTGGCAGAAGCCAACAGGGCCTTTGCTCACTTTCGATGGTAAAAACCTCTCCCTATGACTTCCACAATTGACGTCAAACAAAGAAGAAATATCCCCATAGACAGAGTTCGTAACGTTGGAATTATTGCCCATATTGACGCTGGCAAAACCACTACTACCGAAAGAATTCTTTATTATACTCAAAAAACTTACAAAATTGGCGACATCGACGAAGGCACCACCCAAATGGACTGGATGGAACAAGAACGCGAGCGAGGCATTACCATAGTTTCTGCCGCCACCACCACCTTCTGGAAAGATCACCGCATCAATATTATTGATACTCCCGGCCACGTGGATTTTACTGCTGAAGTCGAACGCTCCCTTAGAGTTTTAGATGGCGGTGTGACCATTTTTGATGCCGAAGAAGGAGTCCAATCTCAATCCGAAACAGTTTGGCGCCAAGCCGACCGATATAATGTTCCTCGAATCTGTTTCATTAATAAAATGGACAAAATTGGTGCCGATTTTTATCGAACCATCGAAACAATTAAAGATCGCCTTGGCGCTAATCCCGCCATCACCACTTTACCTATCGGTGCAGAGCATGATTTTAAAGGAGTTGTTTTACTTTTAGACCAAAAAGCTCTCGTTTGGGACGAAAGTGATAAAACAGGAGAAAAATTTAAAAAAGAGGATATTCCTTCAAACCTTAAAGAACAAGTTGCCAAATATAGAGGAGAACTTATAGAACAAATTGCCGAAATAGATGAAAAATTGGTAGAAAAATATTTGAATGGCGAAGAGATTTCCATCGAAGAATTAAAAAAAGCTCTAAGAAAAGCTACCATTCAAAACAAACTTGTCCCAATCTTATGTGGTTCGTCTCTTCGCAACAAAGGCGTTCAACCCCTTCTTGATGCTATCGTCGACTACTTCCCTAGCCCGCTTGACATCCCTCCTGTTCAAGGCTATAATCCACTTACCAAATTGGAGGAGACTCGACCAACCAAAAACGAGACTCCATTTTCAGGACTCGCCTTCAAAGTTCAAAACGATCCCCATGTGGGAAAACTAACTTATGTGCGAGTTTATTCTGGCACCTTAAAATCAGGCAGTTATCTACACAACTCAACCAAGGGCATTCAAGAAAGAGTTGGCCGCTTACTCTTAATGCACGCTAACCAAAGGGAAGAAATAAAAGAAACTTTTGCCGGTGAAATTATTGCCATTGTTGGCTTTAAAAAAACTTCAACCGGCGACACCCTTTCTGATAAAAATCACCCCCTTATCCTCGAGTCAATTAAATTTCCCGAACCGGTTATCTCTTTGGCGATTGAACCAAAAACCAAAGCTGATCAAGAAAAATTAAGCCTAGCCTTAAAAAAGCTTGCCGAAGAAGACCCAACATTCAAAATTAAAACCGACATTGAGACCAATCAAACCATTATTTCCGGAATGGGCGAGCTTCACCTCGAAATTTTGGTCGATCGCCTCAAAAGAGAATTTAATGTTTTTGCTAATACTGGTCGGCCTCAGGTTGCTTACAAAGAGACAATTAAATCTGAGGCTAGCGGTGAAGGAAAATATATCCGGCAATCAGGAGGCAGGGGTCAATATGGCCATTGCTTTGTCAATGTTGAACCCAAACCCCGAGGTGAAGGTAATGAATTTGTTAACAAAGTTGTCGGTGGAGCCATCCCTCGAGAATTTATTCCTTCGGTTGAAAAAGGAGTTAAAGAGGCTATAGAAAAAGGAGTTTTAGCCAACTTTCCCATTACTGATGTTAAAACTACTCTTTATGACGGAACTTATCACGAGGTTGACTCCTCAGATATTGCCTTCAAAATCGCCGGCTCAATTGCCTTTCAAGATGCGGCCAAAAAGGCAACTCTTTGTTTAATTGAACCCGTAATGAAACTTGAAGTTACCACACCCGATGAGTTTATGGGAGACATTATTGGTGACCTTTCAAGCAAAAGAGCCCAAATTTTAGGCACCCAGTCGCGAGGAAAAATAAGAATTATTACCGCTCTCATTCCTCTTGCCGAAATCTCAGGTTATGCCACTATCTTGCGGTCCCTTTCCCAGGGCAGAGCCAGTTTCTACATGGAACCAAGTCATTATGAGGAGGTTCCTCAAAATATCACCGATCAAATTGTAAAAAGACAAAAAGGTGAAACAAAATAAAAAAATTTTAAATAAAAAACAATATTAAAAAATTTAAAATCCAAAAAAGGAGCATCTTATGGCTACATACAAAAGAACAAAACCCCATGTTAATATTGGTACGATTGGTCATGTTGACCATGGTAAAACAACTTTAAGTTCTGCAATTACCAAAATCTTAGAAACCCAGGATACAGGGACTAAATTTACCCCCTTTGACAAAATTGATAATGCTCCCGAAGAAAAGGAACGTGGCTTAACCATTGCCATTACCCATATTGAATACGAAACCAAAAATCGTCACTATGCCCACATTGATTGTCCTGGCCATGCCGACTACATTAAAAACATGATTACGGGCGCTGCTCAAATGGATGGCGCTATTCTTGTTGTTAGCGCTCCCGATGGCCCCATGCCTCAGACAAGAGAACACATTCTTCTTGCTCGTCAAGTAAATGTCCCCGCCATCGTCGTTTTCTTAAATAAAATTGATGCCGTCGAGGACAAAGAATTAGTTGACTTGGTGGAAATGGAAATTCGCGAACTTTTAACCAAATACAAATTTCCTGGTGACAAAATCCCCATCATTAAAGGTTCAGCTCTTAAGGCTCTTGAGTGTGGCTGTGGTAAAAAAGACTGTCAATGGTGTGGCTCCATCTTAGAATTAATGGATCAAGTTGATTCATACATTCCCACCCCAACCCGTGATCTTGATAAACCCTTTTTAATGCCTATCGAGGACGTCTTTTCTATCAAGGGTCGTGGTACAGTTATTACCGGGCGAGTAGAAAGAGGCAAGGTAAAAATCAACGACGAAGCCGAAATTGTCGGCATTAAACCTACTAAAAAAACAGTAATTACTGGAGTCGAGATGTTTAGAAAATCCCTAGATGAAGGTCAGGCTGGTGATAACATTGGTGTTCTTCTTCGTGGAGTCGAAAAAGCCGATGTTGAAAGAGGTCAGGTTTTAGCCAAACCAGGATCCATTACTCCTCACGCCGAGTTTGAAGCCGAAGTTTATATTTTAACCAAAGATGAAGGAGGTCGTCATACGCCTTTCTTTACTGGTTACAAACCTCAATTTTATGTCCGCACTACTGACGTTACTGGTGGCGTTACCCTTCCCAAGGGAATTGAAATGGTTATGCCCGGTGACAATACCCAAATGACGGTCAAGCTCCATGTTCCTGTTGCCATGGAAGAAGGGCTCCGTTTTGCTATAAGAGAAGGAAGCAAAACCGTCGGGGCTGGTGTGATCAGCAAAATTAAAGCTTAAAATAAATCAAACAAGATGCCAAAAGGCAGAATTAGAATACGTTTAAAAGCATACGACCACAAGGTACTTGATGAATGCTGTGGAGAAATCCTCCAAACGGCTCTCTCAACCGGCGCCAAAGTAGTAGGGCCTATTCCTTTACCCACTCGTCGCAAGGTAATCTGTGTTACCACTAGTCCTCATACTGATAAAGACGCTCGTGAGCATTTTCAAATTCTCACCCACAAACGGTTGATTGACATCTTGGAACCAACCGACAAGACCATTGACTCATTAATGCACCTTGAATTACCTGCCGGGGTCGACATTGAAGTTAAAATGTAATATAATATCTATAAATCAGTGTGAGATTTTCAATCGTTAAAACCGACACTATCTAAAACTAAACGAATACGGATAATCAGAAAAAGCCCCGTATTTTTGGGGCTTTTTTAATTATGATTAACACCATTTTAGGCCAAAAATTTGAAATGACTCAAGATTTTACCCAAAAAGGGATTAGAATTCCTTTGACCAAAATTATTGCTGGCCCTTGTATCATTCTCGAGGCCAAAACAAGAGAAAAAGACGGATATAACGCTCTTAAAATTGGATTCGGCCAAAAAAAATTTAAAAACATTACCAACCCCCAAAAAGGACAACTAAAAGAAGCCAAACTTAAAATGGCTCCTTTTTATATTCAGGAATTAAAGATTGATGATCCTCAAAAATACAAAGTTGGTGATCAAATTATTGTCACCGACATTCTTGCTCCAGGTGACGAGATTCAAATGACTGGCATCTCAAAAGGAAAGGGTTTTACTGGGGTTGTTAAACGTTGGGGTTTTGCCGGAGGTCCACGCACTCATGGTCAATCAGATAGAGAACGTGCTCCAGGCTCCATCGGTCAAACAACTACCCCGGGAAGAGTCATAAAAGGCAAAAAAATGGCTGGCCGAGCTGGCGGAAAGAAAATTACCCTAAAAAAACTGCATATAATGGCCGTTAATAAGGAAAAAAACCAAATTTTAGTTAAAGGCTCAATTCCCGGCGCCAAAAAAGGATTTTTAATTATTACTAAAACAGGCAAAGTAAAAAATTTTGATCCATTACAAGAGCCCAAAAAACCTAAGTTACAAATATGAAATTAGACATCTTAGATATAACCGGCAAAAAAAAGGGACAAATCATTCTTCCCCAAGAGATTTTTGCTTCCAAAATAAATTCCACTCTCATGGCCCAAGCCGTTAGGGTTTATTTATCAAATCAAAGGAAAGCTTATGCCAAAACTAAAACTCGCGGCGAGGTTAATGTCTCCCATCACAAAATTTGGCGCCAAAAAGGCACGGGCCATGCTCGACACGGCTCCAAAAATGCTCCCATTTTTGTTGGCGGAGCTGTAGCCCACGGCCCAAGAGGAAATCAAAATTATAAAAAAAGTTTTCCCAAAAAAATGTCTCGCCTAGCCCTTTTCAGCGCCCTCACCAGCAAATTGAACAACAAAGAAATCATCTTAGTCGACGGCCTTCAAAATGTAAAATTAAAAACCAAAGAAATGTTTAATATTTTTAAAACCCTTGTTCCCAATTTTTCTAACCTATTAATCGTTTCACCAGAAAAAAACATAACCATTACTCAATCAACCAAAAATATCCCCCAAGTTTCAATTATTGAAGCTGCCAAGCTCAATACCTATCAAGTATTAAAAGCTGGCACCATTTTATTTACCAAAGAAAGTATTGAAAAACTTAAACAAACCTTTTTAACCAAAAATAAATAATTCATGAATCCGGCTCAAATTATCACCAAACCAATAATTACCGAAAAATCAATGCAGGATACCGCCAATAATTGTTACTGTTTTAAGGTCGATAAAAAATCAACCAAGCGAGAGATTAAAAAAGCTATTGAGGAAATTTACAACGTTAAAGTCATCAAGGTAAGAACCCGAATTGTTAAAGGAAAAACCAGAAAAACTGGTCGGCTAAGAAAAAGCGTAAAATTAGA
>Ga0315289_10013651_pt1 | contig 11361 bp, 5 predicted proteins | sample YL17G11_40_MG_FD_203452 | JGI IMG/M metagenome (GOLD analysis project Ga0315289, IMG submission 203452) | Sediment microbial communities from Yellowstone Lake, YNP, Wyoming, USA - YL17G11_40 | ecosystem: Environmental > Aquatic > Freshwater > Lake > Sediment | place: USA: Wyoming | collected... | reverse complement strand
CATTATGGCAGAGCCGGCCGCAGGCCGTGCGGCCCGGCCAGCTACCGCGGCTCAAAGCGCGCCTGGAAGAAGCGCAGGTAGCGGGGCTCGTGGACCATGCGCAGGCCGCGGATGCGCTCGCGCGCCTCCTGTGCCGGTCCGTGATTTTGGGTTCGTTTCGTAATTTTTTCCCAACGCGTTGACAGCACAGGGGATAGGAGTTGGTGTGAGTGTGATTTTGACCGCGAGCTCGGGTTGGGACGGCATGGTAAGGCTGCCCCATGGTAAGGGGTGGCGGGCCGGGAAGAGGGCGCTGCGGGGCGGGAGGGTGTTGGAAAGACGGCGGAAAGAAAAGCGGGACGGTGGTGACTCGGGGTCGCCGGGGAACCCAGGGGCGCCTCTTCCCGTTTTGTGCTATTTCTATTGCGACAGAGTGGCCGCGCCCCAGCGTGGATCATGGAGCGCTGCGTCCAGCTCCATGCCTGCCAGCCTGGCCTTGCGGCGCTGCTCAGGCAGGTTCTTGATGAAGGCCTCAAGATCCTGGCGGAGGGATTCCGGCCACTGCCGGTAGCCGCCGAGGCGCTCTAAACACAGTCTCAACCGGGCGGCGCTGGCGCTGTCGTGGCTCATCTGCCGGTACATCACGCGGTTCAGATCGGCGACGCCCTCGCCCAGGCACACAAGGTACCGCCCCAACTCGATCAGCAGGCGCAGGCTGGCTGCTTCTACCTGGCGGCGAAGTGCGGTCTCCTCGCGCTTTCGGGCCTCTTCCTCCATCTGCCGGACCTGGACCTCCGCCTCATCCCGCGCCTGGTCTTCTGCCTTTCGCCAGGCCTCCGGGGACACGGCGTCGCCGGTCCAGACATCGAGCCTGTTCTTCAAATCGCCAAGGGAACTCACCGAAACCGGGCTGTCCCCGCCAATCCAGTAGGCGACCGACCGCCGGAATGCGCCGCGCTGTACCGAGCCGACCACCAGGGGCAGACGCTCGCCCGGCTTGGCCAGTTTCGCCGTGAGACCGTGTAGCTCAGGTGTCAGTGGCGTGAGGGGTAGGAGGGTTGGATCGCGCTCCAAAGCGCTCACCTCGGCGGTCAGCCTCAGTCTGCGCTGACCCGAGCCCGAGACGACCCACGCCCCGGAGGCCTTTTCGCGTTTCACCCGGAGACCGGCTGCCGTCTCCAGCAAGGCAAGGGCGGATTCGAGATTCGTGCGGCTGTAGGCGCCATGGATCGGGCTGACCGGGGCCGGTTCGCTGGTCATGTAGGTCTCGCTGGCCAGCACATCACGCTCGACGTCGGCCGCGCTGGCGTCGAGGGCCTCCGCGTCAACCGGCTCGTCCCCCCGCAACATGCGCCGCGCCCGCGCCAGCACGGGCTGCATTGCTCCGACGAAATGGCTGAACAGGCCGCACCGCCTCCGGAGCGCACGGTAGACCTGCTCGTCCACGCTGTATTCGAGAAAGAGGTTCACGATCTTGACCGTCTCGTGCTTCTGCCCGATGCGGTCGATGCGCCCGATGCGTTGCTCGACTTTACTGGGATTCCAGGGCAGATCATAGTTGATCAGGCCGCCGGCAGCCTGAAGGTTCAGCCCCTCGCTGGCGGCGTCCGTGCACACCAGGATCTGCAACCGTCCTTCGCGCAGCGCGGCCGTGATCCCGGCTTTGCCCACCTGCTTCCAGACGTCGCCATCGAGCATCTGGCCGCCATCGCCGCTGTAACAGCCAACGGCGGCCCCAAAGTGCGGCTTCAGGGCGTCGCGCAGGTACTCCATGGTGTCCACATACTCGGTGAAGACCAACACGGAGCGACCCTCGTCCAGGAGTCGCCGCAGCTCGCCGAAGAAGACGTCGCGTTTGCTGTCGTGCCCGCCGAGCGCCTGCAAATCGGCAAACAAGGGTTCGATCTCCGCCAGTTCCGCCCGCGCCACGGCAGGACTCTGCGGAAGCGATGCCGAAGCCTTCCCAACGCTTTCCCCCTCGGGCAGTTCGTCCGGGTCGAGTGACTCGGGCACGTCACGCGCTTCCAGGTTGAAGTCGTACGCGTGCTGTCTCGCGATGTGGAGCAAGGCCCTCCGCCGCCGGTCGAGGCTGCGCTGCAACGCCTGTGGGGAGCTGGAGGCCCGGCGGCGATAGATCGTCATCACGAAGCCTTTGCCCGGCGTTTCCCGCTCCAGTTCGGCGAAGCGGCGCTCGATGTATTCGGTGATGGCCTCGTAGACCTCTCGTTCCGCCGGAAGCGCGAAATCGAAGAGGCGGTCTCGCACGTCTCGCTTGGGTGGCGGGGTCGGAAGGAGTGCCATCTCGTGGTAGCGGCTCAGCGTCTGACGGGTGTTCCGATGCATGCGCCTCGCCAGTGGCGAGCCTTGCCGGAGCCACAGCGCGTACTGCGCCCGCTGCGAGCCCTGCACAAACGCGAGCAGGTCCCGGATTTCACCGGCGCTGAGTGGGCCGGGCGCCTCCGTGGGTGGCGGGGGGAACTCCGGATCTGAGGCAATCAGCGCGGCGGCCTTCCGCGCCTTATCGAAGTCGCAGAAGCCTCCCTTGATCTGCCCCACTGCATCATAGAAGCTCCGGACCTCGCCGAAATCCGCCAGCCAAGGCCCGCCCTCGCCCAAGACCCCGAGCAGATCCCACGGCTCCCAGGGCTGCGTCTGCATGGGCGTAGCGCTGAGCAGCAAAATGTTCCGTGCCTTACGCCGGAGTTGCAGGTCGCGCAAAAGCGTGAGCAGGAGGTTGCCCACGTTAAACTCGCCCTCCTCCTGCTCCTTGCGGCGCGCGGCGTGCGCTTCATCCAGCAGCACCAGGTCCCACGGCTCGGCGGCGAGTACCGCTGCGAGGTTCGTATCCAGGCGAGCTGTCTCGCGGCTCAAGAGCAGCGCGTCCTGACGCAGCGCCTCGGCCAGACCTTCGACCTTCTCCGTCCGGCTGTCCGGCCACACCAGGAGGTTGGAACCCTCCAGGCGGGGGAACACCAGACCGCCCTTCTCGCGCAACTCAGCCTGCCACTGGCCAAGCAATCCAGCCGGCAGCAAGATCAGCACGCGCCGCACCCCACGGCCCGCCAGGAGCCGGCGCAGCACCAGGATGGCCTCCACGGTCTTCCCCATGCCGACCTCGTCACACAGCAGCCGCCCGGCGGGCCAAGCCGCCGCCGTTTCTTCCACCACCCGCTTCTGGTGCGGCCACAGGTCTACCAGCGCCGTAGCGTCACAGGTCCGCCCGCCGTTTTCGAGATAAGGCGCCTCGAACAAGAACCGCCATATCATGGCCGCCTTCTGGCGCGCCGCGGCGTCCGAGGGCTCCTCGACCGGCGGCTCCTTGGGGGCCAGCTTGATCAACTTGAGCCGGATGGCATCCGGCAGCGTGACGGTGTGAACCGTGGCGTGCTGGTCGAACCACAGCAACTCGAACTCCTGGCGGTAATGCTGGTAGCGCTCCGGGTCGGAAGAAGAGGTCGAGACTTCGAGGGTTTCATAGTTCGCCAGCAATCCTTGTGCTGATTCGTTGCCGCTGCCGCTGAAGACAACCGATTCGCCATCCGAGTCAGTCGCCAGGCCGAATTTCGCGTGAACGATGCCTCCGCCGCTCCGCATCACGCCCACCCGGATCTCGAGTAGGCCGCGTTTGACAAGCCACGCGAGCATCTGGAGCCGCTGTTTTTCAAGCAGTTCCGTGGGATTCCGGAACCGGGTGAGCAGCAGCTTCTCCAGCTTCGACAGGTCCGCGGTCTCCGTCAGCGCACGCACGTCCCCGGCGGACATTTCCTCGTTGACGACCAGGCGGACCGCCGGGCGGGGCGCCTGGTCGCTCTGCTCGATCAGAGTTTGGATGAAGCGGCCGAAGCCGCGCGCGGCGGCCGCCAGGACGGAACTGGAAAAGTAGGCGCAGGAGCGGTCATAGCGCACGGCCGCAGCCAGCATAGGGACGTACAGCTCATCGAGCAGCGCCGGATCCGGTCCTTCAATGAACCTCTTCCAGGAACGATCGCGAAAACGGACCGCAGGTGGTGTCTCCGGCATCGGCCAGCCTTACTCCTCTTCTTCCTCGTCCTCCTCCTCGTCTGACTCCTCCCAGTGCTCGTCTCCTTCGGACTCCTCTGCTAGAGGCTGGAAGGCGAAGGCGGCCTGTGGCGGTTCGGGCTCGGTCCAGTCCGGCGGCGGCACACCGAAGAGCGGTTCGAGCAAGTCGTGCCAAGCGCGGAACTCGGCAAACTTCGCCGCGGGCGATTTATTGCCAGCCTCCTTGCGCAGAGCCTTCGGAGTGGCCTTAACCAGCGCTTCCATGAGCTTGGCCACGCTGGACTCACGGCTCCATCCTTGCTGAAGCGCCAGGGCTTTGGCCGAGCCTATGCCGGCCCTGCCTCCGCCCGCCTCCAGGTACCGCAGCGCCAGGGCATGGCAGGCGTCGATGGCAGTGCGGAAGTGCGGATCGTTCGGATGGATCTTGAGCACGTCCGATTTCCTGTGGCGCCGGGCAACCGGAACACTCCCAAAGAGGGTCTCGATCACTTCGTCCCGCTCGAGCGCCTGCTCCCGCCGGCGCTCTCTGGCCGGGACCATGAAGATCTTGTCGCCGGCCTTGGTGACCAGGCCGGCCGCGATAAGGCTGTCCACTTCCATGCGCACGGCATGACCAAGCAGCTTGGCCTCGTTGAAGCGGAACTCAGCCGCGCCGAGTACGTCCCAGCACAAGAGCGCGAAGCGGCCTTCGGGTTCGACGCCGTTGAGTCCTCTGGCGGCCAGTTGCTCGACGCGCCACTGGCTGACGGCGTCCGCGGCTTCATTGATCGCCTGGGCTACGCTCACCGGTTCGCCGGTATCGAGCCGGACCTCATCGTACCGGCTATACACCTCCATGGCCGGGCCAAACGAGCCCACCAATTGGTCCACGGGGTTGAGGCCCTCTTTCTGGAGGCGCTCGGCGGCCGCGCGGGCGTTTTGCCGGATCTCCTGCCGCATCTCCGGGTTGAAGTACCCGAGGGCATTTCCAGGCTCGCGTTCCCGCGCCACAAGGATCACCGTGCTCTGGGCGGCGTTCTTTCTGGCTTGATGGAGGCTGTGCTCGCTCTCGGTCTTGATCGGCCAAGTCGCGGAGATCTGGAACCCCGTCTGGACCAGCGAGGTGAACAGGGATTCCCAGGCCTGCTGCTTCTTGTGGGTGAACATGACGGTGAGCACGCCGTCGTGGCGCAGCACGCGCCGGCACTCGCGGAAGGTGTCCGTCATGAGCGCGTGGTAGAACTCGTAAGCTTTCGCGCGGGCTTCTTTGGCCGACTTCTTGCCGCCGTCTCGGTGGCGGCTGAGGTTGACCACGGCCTCCTGGTGGTGTTCGCACAGGTAGGTGGAGAACCACTCCGGGCGGCGGTGGCCCTGGGTGCGCTTCAGCCAGACGTAGAAGAAGTCGGCGAGTTCGGAGTACTGCACGTTGTCGGCGTAGGGGGGATCGACGACGACAGCGGTGACTGAGCCATCCGGAATCTGGGGGAGATTCGTGGCTGAGCCGAGACTGATGTCGATGTGCTTGATGTCGGAGTCCCTGCAAAACCGGGCGATCTCTTCATATGGGGTCAGAACGCCTTTGTCAATAGCCCAATCCAAGCCGGAACCAGCATTACAGGGCGCCATCTCAGCCCACGCTGGCTTGAAGGAGAAATCGTGGCGGTCGAACACGCTTCGGATCCCGTTGGTCGTGGGATCCCACGATGCCAAGATCGCGTTGTGGTTCCCGAACTTGTCGAGCACAAGCGCCAGCAAGTGAACGATGGCCTCGCCGAGTTCGTGACCCTCGGCGGCGATGATCTCCGGGCGCAGGTTGCGCAGCTCCTCGACCAGCACGCCGAAGCAGAGCAGTTGGCGCGGGGAGAACAGGTCAATCCAAAGTCGCTCCCCGCGCTTTAACGGCATATCGGTGCCCTTGCCTGCCGGATCACCAGTCTTGTCACCGACTGGCACTCGCTCGGTGGGGATCACGTTGGTTTTCTCCCACCCTGGGCGGAGGCGCTTGAGTTCGCGCTCGGCGGCCTCCAGCGCCTCAAGGTCCTCTGCGGTGGGCGGCTCGAAGGAGAGGTCGGAACCTCTCTTCAGGGCGACGGCGTAAAGCGCGCTGCGCATTTGGCCCTGCTGCGCCTTGGCCTTTATGTAGTCGGCCGGAATCTGGAGGTTGGTGAAGAGGGACACTCCCTTGCCCTTGGTATAGGTCGGGCGGGGAGGGTCCGCGCCCTCGGGCAGCGTCTTGATCTGGACTTCCCAGGTTCCGCGCTTCTTGTCCGCGATCGGGCGGGCCACGATCCGCGTGCCCGATTTCGGCCTCAGCAGATGCCAGTCCGGGACCAGCGGCGTGTGGTGCTGCGTGTCCGGGCACGGCACCGTGCGGGCGAAGATGTAGCAGTGGGCGGGGATAATGCCATGCGGGGGATAGAACTTCTCCATCCGCTTGTTGAATCGCTTCCTGAGTTCGGCGCCCCACTTCCGCGCCCTCTCCCCGAGCTTCTCGCCAAAACGGAGGGGGTAGTCCACTGTCGCTTCCAGCACCGAGCAGGCCACAGGGTTGTACTCATTGGCGAGCGTCTCGAAACTCAGCCGCGCGGATTCGAGGGGAATCGAACCTCCCCCGGCCATCGGGTCAAGGACGCGGACTTCCGGACCCCAGACCAGGGTTGCGGCGGCGTGCGCCTTCTCGATGTGATCCCCGCGGAGGCCGCGGCGGAACGCACGCGTGCCGTGCGGATTCCTCACCTTGACACCTGCCTCGCGCGCCCAATCCAAGTACTGCTGAGCGGCGAGAACATCCTTGGAGCTCCCCGAAAACCCCAGCAACTTCTCGAAGAGGTCGCGGGGGAAGTTCGCGGGCAGAAGCGAGCCGAGTACGGCGGCGCGGGAGACGATCAGCGGCCGCCGCGCCCACCACACGTGTAAGCGCTTGTCGGGAGGCTGTTGTCCGGTCGAACGCTCGCGCATGCACTCGACGCCGATGGCGGCCGCCGGCAGCCAGTCCTCGATCAAGACGCGCGGGTGGCTCAAGCAGCTCCTCCTGTGGTCGATGGCGTTTTCAGCCTGTAGTCTCTGGGATCCAGGCAGACGTCGTAGGTCGCGCGGTCGATCCGAATCCAGTCGGTCCAGTTGATGCCCTTCCGGTTCGGTATGGCCGGGCTCACGGGGAAAGCGCTGGCCATCTTGATCCAGCGGTCCTGCCGCCGGGCGATCTCGCGAATCTCGCGGGCCACTTCCGAAAGATCCTGATCCTGGCTGAAGATCAACGCCACATCGCAGGCGTTCTGCCAGGCTAGACCGATCACGTCGATGGCGATGCGGACGTCGATCCCCTTCTCTTCAGCCGCGAGGTAGCTGTGCTCGGAGCCGTTCGGCAGCCGCACGATCTTGTTCCTGTACAGCAGGGAGCGGGAATATACGGTGGCCCCGCAGCGACCAAGGCTGGCCAGCTTGCTGGTCCAGAAGTGATGCCAGAATGGGTCGTCCTCACGGTCCGGAACGCCGGTATAGAAGCGGACCTCGCTGAGAGTCCACCCCTGCCGTTTGGACACCGTGGCCGCCAGCGCCATGGGATCGTAGTTCGGATACGTGTAGCCGAATGCGTGCCGGGCGGCGTGGTAGAGATTCTGGCCATCGAAGAATGCGACGGCCCGCTTGGAAGAGGGTTCGAGGGGCATCAGAAGGCCCCCAAAATAAAATAACCCACCGGAGGGCTTCCGCCAGGTCCAGTGGGTAGGAATTTCTCCTCTAATCTTACCATACCGGTATGGCCTGTCAAGGCCATCATTTGACGGCCTCGATAAGGATGCGCAACGCGCGGACGGCCCGGCTGCGCTGGTTGCCGCTCATCAGCCCGAACCACCAAGCGGCCTCGGCGCCGTCGGCGTGCTGGAGGTGCGCGGCTGCCTTGTGGAGGCGATCCCCGTTGCGCAACCCAGCGGCCACCAAGCCGTAGCAGGCCACGCGGGCGCCCCAGTCGGGATCGAGCGGATGAAACGGCCCTTCAGTAAGCTTCACGCCGGCGCCGCTCGTCTTCCGCACGGCCGACCGCAGCAGCGCGGTTCCTGCCGTGAAAGCCAGGGGTGAGATCGGGGCAACCTTGGTCAATCGCTCCTGCTGTTTTGGGTTCAGCGTGCGGCGGTAGAGTATGGCTGCCTGGCCGGCCCGCCGCCGGACCACCCGGAGCGCGAACGGCGCCTGGCGCACTGTCATACGGCCAGTCCTTCCGACCGCGCGAAGCGGCCCCACACGGACAAGTCCTCCGGTGCGGCGGCCTGCATCTGTTTGAAAGCTTCGGTCATCCCGGCGCGCCCCGAGGCACCGAAGCGGAGACGCAAGTGGGCCTCGTAGCTGGCCCCCTCGGCCAGTGCATTGAAGATGGTCCGTGCGGTCGCCAGGGGCTTGATGGGGTGAGACAGGCGCACGTCGCTGGCCAGGAAGTTGATCTTGCCCCCGTCCTTCAGGTTTCCACCGACGCTCACCGTTAGTGCGAGGCTCTCCGCGCCGAGCGGCTGCGCAAGGGCGGCCAACGTGTCGGCGGACGCCGGTGAGCGCGCGGTCAAGCGCAGCTCAATCAAGGGCCTCTGCTCAGAAAGTGTGAGCAACTCATCCCAGGTATCGGCTTCCAAACTGCTGGGGGCAGGCGGAGGTGGCGGCAGCTCGACTTCCCCGCCGGGTTCACCCTCCTGGGTCTTCTCCCTCGGGGTCTCGACCTTCGTCCAGGTTTGGGCGGTGGAGGCTCCGGCGCGGGTAATCAGGACGCTCTCGTCCAGGGGGAAGCTGGTCAGCGAGGCCGAAGTGCGGCGGCGGTTACCCTCGGATCCTTCCATGGCGCCCTGATCGTCATAGACGCGGCCATCCGCGAGGCGCACAAGCAGCTTGCCCTCCGCGACCCCATTCTGGATGGTCAGCCTGACCACTTGGCTGTCTGGGACCAAACGGAGGCCAGGCGCGGCAAAAAACCGGTCGCGGACAGCCTTGGCTGTGTAAACCTCGGGATTCCCAGGAGCCGGAGTGGCGCCGGGCAAGACTCTCGTCAGGAACAGGTCTACGTCCAGGCTGCTGCCGGGCTTGTAGACGAGGTTCTTGTCCTCCAGGAAACGGTTGACGCACGGCTGGCCCTGGGCCTGCTTCAGGATCTCCTCGTCCGGAACCTGGTATTTCTCTTCGAGTTTCCCCGCATATCCCGTAGCCAGGAAAAGTTGATCGAAGGCGCGCCGGGTCTGGGTATGGAATCGCTTCTGCAATTCCGGTTTAACGCGCTGCAACTGTTCGCGGGCCAGCTTTTTCGCCTCGCCGGTGCTCTCTTTCTCGATCGTCTCCGCGGCGATGAGCCGCTGCGCGCGCGCGATCGCCTCGTTGAGCGCTGGGGGCGTTGGGGCAATCGCGACGATGGCGTTGCGGAACTGCCGCGGCATGGGGGCCTGGGGGTTGGAGTCGTCGGAATACCTGGCAACGGACTCGGCGATGGCCGGGTCGTCGCAGAGGGCGAGTTGCAGCTCCGGCGAATCGGAGACCTGGCTGGCGGACTTCGGCCAGGCCACGATCCTCCAGCGGCCTCCGAAATACGTTTGGGCGTCGGCGAGCACGCGGCTGGTGGCGTCCTCCAGGCTGACGTTCCGCATGCGGTCTTCGATCTGCTTGACGATATTCGGCTCGTAGCGGAACTGGAACCCACGCTCGCCCTCCATGGGATAGGTGTGCCAGCAAACGCCGAGGAGGCGGTCCAGGGCTTCGGCAGGCTCGGGACCGGCTTCCTCTGGCCGCAGGAGGGCCAGGGTCAGGTCGGGCTTGTCGAGGCCGCTGTTGGGCTGTAAGGGCAGGCTCTCCAGGAGCAGGGCCGACGCCACGCGAGTGTGAATGCGGCGCGGGTTGTCGCCGTCCAGTTCCCGTGCGTGCTTCTCAATGTCCGCGGACACGGCCGCGCCGAAGCGGTCCCGCTGCAAGCGCTGGAGCAACTCCGTACGTATGCTTGGGTTCAGCCAGTTGATCTCACCGCCCGAGATCAGCTCCAGGTCTTCTTCGCGGTCCCAGACGTCGCGCAAGATGCGGGCGAACAAACGCAGCACGCCGCGGCTCCTCTGAAAGTCCTGCATAGCACTGAGCCGGTCTTGCGCGGTATCGAGCAAGCGCGGGTGGAGGGGGTAGCACTCGACTATCCGTTGGGCGTAATCCGGATGAGCGGCTGCCTGGAAGATGGGGCTCCTGCTCTCCTGCGCCAGGCGCTCGTAGAGGCGGTGGTACTCGGCCGAGGCGGCTTGCGCAGCCGTGTGGTCGATTCGCTCGAAGAGGCGGCGAACGATGACGCGCGCCGATTCACCACCGATGGGATCGAAGTCGGAGAGCTTGCGGCTCTGGATTTCACCCAACTTCAGGGCGGCGCGTTCCAGATTGAGGGCCAGGCTCGCCGACTCCGGCGCGTAGGCGGCTTGGCGGGCCGGGTCGGTAAGCACCAGGACCGTCTGTGGGCGCTTGCTGACCACGGAACACAGCGAGTTGAGGAACCCCAGTAGGTTCCCCTGGCCCCGGTCCGACAGGCGCGCCATGTAAATGACCAACTCATCCAGGAGGACTAGCACTGGGCCCTTCGGGAAAACCGCGAGGATCTGATCCTCGTTGGGCGAGGCTTCGGGCTCGTCGGCCTTGCCGAGGGCCTTAAGCGCCTTCTCGCCGCCGAAGCGATAGAAGATCTCACCCCAAAGGCTGTGGACTTCCAAGGCGCCGTGCGAGGCGAACAGCGGAACGCCCCCCTTGCCGGCGTCCACGCCGACCGCCGTTAACGAGGCCGGCCGCCCGGCCGCCGGGAGCAACTCGGTCCCCATTGAGACGTCGGCGATGTTCTGCGCCAGATGCCAAAGCGCCATCAGCGTGTGGGTTTTGCCGCCGCCGAAGCCGGTGCTCAGCCGCATGGTGGCCCCCGGCTCCTTGGGGTTCGCCAGGCGGGCGAACACCGTCTGGATGACCTTGCAGAGCGCCTTCGCCGGGTGCGTGTTCTGGAAGAACGTGGTAGCGTCCTTGTAGACCTTGGGCGCCTTCCCGGTAATCAGGTCGCCGAAGTCCGCGGCGAAAATGGCGTCCTCGAGGTCGCCCTTGAGAACCTCGGCACGCGGCTTTGCGCCACTCAATACACCCATAGCGCTCCTCCTGACCGGCTCTTGTGGACGTGCTAGGTCTTTCATGATAAGCCAGTTGCCGGGGGGTTACAATGCCCGGCGGCCGACTGTGGACACACCGGCGTGTCTTGAAAACCGGGGACGGACGGCACCGTCCACCGGGGGACGGAGTCGTCCGTCCCCGGTTTTCGGGGTCGCCTCACCGCGGCTCGAAGCGCGCCTGGAAGAAGCGCAGGTAGCGGGGCTCGAAGAGCATGCGCAGGCCGCGGATGCGCTCGCG
>Ga0315289_10013649_pt1 | contig 11362 bp, 10 predicted proteins | sample YL17G11_40_MG_FD_203452 | JGI IMG/M metagenome (GOLD analysis project Ga0315289, IMG submission 203452) | Sediment microbial communities from Yellowstone Lake, YNP, Wyoming, USA - YL17G11_40 | ecosystem: Environmental > Aquatic > Freshwater > Lake > Sediment | place: USA: Wyoming | collected... | reverse complement strand
AGGGGAACCGTGCCGATCGAGTACCAGACTGTAACGCGCAGGGCGTCGAAGATCTCTTTATCGCCGTGGGCAACGAGGGCGGGCAGAAAAAACGCGAGGGCGACGAGCGAGGCGGCGAGGACGATCAGGCCGGCCGCGAGCAGGAGGCCGCCGGCTCGAGAGCGCCTGCGGCGGATCAGGAGCCCTGCCAGGACGAACCCCGCGATCGAGGCGAGAACGGCGAGCAGGGGGAGGGCGTCCTTGCCGAAGATCTCCGCGTAGTTGCCCAGGCCGAGGAAGGCGACTTTCCCGCCGGGCCTCCACTTGAAGAGGCTGACGTACAGGGTGAAGAACAGAGGGAAGATCCCGAAGACCCCGATGACGGCCAGCGACGGGAGGATGAAAAGGTACGCGGTGAGGGTATCGTGGACAGCGCGGCCAGATGAGCGAACGCGGACCGTGCGAGACGGGGTACTCATACGTGGAGCCCCATGATAGGGGGTGTCCGGTGGCAAGTCAAGCTCGCCGCGGGACGGACAGCTGGACAAATCGAGCGGCTTCAAGTAGAGTGAGCGAGGAAATGCGTGCGGCGCCGTACCCAAGTGGTAAGGGGGAGGTCTGCAAAACCTTCATGCATCGGTTCAATTCCGATCGGCGCCTCTCTCCCTTCTCTCTCTGTGCCGCAGGAACAGCAGGTAGGCGGCGAGCACGAGTGAGTTCGTGAACTCTCCCGTGCCGATCCATTCGTCGAGCTCCCGCGCGCTCACTTCGCGTCTTTCGATCGCCTCCAGCTCGTCCAGGTCGGTCTCACCGGTCTCCGAGATCTCCTCCGCAAGGTATGTGTAGCACCAGTTCGCCATGAAAGCGGGGTTGGGCGCGATCTTCCCGATGAGGGTGATCCTGCCCGCAGTGCAGCCCGTCTCCTCCCGCAGCTCGCGCGCGGCCGTGTCGAGGGGATCCTCGCCGGGGTCGACGAGGCCGGCGGGGAACTCCGTCGTGATGCTGCCCGCCCCGTGGCGGAACTGCCGGACCATCAGGAAGCGCTCGTCGCCCGGCTGTCCGCGCACAAGCGGCACCACGTTGACCCAGTCCGGCGTCTCGATCAGGCAGAACTCGCTGCTCCTCCCGACAGGCGAGACGCGCGTGGAGGCGAATATGTCGAAGATCGAGATCTTGGCCAGACGCCTGCGGTCGCGCTCCCGCCACCGCAGGTGATCGTCGGTTCCCGCCGGGGGCTTCACCGCTCGCCCCCTTCCACGCGCCTGCGCGGCTTTCGTGCGTGAAGCTCGCGGATCGTCGCGCGGTAGATGTCGACCAGCATCCCCGCGGTCTTCTCCGGGGTGTACTCGCGCGACACGCGCGTCGCCCAGCGGGAAGCCCTGGTGCGCAGCGCGGGGCTGCGCACCAGGGGCAGGGCGCAGGCAGCGAACCGGGCGGGAGTCAGCGGCTGGACGAGGAAGCCGTTGCGGCCGTCGAGGACGAACCGCTCGTACGCCTCGTCTTTCACCGCGACCACGGGCAGCCCGCTCGCCAGCGCCTCCAGGATCACGAGGCCCTGGGACTCGACGACGGACGGGAAGACGAACAGGTCGGCGGCCTGGTAGTACGCGGCGACCCTTTCGTGCGGGACGAGCCCCGCGAAGATCGTCCGCGAGGCGACGCCCAGCTTCCTCGCCCTCCTCTCCAGCTGCTCGCGGTAGTTGCCCTCCCCCACCAGCAGCAGGCGCGAGCCCGGCGCCGCCCGGACAATCCTGTGAAATGCGTCGAGGAGGAAATCGAGGTTCTTCTCCCGCACGAGCCTCGCCACCGTCAGGAGAACGGCCGAGCCCTCGGGGATCCCGAGCGACCGCCGCAGCCGATGCCGGGCGGGTGCACTCCTGTGGAACACCGCAGTGTCGACGCCGGTCGGAACGACGTGGACGGGGATGTCGCAGCCCATCCCCCACTCCGCGAGCAGGCGCTTCACCTTGAGGGTGGGCGCGAGGATCGCGTCGGCCTTGCCCGCGAACCACTTCGTGTAGGTCCTCACGAGCGACGGCACCAGAAGGTCGTCGCCTGACTCGCTGCCGACGTAGCCCGGGTACATCGAGTGGTGCGCGTACAGGAGGGGGATGCCCTGGTGCTGGGCAATCCTTCGGGCGAGCATGCCCATGGCACCCATCGTCTGCGCCTGGGCGATGTCCAGCCGGAAGTCCAGTACCTCGCGGTTGCTGCGGCCGATGGGCAGGAAACTGAACGCGAAGCGCGACTCGGGGTTCTTCGAGATGCGCTGGGAGCGGAAACGCAGCACGCGGCGGCTCGCATCGACGTAGCCGGGGGTCTCGGGGGCGAAGACGAAGACCTTGTGCCCCATCTCCTCCAGGGTCACCCGCACGCCCTCCGTGGCGAGCTCGATGCCGTAGACGGACGGCAGGTAGATGTCGGTGAACAGCCCGATGCGCATGCCGGCCTACCGACGCTCTCCGGGCAGGCTGCCGGCGCGGCCCCTGGCGGTGCGGAAGAGCCGGGAGATGAACAGGTTGACGAGGCCGAGGAAGACGAAGCTCATCTGCCCGATGCGGAGGATCACCGTGTAGATGAGGCTGAGGGCCGTTCCGATCCCGAGGACGTTGAAGATGAACAGGTGCACGCCCTCCATGCCCCCGATGTTCCCCGGCAGGATGCTGATGAGACCCTGCACGACGATCGTGGCGTAGATGACGAAGGGGTGGACAAAGCTCCCGTGGCCCAGGACGGCGAGAATGTACCAGGTCTGGAAAACCTCCACCGCACTGAACAGGATCCCGATTCCCATCGCGAGGTAGAACGCGCTGCGCCGCCGGATGATCAGCGCGATGTCGTGCTCGAACTCGGTCGCCACCCGCAGGGCGCGCACCGCCCACCGCGGGCGGATGCGCACGAGGGGGCGGAGCAGGCCCTTGGCGAGCCGACGGATGAAGGGCCCGCCGCCGAACAGGCGCGAGCTCACGAACACGAAAAAGCCGCAGAAAACGGCGATCAGGCCCCCGGCGAGGATCACGAAGGGAAGCTCGACGCGCAGCAGCAGCACGACGAAGGCGAAGCCCACGACGATGAGGGGGAGCTTCGTGAACAGCTCAATGTACTTGTCCAGGACGATGGTCGCCGCGATTCTCTTGTAGGTCGCCCGGTCGTCCTTGAGCAGCATGGCGCGCACGGGCTCCCCGCCGAAGTACATCGAGGGGGTGAGGTAGGTGATCGCGTACCCGCTCACCCTCGCCCAGAACACGCGCAGGAAACCGTGCCGCAGTCCCGCCTCGCGAAGGATGACCATCCACTGGACGGTGCCCAGGGTGTGCAGGGCGAGGTGGATCAGCAGGACCGTGAGGATGATCCGGGGGGTGATCGTGAGGAGGTAGCCGCGAAACTGCTCCCAGTCCAGCAGCCGGAGGAAGAGGAGGAAAAGAACTGCGATGACCGCGACCTCGATCGCGAGTCGGATGAGTTTCCTGATTTTTGGCGTCATCGGATCACGGGAGACGCGCTGCGCGTCGAGGCTCCATTCTTATCCCCGGAGCCCAGCCGCGTCAAGGAGCAGCGGAGGCGGGGCGCATCGCCCGCAGTGAAAGCCCCGCGGGACCGTGGCCGGCAGAAGCCCTCTGCCCCCGGCGAACGCAGCCGGCAGGGACTCAGCCTGCGGACGGGGCCGCCGCCTTTGCCAAACCGCCCCCCCCTTCACATTGACAATCGAAAACCCGATCCATATACTGTGCGGTGAAACGGTAGGAGAAATGGCGAGCCCGCTGCAGCTGTCGATCGTCAACTTCAACAGGAACTCGTACATCATTGTCGAGGGCAAGCAGAAGGCCGAATACTTCTACATCATCAGGGCCGGCAAAGTCCGCATCAGCAAGGAAGTGGAGGTGGTGGAGGAGGAGGGCGGCAACATCCTCGCCCCCGGTGACTTCTTCGGCGTCATCTCCACGATGTCCTCCCACAGCCACATCGAGACCGCGCTCGCCCTGACCGACGTCTCGCTGATATCCGTGCACCGCGAGCAGTACGGCCTGCTGATCGAGCGCAACGCCCCCGTGGCGCTGAAGATCATCCAGAGCTTCTCGCGCAAGATGCGCTTCCTCGACGAGGCGCTCACGAGGCTGACGTTCAAGAACACGGCGAGCGGGGAGCCCTCGCACCTGTTCAAGGTGGCGGAGTACTACGCCCGCCAGAGCCAGTACAACCAGGCCTACTACGCCTACTACAAGTTCCTGCAGAATTGCCCCGCGGATCCCAACGCCGACAAGGCGAAGGAGCGCATGGCAAAGATCCATCCCTACGCGAAGGCCGTGTACCTCGACAAGACCCCCGATGACTTCACCCGCTCCTACCCCAAGAACACGATGATCTTCAGCGAGAACGAGCCGGGCACGGAGCTGTACATCATCCAGAGGGGGGTGGTGAAGATCACGAAGATCGTCGAGGACAACGAGGTGCTGCTGGCCATGCTGAAGCCCGGGGACATCTTCGGCGAGATGGCGCTGCTCGAGAACAAGCCCCGCTCCGCCTCGGCGATCGCCAACGAGGACTGCTCCCTCATGGCGGTGAACAAGGCGAACTTCGAGCGCATGGTCCAGACCCAGCCCCAGCTCATCACGCGCCTGACCATCCTGCTCGCCGAGAGGCTGTGGTTCATCTACAAGCAGCTCGCCAACACCCTCATCCAGGACCCCCTGGGGAGGCTGTACGACGCGCTGCTGCTGCAGCTGGAGAAGGCCAGGGTCCCCATCGTCGGCGGTGGAAAGTACACGTTCCAGCTCGGGCCCAAGGAGCTGCTGAACATGGTCGGCCTGTCCAACGAGAAAGGCAATCCCATCGTGCGCAGGATGTTCGAGAACAAGAAGATGGTCCTCACGGACAACAAGATCTCCACCACCGACGTGGAGGAAATCCAGAAGCAGTCCGAGTACTACAAGAAAATGGAGAAGATCGAGCGGGCGCGCCGCAAGGCCGCCGCCTCTCACTGAGCCTCAGTACGTCCCCGACACCGCCACGTCCTGGAATGCGACCGCCGCACCGGTGATGTCCCCCACGATTTCCTCGTGGATCGTGAGCAGCCAGGGAAGCTCCCGATAGCGCCTGGTCTTGCCCTGGGGACTCACCTGGCTCACGACGTCGAGGCCCTTCGTGAAGGTGACGTGCCTGTTGTCGAGGTTCCCGAAGTAGTACCCCCGGGTGTCCACCTCCGGTTCGAAGGGGAACGGGACGAGGGAGCGCTCGTCGCCCAGCAGCGGGTCGACGGGGACCCAGCCGAAGGTTTCCACGTAGAACTCGTCCCAGAAATGGCGCGCTGTCGGCTCGCCCGCGTCCCGCAGGAGGTAGCCGGCCACCATCCGCGCGGGGATCCCCGCCGCCCGCAGGAGCGCGCAGTACAGGGAGGCGTAGCCGAACGCGTCGGCCCTCTTCATGCGCGAGGCGAGCACGGCGTCCCCGTCGCGCACGGAGGAGGCGTACGCGAGCTGCGCGAGCTGCCACTCGTACAGGCGGCGGGCCCTGAGGTACGGGTTTTTCTCCCCGCCGACTGCCGCCGCTGCCGCCTTCACGAGCTCGGGATTCGTCGAGGGCACCAGCAGATCGGGAGCGGTGAATGTCCTGTACAGCTCGCTCGCCGTATCGTACGGAGGCACCTTGGACGGGCTCACCTGCGTCTCCACCGCGAAGCGGTCGAACAGGTAGCTCACGCTGACATCGTACTCCCCCCCCTTCCTGAGGTTCGAGAAGGAGAACAGCGCGGCGCCGTTGCCGGCGTTGAGCATCGGCGCGGGCTCCTGCGAGACGAGCTGGACCCTGGGCTGCTCGGGGGTCTGGATGACCTGCGGCATCCAGAAGTACAGGCTGTTGTCGCCGACAGCCGCGGACACCCGCACCTTGAGGCCATACTGGATCGAGTACTTGCGCACGGCCGAGAAGAACTTCGTCCCCGCTCCCCCGAGCACCTCGAAGTACATCGAGTTGCTGCGGCCCTTGTCGGAGGTGACCAGCACATTGCCCGACGAGGCCCCATCGGGGACGCGCAGCACGATCTCCCTGTCCGACCACGAGATGTAATCGAGGTTGTACTGCTGGGCCGGCAGGAGGTTCGAGAGGTCAAACCCGCTGCCGGAGTCCGCATTCGCCCCCGTGGTCCGAGTGAAGTACACGTCGGAAGACCCCTTCGCGAGCCCGAAGTTCATCCCCGAAATCGTGATCGTGTCGCCGACCCGGGCAGCGAGCGGCGCGATGGAGTTCACGTACGGCTCGCCTGGCCTCGCGGAGCCCGGAGCGAGGACCGGGATCTGCTCCCGATTGATGAACAGGATCCCCCCGCTCCTGCCGTTCGGCGTGGCGACGTACACGAGCCCTGACTTGGCCTCCTCGGGGATCGTGAGGCTGATGCGCGTATCGCTCCACTCCCCATACTCGGAGGAGGTGGGCGAGATGCCCGAGATCCTCACCTCCGCGGTGTTTCTCTGCGCCCCGAAATAACGGCCCGTGACGATCAGCACGTCTCCCGGCTTGGCGATCTTCGGGGTGATCGACTCGATCTGGGGCGGGCGCCCGGTGAGGCGCGAGCTGAGGAGCACGACGAGGATGAGCCCGGCGACGACGGCCGTCGGGATAAAACCCTTGCTCTTGAGCAGCCGGTGGTGAACCTTCATAGGGGTCCCGCCCTCCCCGGCCGAGGGGCCTCCGGGTTGCTGCGGCGCCGCCTCCGCCGGCGCGGGCTGCGGCTCGTCCTGGCTCAAGGAGCGGGGAGTTTCCGGGGTCGCCAAATCCATCCCCTACTGCGGGTCAGGCTCCGCGGCCTTGTAGGGAACGATCTTGATCTCCAGCTCGATGTTGAAGAAATCGTCCTGCTGCCCGGCTTCCCCGCTCGCCACGCCGAGGGGAAAAAACAGCACTTTTTCGCCGAAGGTGACGGGGATGCTGTAGAAGGTGTTGAAGTACTTCACCTCTTTCTCGGGAGGTTGCGAGAGCCAGACCTGGCCCTGGGCGAGCAGGAGCACCTCGCCTGTGTCCTTCACGTAGGGCGTGCAGATGAGGTAGATGCGGAGGTTCTCGCCGTCCAGGCGGACCTTGATCGGCCTGCCGGGGAGCGTGAGCCTGGTGCTCTCGACGTTCCAGATCGGCTTCGCGTCCGCCGGCAGAACCCGGGCGGACACATGAACCTCCAGGGCATTGGAGAGCAGCGCGCGCAGCGCTTCCTTGAGATCCATCTCGTTCTCCTCGGCCGGGGCGCGCGTGACGGCGAGGGCGAGAAGAAGCGGGACGAAGACATTGCAGCGTGCTACCATGTCTTTTTCCTCGACGCTTTAGGCGTCCTCGTGAACTCGTCCGCCTTGCCCATGCGGGGCTCGCCGACGGGCATCAGGCGGACGTTCTTCGGCAGGATGATGATGTCCTCGAGCGCGGGCTCTTCGCCCCCGATCGACTTGATGAGCCACTCCAGGTCTCCGATAGGAGCCGCGATCTGGATTTCCGTGCCTCCCGCGGGCGCCTTCGTGATCCGCACGAGGCCGACATCGGAGCGCAGGAGCGCGACGACGAGGGCCACGCCGAGGCAGAGCACGAGCGCAGCAGCCGCGGCGGCCAGGGGAAGCGGGAGGGACACCTTCCGCCGCCAGACCGGCTCGGGGGCCGCCCGGACAGCCGCGCGGGCGAGGATGCCCCGCCGCACCCTTTCCATCGGGCCCTTCCAGTCCGGTGCGCTCTCGCTGTGGAGCGCCCGCCGCGTTTCGTTCAGCTCGTCGAGGATGGCGCCGCAGCGCGCGCAGGAGGCCGCGTGCGCGCCGATCAGCCCGTCCCACGGGGTGCCGATCTCCCCGTCGATGTAGGCAGAGAGCATATCGCGGTCAGGACACATACGCATCCCCCTCGGCCAAGGCCTTGTGCAGCCTCTCGCGCGCGCGGAAAACCCGCACCTTCACATTGTTCTCGCTGATTCCAAGAATCGCGCCGATTTCCCTGTAGCTCAGATCCCCGTACTCGCGAAAGACCAGCGGAGCGCGGAGGTTGTGCGGCAACGCGTCCAGGGCGGTCTGGACGCTCGTGCGCAGTTCCTCGCGCAGCAGCTGTTTCTCGCCGGATTCCGAGACGCCGATCGAGAGCTGCTTGAGCTTCCCGAGAGCGGCTCTTTCGCGGTTCCTCTTTTTCTCGTGGTTGAGGGAAAGGTTCTTCACCACCCGCAGGAGCCAGTATTTCGACTGGTCCAGATCGGGGAGGAGATTCGGCCGCTCCATCAGCTTGATGAATGCCTCATGGCAGAGATCCTCTGCAATTTCCCGATTGCCGGTCACCCGTAGAGCGACATGGAATATGGTGGGGAAGAGCAGCTCATACACCTCATCGAAGGAAGGGGGGCGCGCATATTCGGTGCTTCCCATTGCTAACAACACTACCCTTCCGATGTTACAGGTTTTTCGCCCTTTTGACCGGGGGCGAAACGTAGCTTCGATCCCTGCTGCCCATCCTGGACCTCGATGCCCTGGGCGAGGAGCAAAGCGCGGATCTCGTCGGCCTTCTTGAAGTCGCGGTTCCTGCGGGCCTGCTCGCGCTCGGCAACGAGCCGACGGGTTTCCTCGTCAAGGGTCACTTCCGCAACCCGGGCCTCGGCCAGATCGAGCCCGAGGATGGCGTCCATGCGCAGGGCTGTGCCGAGCTTCTGCGCGGGGGTGACCGAGGAGTCGCGCAGAAGCGTCCAGAGCTCGGCGAGGCACTTGGGCATGTTGAGGTCTTCCGCCGCGTGCGCCTCGAAATCGTCGAGATACTTCCGCGCCGCTCCCGCCGCCTCTTCGGGGCCGTTCTTCGCTTCAGCCCGGATCTGCACGATCCTGTCGGCGAGCCCCTGCCGGCCCGCGCGCGCCGCCTCCAGCGCTTCCCATGTGAAGGCCAGCTGCGTGCGGTAGTGGGCCCCGAGGCAGAAGTACCTGTAATCGAGCGGGTCGTAGCCCTTCTCGAGGATCGTGGAGAGGGTGACGAAGTTCCCCGTGGATTTCGCCATCTTGTCCCTTCCCATGAGCAGGAACTCGCCGTGCAGCCAGTAGGTCACCCATGGCCGGCCCGTGGCCGCCTCGGACTGCGCGATCTCGTTCGTGTGGTGCACGGGGACCAGGTCGATGGCCCCGCAGTGGATGTCGAAGCTCTCTCCGAGATACTTCATCGACATGGCGCTGCACTCGATGTGCCAGCCGGGGTATCCCCTGCCCCATGGGGAGTCCCAGCTCATGGCCTGGTTCACGAACTTCGATTTGGTGAACCACAGCGCGAAGTCCGCCGGGTTCCTCTTGCCCTCGTCCACAGCGACCCGCGCGCCGGCCCTCAGGTCCTGCTGGTCGAGCAGCGCCAGAGCGCCGTAGCGCGTGAACTTCCCGATGTCGAAGTACAGGTTTCCCCCCGCGCTGTAAGTGTAGCCCTTCTCTTCGATGCGGCGGATCAGCGCGATCATCTCCGCGATGTGGTCGGTGGCCTTGCAGAGCACGGCGGGCATGCGGCAGTGCAGGGCGCCGAAGTCGCGCAGGAAGGCCTGCGTGTAGAACTCGGCGATCTCCCAGACCGTCTTGCCCGTCCGGCGGGAACTGGCCACCATCTTGTCCTCGCCGTCCTCCGTGTCTCCCGAGAGGTGGCCGACGTCGGTCACGTTCATCACGTGACGGACCTCGAAGCCGAAGTACTCCAGGGTCCTTCGCAGAACGTCCTCGAAGAGGAAGGTGCGGAGGTTCCCCACGTGGGCGTAGTTGTAGACCGTGAGCCCGCAGGCGTACATCCCGACCTTTCCCGGTTCGATGGGGAGGAACGGCTGCAGTTCCCTGCCCATAGTATTGAAGAGTTTCAGCTCCACTCGCGGTTCCCCCGGAAATCCATCCGATGATGTGGTGTAGACCTTCGCCCGGCCGGCCGGTACTATTTTGTTCGTGGGCAATGTACGGGAATTGGCGGGGAAAATCAAGACGCACGGGGCCATGCGAGGTCCCCTGCGCCTCGACGAGCCCATGAGCGCGCACACGAGCTTCCGCATCGGCGGCCCCGCCGACCTCTTCGCCGCCCCCGAGACGGCCGAGGAAGCGGCTGCGATCCTCTCGCTCGCCTCGCGGCTCTCGGTGCCCGTGTTTCTCCTCGGCGGCGGCACCAACATACTCGTGGCCGACAGGGGCATCCGGGGGCTCGTCGTTGACCTCGGGCGCCTCGCGCGCGTCGAAGAGAGCGGCGGGCTGGTGAGCGCGAGGTGCGGGGCGCCCATGAGCGGCGTCTGCGAGCTCGCGCTCGCCCGCGGGCTCACCGGCCTGGAGTTCTGTTTCGGCCTGCCCGGCAGCGTCGGGGGGGCCGTATGGATGAACGCGCGCTGCTACGAGAGGCAGGCAAGCGATGCGCTTGAGTTCATCGAATGCCTCGATCCGAAGGGCGAGGCCATCCGCCGGCGCTCCGTGCTGCCCGACGAGTGGGGATACAAGCTCTCGCCGTTTCAGGCCGGGGGAGAGCTCATCCTGCGGGCCGGCTTCCGCCTCTCGCCGGGCGACCCCGCGCGGATCGAAGAGCAGATGAGGGACCACCGGGCTGACAGGGAGCGAAAGGGCCACTTCCTGTACCCGTGCGCGGGCAGCGTTTTCAAGAACGACAGAAGCTTCGGCGCGCCGACAGGCAGGCTCATCGATTCCCTCGGGCTGAAGGGCCGGCAGGCGGGCGGCGCCCAGATCGCGCCCTTCCACGGGAACATCATCGTGAACCTCGGCGGAGCGAGCGCCTGCGACGTGCGCGCCCTCATCGAGCTCGCGGAATCCGAGGTGGAGCGCCGGCTGGGCTTTCACCTCGAGAGGGAAGTCCTCCTCGTGGGGGAGTGGGCTCCTTCGTGATACTCGTCATCGGCCAGAACACCGCGTGGCAGAAATGCTGCGCCATTCCTTCTTTGGCGCGCGGAGAGGTGAACCGGTTCACGCAGGTGCGCGCCTTCCCGAGCAGCAAGGGACCGAACGTCGGCCGGGCGCTGACCAGTGTCGGCGCGGAGGTCCTCGTGCTGGGCTATGCGGGGGGCGCAACCGGCCGGATGTTCGCGGAGGGCATGCGCGCGGAGGGCATCCCCGGACTCTGGACGACAATCCGGGATGAGACGCGCGGTTGCACGACGATCGCGGAAGCCTCCGGTGTGTGCACTGAGCTCATCGAGCCCGCGCCCGTGGTGCAGGCGGATGAACGCGAGACCTTCCGCCATGCCTTCCTCGACCGGATCGGCAGAGCGAGCGTGCTGGTCATCGCGGGCACGGCTGTCGACGGCGAGACGGAGGACTGCTACCGTTGGTTCGCCGCAGAGGCGCACGGTCGCGGCGCGGTCGTCCTCATGGACTCGAACTGCCGGGAAGCCCGCCGCGCGCTGCAGGCCGGCCCCGATGTCTTGAAG
>Ga0315289_10013648_pt1 | contig 11362 bp, 10 predicted proteins | sample YL17G11_40_MG_FD_203452 | JGI IMG/M metagenome (GOLD analysis project Ga0315289, IMG submission 203452) | Sediment microbial communities from Yellowstone Lake, YNP, Wyoming, USA - YL17G11_40 | ecosystem: Environmental > Aquatic > Freshwater > Lake > Sediment | place: USA: Wyoming | collected... | reverse complement strand
CCCTTTTTTTGCCGAGAGAAATAATGGGGTTTTGGAATTAAAGACAAAGTCAACAGAGGTAGATCACCTCTTCCATTTAAATCATCAGGGGAAAACAGTCATCTCTTGGTCGCTCAATCCTCAAAAAGTGGTCGAGGAAGAAGAGATAAGAACGGCTCCCTTAAAAGAAAGAATTGATGCAGCAAAGAGATGTCAGGGAGCAGGGTATCCCATAGGATTTCACTTCGATCCCATCATCTATTATGAGGGCTGGGAGAAAGGGTATCAAGAGACTGTCCTTTCCCTTTTCAACAAAATCGATCCCAAAAGGGTGATCTGGATCAGCTTGGGAGGGTTTCGATATCCTTCCCAGCTCAAAGGAATTGCTAAGGAACGCTTTCCAAATACCAAAATATTCTTCGGAGAATTATTCCCGGGGAAGGATGCCAAATTTCGTTATTTAAAGGAGATTCGTGTTGAGATGTATCAGAAAATGTTGTGGTGGCTGAGGGAAGTGAATCCCGATCTTTTTATCTATCTATGCATGGAGAGTAAAGAGGTCTGGGAAAAGGTTTTTGGATGGGCGCCAGAGAACAGTCATCATTTGAATCAGATGTTTGAAGAGAGGGTGAAGGAGTTTTTGAGAAGATGATCAAAAGAAAACCAAACAGGTTGAGAGGTTATGATTATTCCCAGGATGGATATTATTTTGTAACAATTTGCACGAGAGATCGAAGAGAATGGTTTGGAGGTGTTGAAAATAATGAAATGGTATTAAATCAATATGGGAAAACCGCCGAAGATTTTTGGAAGGAAATACCTATTCATTTTGGAAGGGTTGAAATTGACGAATTTAGAGTAATGCCAAATCATATTCACGGAATTGTAATTATTCGAAATGAATTGGGAAGCCATGTAGGGAACGCATATATGCGTTCTCTACAAGACAGAACAAAGATGTTGCTATCCAAAACCATCCAGCAGTATAAGGCATCTGCATCCCGCAAAATTAATTCTCTTCAAAATGGCCCTTATTTTCAATGGCAGAAATCCTTTTACGATCATGTTATACGTAATGAAAAATCTCTCAATAACCTAAGAGAATATATCATGTATAATCCAATGAAATGGGAATTAGATATTGAGAATATCCGGAGTGGAGCGATTCGGTCTTCACAAAAAAGTTGCAAGGATTACTATAAAAAGATAATTCACGACAGGTAGCAGGTAGAGAACGGTTTCAAACCGTTCCCTACAAAGATCATAAATTGGAGGAGAACGATGAAACTAAAAGGGAAAGTCGTTTTGATTACTGGCTCTACCAGGGGGATAGGAAGAGAGTTCGCCATTGGATTTGCTAAAGAGGGTGCAGATGTCATCATCAATGGTCGAAATTTGGAGAAAGCAAAAACAGTGGCTAAAGAGATAGAGAGTCTCGGTGTCCGTTCCATGGCCATTGGCGCAGATGCCTCTCTATCTCAAGATGTGACCAGGATGGTGGAGGAGGCTGGCCACTCTTTTGGAAAGATCGATATCTTGGTAAACAATGCAGGTGTCAATCCTTTTATTTTGGAGGCGGAAAAGATCAAAGAGGAGGGTTGGGATCAGGTGCTTGATGTGAATCTGAAAGGTGTCTTTCTGTGCTGTCAGGCTGTGGGTAAGAAGATGATCCAGCAGGGAGGAGGTAAGATCATCAATATCTCCTCTGCTGCTGGCCTCCTCGGTGAGCAGGGTTTTTTGCCTTATTGTGTCAGCAAGGCTGGGGTGATGGTATTAACTCGAATTTTGGCCTATGAATGGAGCCGGTACAATATTCTCGTCAATGCTATTGCCCCCGGGTTTGTAGCAGGTGGGATGAATACTCCCGTCCTCAACAAAGAAATTCTTGTTTCTGGATTGACCCAGCAAGTCCCTCTCAAAAGACTTGCGAACCCTGAAGAGATTGTCAAGGTTGCTCTCTTTTTGGCATCGGACGACTCAAGTTATATCAACGGAACCACAATCGTTGCAGATGGAGGAATGATGGGCTATCATCCGGTTGGATTCATCGATCTGATCGCTGAGATGAAGAAGAAGAAAGGGTGTTGACAATCGTCTTAGAGTTTGAGAATATAAGGCATCTTCGTAAGAAGAAATAAGTTTATAAATCATAGAAAGGAGGGATTTAAGGAAGAAGTCTAATAAGTATTAACAAAGCTAAACTAATTTTAGGAGGTGAAATAAAATGAAGCGAATAGTTAACATGAGTAGTTTGACATTAATCATAGCATTTTTTGCTACCCTGCTTATTCTGCTTCCTTCTATTGCAAATGCTCAGCGTCCAATTAAAGTAGGTGTGATTGATTCCTACACTGGACCAGCGGCAGTTTTTTGCAACGATGCCCTTAATGGTTTCAAACTTGCCTTAGATGAAATCAATAAGAAGGGTGTTCTGGGAACGAAGATTGAATTTACGACACGTGATGACAAATGGAAGGTGGATCTTGGTCTGAGTGTGGCAAAGGAACTGGTGATGAGGGAAAATGTAGATCTCATTGTTGGCACAATTAATAGCGCTATAACCTTGGCAATATCGGATTATTTGAAAGAGGAGAAGGTGCCCTTTATCGTTTGGATCTCGAAGAGCGAGAAAATAACTGGGGAGAAAGGACATCGTTATGTCTTCTCTACAGGCGAAAATTCGGCTATGGGTGGTAAAGCTGGAGCCGTTGCTTTGGCCAAAAAGCCGTATATCAAATATTGGATTGCAGGAGATGATTATGAATATGGCCATTCCATTGCTGATGCTACCTGGCGGAATTTAAAGGCCCTAAAACCGAGCGTAGAAAAGATAGGCGAAACGTGGTGGAAAACAGGAGAACCTGATCTCGTACCCTACTTCACATCTATCATGGCAGCCAAACCGGATGCATTTATTGTTTGCGGGGGCGGTATGACGATGACCAATTCTCTGAAGGCATGCAAGACCACTGGAATTCATGAAAAGATTGCAGTTCATATTCACACTGCCACAGACTATGCCGTTCTTAAACCCCTTGGTCTTGAAGCCCCTGAAGGTGTGACGGGAACAATGGACTACCATTTTTATTATCCTGAAACCCCAGCCAATAAGGCATTTGTCAAGGCTTTTCAGGATGCCTATGGAGCCCCTCCTGGTTTTCCCGCTTTCCATGCTTATATTACTGCCCATTTCATAGCCAATGCATTTAAGAAAGCAGGCGCCATAGACAAGGAGAAATTTATAAATGCACTTGAGGGGATGGTTATCGATAGCCCTGCAGGCAAAATAGAGATGCGAGCCTGTGATCATCAGGCTGTACTGCCTATGTATCTGGGTGTAACCAAGAAAGTGCCCCAATATGAATTCCTTATTTCGAGCAATATAGTGACCTTACCTGGCAAAGATATCATGCCCAGTTGTGAGGAGATCATGAAGGCACGGGGGAAATAATAATTTAAGATCGTAGTGGGGGCTTGCTTCTAAAACCCCTACTACGGTTGATACAGAAAGCCATGACAAATGGATTTTTCAGCCTTTAGTAGTCAATTCTTAGTGGGTCTTAGTCGGGCAATGATCTTATTCGTCGTTTGTGCCGGACTAAGTTTTGTTCTCGGTGTGCTCCGGGTCCCAAATATTGCCCATGGTTCCTTATACATGATCGGAGCTTTTGCAACGTTTACCCTTACAAAACTGATTACTGGACCTGTTGGTTTTTGGATTGCTTTAATTGTAGCCCCCTTGTTGGTAGCCCTGATCAGCTTAATCGCAGAGCGAGCACTGTTCTGTCATCTCTACCAAAGGGAGCACCTGATGCTACTATTATTTACCTTTGCCATTTCGCTTATCCTTGGCGATCTGGTTAAGATCGTTTGGGGCCCAGAATATAGGTCGGTTTCACCACCCGCCTTATTAAAGGGCTCCATCTCAATATTTGGGGCATCGTTGCCCCGCTACAATCTGTTTCTTATCATCATTGGTCCCCTTGTGGCGATTGCCCTTTGGCTCTTTACGAATAAAACGAAGATAGGGAAGATCTCCCGTGCAGCGGCGGTCGATAGGGAGATGGTAGGAGTCCTGGGTATTAATGTTAGTTGGGTATTTGCCGTGGCATTCGTGATCGGGTGCTACCTTGCTGGAGTGGGTGGGGCCTTGGTCGCCCCAACGGCAAGTATCGTTTTAGGAATGGATCATTCCCTCATCATTGAGGCTTTTCTTATTGTAACAATTGGGGGATTGGGGAATATGTGGGGTGCTCTGGTTGGATCTCTTATCTTCGGCGTGACTCAATCCCTGGGTGTATTGATTTGGCCTCAATTCACTATTGTTTTTCCATATGTGGCAGTCGTCATTGTCCTGTTGCTACGGCCTAAAGGATTGCTTAAATCAGTCTGGTAAACCCCGCACATAAGATATGCGGGGTAAAGAGGAAAGAAAATTGTATAAGGAAATCATTCGTTCGAAATGGTTTGGACCTTCGATAGTTATTTTTCTTATCCTTTTTATTTTGCCGTTATTCATTCCTAGATTTTACACTTATATCCTTGCTCTGATTTATGTTACCTCCCTGTTAGCCATGAGCCTCAACTTGGTTGTCGGCCACGGCGGTATGTTCCAATTTCATCATGGCGTTTTTTATGGGGTAGGGGCCTATACTGTCGCCCTGATGCTGAAGAAGACTACACTGCCAATGTGGACTGGTTTTATTGCCGGGCCTATCGTAGCAGCCATCATAGGTCTCATCATTGGCTGGTTTTGTGTCAGACTGACTCGACTCTACTTTGGGATGTTACAGATTTCTTTAGGTTCGTTAATCTGGGTCATTGTTTTTCGGTGGTATAGTTTTACCGGGGGCGACGATGGCATCCCCGGCATACCGATGCCTCCGTTGCTTTCTTCTTTGAAAAATTCTTATTACTTTATCTTGATCATACTTGTTATTTGCCTCATTCTTATGTACATGATTTTAAAATCTCCCTTTGGAAGTACCCTTCAAGCGATTCGGGACAATCCACAGCGTTGTGAAGCGATTGGCATAAACGTAAGGCGTTATCAACTCATCGCCATTGTCATTGCCACTTTCTTCGCAGGAGTTGCAGGCGTCCTTTTTGTGGTGCTGGAACGTTCCGTTTTTACTGACCTGCTGTTTTGGGTTTTGTCCCTTGAGATCTTCATCATGTGCCTTTTTGGGGGGTGGTTTACGTTTGCCGGTCCCATATTAGGAGCGGCAATCATCGTGGCTTTAAGAACTTTTGTCGGCATTTTCACCGAATACTGGACTTTGATTTTAGGGATCATGCTGATCCTGCTGATTTTCTTTCTGCCAGAAGGTGTGATGGGCTATTTCGAAAAGATATTTAAACCTCGGACCAGAGAAGCGGCAGAGGGAGGCAACCGATAGATGTTGCAGGTAGACTCAGTTGTTAAATCATTTGATGATTTTAAGGCAGTAAATGGAGCAAACCTTGCTGTAGAAAAGGGTGAGATCGTGGCGGTGATCGGCCCCAATGGTGCTGGAAAGACCACTTTGTTTAACCTCATCACCGGTGCACTGAAACGGGACAAAGGGAGAATTATTTTTAAAGGTGAAGATATTAGCGAATTACCTCCTTATGAGATCTGTAAGAAAGGAATTTCCCGATCCTATCAAATTGTGAATATCTTTCCTCGACTGACTGTCTTCAGAAACGTTCAGGTAGCGGTGCTGTCCCAGCAAAGAAAGAGTAATAACCTCTTCCAACCCGCCAAGAACATGGTCGTAAGGGAAACAAACAACATTCTGGAGAGTGTAGGGCTCTTAGATAAAACTCATAGCATTGCTGGATCGTTATCCCACGGTGACCAGAAAATACTTGAGATAGCCATCGCTTTGGGGAATGAACCAGAGCTCTTGATTCTGGATGAACCGACCGCAGGTATGTCTCCCGAGGAGACATCGGCGACCATGGAGCTCGTCAAGCGATTGGCACAAATGCGAGGCTTGACTATTTTATTCTGTGAGCATGACATGGATATCGTTTTCTCAATTGCCAAAAGTATCATGGTGATGCATCAAGGACGGACCCTTATCCAGGGGAAACCAGAAGAAGTGAGAAACAATCCGATAGTCCAGGAAGCCTATTTAGGGGTTGAGTGATGCTTGAAGTCGAGGGAATTCACACCTTTTATGGTTTGAGCCACATCCTCTTTGGCGTTTCTTTGAAGGTCGAGTCCCGGGAAGTGGTTTGCCTTCTCGGACGAAATGGGGCGGGAAAGACGACCACCATGAAGAGTGTGATAGGGATAACCCCTCCTAAGCAAGGAGTCATAAGATATAAAGGAGAAGAGATTACAGGTATAGAACCCTATTTGCTAGCTCGAAAGGGCATAAGCTATGTTCCTGACGATAGAAGAATCTTTGCTGATCTGACGGTGGGCGAGAATCTCGAGATAGCTGAGAAGAAGGCCAGAAGCGGTGAGGAGTGGAATAGAGAACGAGTTTACGGATTGTTTCCCGCCTTAAAAGAGATAGAACATCGCAGAGGTGGCTGCCTCAGTGGAGGGGAACAGAAGATGTTAGCGATTGCCAGGGCATTGATGGGCAATCCCGAGCTCTTGCTTCTCGATGAACCATTTGAAGGGCTTGCCCCTTCGCTTGTTCGCATTTTGGAAGGGCGCATAAAAAAGTTAAAGGAAGCCGGTTTAACTGTTTTGTTGGCTGAACAGAACGTGAGGTCAGCCTTAAAACTAAGCGACCGTGGTTATATCATTGATGATGGACAGATCCGTTATCAAGGAAGCATCAGAGAGCTTCAAGAGAACGAGGAATTGAGAAAAAAATATTTGTTGGTATAGGTTGGAATCTACTCTGGAGAAATTTTCCATCATTTTAATTGGTTTTAATCAGATCCTCCTTAATATCCAACACCTCCGCCAAAGCTACCTCGGACTTTAATAAGGGCGAGGACAAATCGACTTGCATAATGTATAATAAGTTCGTAGTTCGGAGTTCAGAGTTCGGAGATTTAAATAAAAAACTCCGAACACTGAACTAATTACTCCGAACGATTAGCGCGGGAATTTGAATTCAGAGATTCGAGAGGATAATAGCAAACTTCAGGAAAGAAACAATGAAAGTCAAAGTCCCCCAGCTCCTCTGGTATGAAAATATAGAGATGGAACTCAATTTTCCTCCCTCCTGGGCTATCTTTTTCCGCCCGATGAAGGGAGGAGAGAGAAAGAAACTTATACACAAGGAGATGGAAAAAACCTTTCTCAAGCCCATTGGCTCAAAACCCCTTCAGGAATTGACTAAAGGGAAGAAAGAGGTTGTCATTCTCTTTGATGATATGGCAAGACCCACTCCTGTTTCTGAAATCGTCCCCTATGTGCTAAGGGGATTAGAGAGGGCCGGGATTTCAGATCAACAGATTCGATTGATCGCGGCTCTTGGAGCCCATGGGGCACAGACAGCTATTGATTTTAAAAAGAAACTGGGGCAGGAGGTCCTGGATCGATTTCCTGTTTATAACCATCACCCTTTTGATCACTGTACTTATTTGGGCAAGACCAGTCGAGGGACCCCTGTCTCTATCAACAGAGAAGTGATGGCCTGTGACTTGAAGATTGGGATTGGGTGTATTGTTCCCCACTCTTTCTCCGGGTTCGGAGGGGGAGGGAAAATCATCTTTCCAGGAGTGGCCCATATCGACTCGATCGCCTATAACCATGAAAAGCTCGTTCAAGGTCATCCGGGCTGCGTTGGCATAGGAAAAATTGAAGGAAATATTTCTCGCCTTGATATTGAGGAGGCGACAAAAATGGCCGGCCTTGATGTGAAGATCGATGCCATCGTCAACCTACGAGGTGAGATCACCGGCCTCTTTATGGGAGATCCAATCCTGGAACATCGAGAAGGTATGAAATTGGCAAAAGAGGTCTATGCGACCACTCCAGCAAGAAATATGGATATTGTGGTGGTCAATGCTTATTCAAAACCGAATGAATGTGCTATTGCCCCATTCATCGGAATTCCCTCATTAAAAGAGGAGGGAGGAGATTTGGTGATCATTGCCAATGAGCCCGCAGGGCAGGTCGTCCATTACCTCTTTGGAGAATTTGGAAAATGTGGAGAGGGAAGGCTTCAGCTTCCCCAACCCTTGCCGACAAAAGTGAAACGATTCATCGTCCTTTCGCCCTTTAAAGATCATGTAGGAGCCTGTTTCTTCGGTCAGGTTCCTTCTATTCTATGGGTGAAAACCTGGGAAGAGGTTTTGGATCTGCTGACAGCGGAGTGGGGAAACAAAGCCAATGTGGCCATTTATCCGGACGGGACGATACAGTACTTTAAATCAGAAGGCAGTAAGCAGTAGGCAGTAAGTAGAAAGCAAAAGCAATTGATAAATGGACAATGGTCAATGATCAATTAGCAGTTATCAATGAATAATAACTGAGGAAAAAAAGATAAACGATCAATGACCAATGACTGAGGACTGAAATTATGGCTATCTTATTTAAAAATGGAAAGGGGGAAGATGATGGAAAGGAATGATGTGGTAGTGGTCAGTGCTGTTCGGACACCTTTCGGGAAATTCGGCGGGACCCTGAAAGATATTCCCTCCATCGACCTTGGGGCAATGGTAATGCGTGAGGTTTTGAAAAGGGTGAATGTGAAGGGGGAGGAGGTTGAAGAGACTTATTATGGATCTGCTATCCCCGGAGAAGTGGGCTTGGAAACTGACGTCCCTGCGAGACAGGCCACTCTCAAGGCAGGGATGCCCTCAGAGGCTGTTTCCATTACGGTTGACCGTGCATGTTGTTCATCGCTGGCAGCTGTGAGGCTGGGGTATAGGGCGATCAGATCCGGAGAGATTGAAGTGGCTTTGGGCGTAGGTGCAGAGAATATGAGCCGCACTCCTCTTATTGTTCCTCCTTATGTACGGTGGGGAAGTAGATTGGGTAATATTGAATTATGGGATGGTCTCTATGGACTGGGTTACAAAGGTTTCAATCCTGTATCGGTTGACGCGGGCGAGGTGGCACTGGAGTATGGGATTACAAGAGAAGATCAAGACCGATGGGCTTATGGAAGCCAGATGAAATATGCGAAAGCCTTTGCCGAAGGGAAATTTAAAATAGGGGAGGAGTTGATGAGGGTTGGAATTCCCCAGAAAAAAGGACCTCCCATCATTTTTGAAAAAGATGAATTTCCGAAGCCAGACACGACACTTGAAAAACTCTCCAAATTACCCCTTGTCTATGGAAGTCCTACAGTGACTGCGGGAAATGCCCCGGGCCTCGACACAGGTGCCTCAGCCATTTTGATTATGAGTGAAAAGAAGGCAAAGGAGAAGGGACTTCGACCGTTGGCAAAGATACTCTCCATGGTAGCGAATGCCACAACCCCCAGGTTGATTGCAGCCATTCCAGGCTTCAACATTAAAAAGGCATTGGAAAAGGCCCAAATCACTCTCGATCAAGTTGACCTCATTGAGATCAACGAGGCATTTGCTGCAATGCCTCTTGTGAGTGTAAAGATTTTAGCCGATGGGGATTCCAAGAAGATAGAATCCCTTTTGGGGAAAACAAATGTCAATGGTGGTGCCATTGCCATCGGTCATCCTGTAGGAGCAAGCGGAGCAAGAATTCTGATGACTCTGATTTATGAATTGAGAAGAAGAGGCGGAGGAATAGGGGTGGCATCCATCTGTGGAGGGTTAGCCCAGGGAGATGGAGCAGTGGTTCAGGTGTCTGCTGAATAAGCCGGAAAACCGGAGGATCGAAGGGGGAACGAATATTTCAAAATTTGGCTTGACACACATTTCCGATTTGGATTGACAAAGTAACTTTCAAATTGATAGATTATGTAAAACTTTTCTTCTCTATCTCCATTCACCCCTTTGAAGGGGAGCAGATGAGGGGACAGATTAACCATGAATCGAATGGCGATTCGTCTTGAAAAGGAGGGTCCTATTACCATCCTACGGATGATCAGCCGATTCTTGGGCGTTTCCCTTTTCAAAGTTTACGCTTTTTTTATCGATGGATTGCTGATCGATACAGGGTTCACTCACGGTCAAGATAAATTCCTGAAAATCTGTGATAGACTTCATCCCGATATCGTGGTCAACACCCATCACCATGAGGATCACACGGGAAACAATTTCTGGATGAGGGAAAAGTATGGCCTCCTTCCCCTGGCTCATCCGAAAACAGCCACTTATATGAAAGCACCTTTTCAATGGATGCCTTTCTATCGCAGAATTACGTGGGGATGTCCACTTCCGTCAGAGATGGGTGAGCTCGATTCAGAAATTCAGACCTCGAGATTCCGTTTCGTGGTCATTCCTACCCCGGGACATGCGGATGACCACATCTGTCTCTATGAACCGAATGAAGGGTGGCTCTTCTCCGGCGATCTCTTCATCAGCGAGCAGGTGAGATACTTGAGAGAAGATGAAGATATCTATTTGACTATTGATTCCCTGAAAAAGATAGCCGCTCTCCAACCGAAGAGAATGTTCTGTTCCTTCAGCGGTATCATCGATAGGCCGAAGGAGGCGATTCATTTAAAAATGGACTATTTAGAAAATCTCAAGAACGGTATCGAGAAAGGGCTTCAACAGGGCTTGTCTCCTCATGAGATTCGGCGGAAACTCTTAGGTGGGGGAGACCGATTTCGTTTTGTGACCGGGGGACAAATTTCCAAACAGAATCTAATCAATGCTTTTCTTAAAAATCCCCCCTCTCCCCAGCGGGGAGAGGGATGGGGTGAGGGGGAAAGGGGTTGAACGATGAATCAGAAGATCAAAAAAGCAGCGGTATTAGGGGCAGGCGTCATGGGAAGTGCGATTGCTGCCCACTTGGCAAATGTAGGCATTCCTTCCTTTCTCCTTGATATTGTACCTCCGGAGATGACAGAAGCGGAAAAGAAGAAGGGGCTGACATTGGAAAGCCCGGAGGTGAGAAATCGGTTCGCCGTTTTGGGGAAGAAGAGAATTCAAGAATCAAAGCCCGCCTCCCTCTATTTGAAGGAGGATGCGGAGATCATCTCCGTCGGAAACTTTGAAGATCACCTCTCCTGGGTGTCCCAGGCGGATTGGATCATCGAAGCGATCATCGAGGATCTGAATACGAAGAGAGAGCTCTTCAAGAAATTGATCCCCTTCTTAAAAGAAGGGACGGTGATCAGCTCCAATACCTCTGGCATCTCTATTAAGAAGATGTGCGAGGGGTTCTCCAGGGACTTCGAAGAGAGGTTCTTGGGAACCCATTTCTTCAATCCGCCGAGATATATGAAACTTCTTGAGATCATCCCGGTCCCGGCAACGTCCAAAAGCGTTGTGGAGAGAATGGTCGATGTAGGAGAGAGGATTGCAGGGAAAGGAGTGGTTTTTGCCAAAGACA
>Ga0315289_10013647_pt1 | contig 11363 bp, 8 predicted proteins | sample YL17G11_40_MG_FD_203452 | JGI IMG/M metagenome (GOLD analysis project Ga0315289, IMG submission 203452) | Sediment microbial communities from Yellowstone Lake, YNP, Wyoming, USA - YL17G11_40 | ecosystem: Environmental > Aquatic > Freshwater > Lake > Sediment | place: USA: Wyoming | collected... | reverse complement strand
CCAGCACGTACTCTTGGATCAAGCGGGGACAGCCCAGTCGTAGAATATCTGACATGTCCGATTCCGCAAGTGCCATGTAAGGACGCGAAGTTATCCAGCTCATCTATCAGGCCCAGGGTTTTCCGATGGTAGAACCTCGACCCGTCGAACGTGAAGACTCCGTTTCCCTCTTGGCCTCTATGTTGAAGAGCTAACATCGCATGCCAGAGATCACTAGTCACCTCAGCGCTCCCGCTGCTTGCGCCCACAACTCCACATGATTCCTTCGGACCAGTCATCCAAAGCACTTTCAATTGAGGCGATCGTCTGGGCTACAGCATCCTCTCCAGCGCACTACTCGCACAGACACTTCCGTAGTTCTTCCCAAGCTAAGAAAAGCCTTCTTCATGTAGCAGAGCGTTCTCAGTGATGAATCCATGGAACAGGTGATAATAGATTCGACACCTGTGCCTGCCGTATAGAGTGACGCGAAATGAGCCGTCTCCGGTTCTGATGAGTAGGCTTGAGGAAGACCACGGCCTAGAAAATTATTCGGTCAAGCTGTGCTCTTTCTGAACCCAAACTGATTTCGCGTGCTATGCGTCGCCCTGTTGACATTGGTTCCTTGTGGAGATAGGCAGAGTAAGGCGAGCCCATAGGGTACAGGTTTGTGCCGGCGACTATGCGCGCTGAAATCTCGAATACAGTGAAACCTCTGCCCGGGCTAAAGATAGTCTCCAGACAGAACGGGCCGATCATGCCCGGCGGGAAGAGCTCCATCGACTTCTCGACGGTCCTCGCTCCCATCCTCAGGACTTCGGGGAGAAGGCTTTCCCTCACTATCACGGGTTCATTGCCGGTTACCGTATAATCGAAGAACTTCTCCGGCACATCCGGAAGGCCTCGATAACTCTCGTCAATAGGCTCGATCCTCTTATCCATGCTGAGTAACTCAAGGGATGACTCTCGGACGGGCAGGCCAAGCTTTAGCATGGGTGAGGCGAAGAAATGCAGATAGTAGCGGACGCCCACCACGAACTCTTGTATAGCGATGTTTCGGGCGTCTTCAGGTTTGATTTCTCTTCCATTTACCTTCTCAGAGATCTTCCTGCGAAACTCCTCTTCGTTGCTTGCCGTGAAGAATCCGTGTCCGCCCTTGGCGCCAGGAAGCTTAACGAAGACTCTTTGGTCAATTTCCGACGGAGTCTTGTACTCCTTGGGCATCCTGAGACCCGCTGACTCCAACCACGCCCGCTGCCTGTTCCTATCAGTCTCCCAGTTGAGACTCTCCCTGTTTCCGAACATAGGCACCGCGAATCTCTCAAGAATCGCCTCAGCGGTCACGTACTCGACGAAACTCCCGTGCGGAACTACGACACTGTTCTCTTCGATGAGCTGTGTCTGAATCTCCTCTCTGAGAATATCCTTGAAGTCTTCAACGATCAGAAACTTGTCTGCCTTCGCCCACGGGAACGACTCATAAGTTGCTCGCCGTTCTTGCGTACAGATGTTAAGGGTGCGTAACCCCTCCTGTTTTGCGCCGTGGAAGATTTGGAGCGCCGAGTGTGAGCCAATGGTTGCTACGGTCAACCTGCGCGGATCGTATCCTGCCAAAACCTCCGCAATCTCCTGTCTAGAGATCATGTGACAATCTCCGCAAGCCTCCCGGTTTCCGCTGCAACGCTGATCTCCAGCATTGGCAGATCCATCGGCGCCTCAATCCGGTCAAGGCCATACTTCCTCAGGTGTTCTCCGTACTTCAGCGTGAGCCGTCGCATCTCCGGTGAGGTTGGTCCGACACAGGGACAGCCTGGTATCCTCGGGCTTACGTCGAATACGTAGAAGCAGAGACGCTTGCTCTCGGGGTCGTCCGTGTCATAGGCGATTGCGCCTTGAAGAGCAAACAACCCGTTCACGCCAGGCGGGAACTCTTCTCGGCAAGTTCGCCGGAACGCTTCTGCGGCTTGATAGATCAGCGTTTTTTGTGACTCTCTCATTGTGAGGCCGTAGTGGCCTATCTCTTCATTTCTGACGGCGATGTCGATTGAAAGCTGGTCTCGAGCAGGCAGACCAAGAAGGCCGTGCAGGTTGGTCTGCTTGCGATCGTCGAAGCCGACGAAGTCAAAGTCATCGAAGGTATCCGTGAGCGCCCAGCCTTGGAAGTTTGCGTTGAACTTCTGTCCAAGGACATATTCCTCGATCCTCGCCTTCCGAAGGCTCTGCTCATTGATGACTCCTTTCCTGAGCAGCTCTTCAGCTCTTTCCTCGTATTGGCTCCTTGAGGTCGCGTAGAAGAACGCCCGCTCAAGCGGCCTTGATTTCTGCTGAACCTTCACGATGGCGAGTCGGTCTATCTCGTCTGGGGATTCGAACTTCTTGGGAGTCCTGATCCCCGCTTTTTCCAGCAGCCAGTACTGATTTCTCCGCTCGGTTCTCTCTTCGGCTCGCAGCAGCAGCCGGTTCCCGTAGAGGGGGATAGGAAAACGTTGTTCGATCACGTCATAGCCGACGTATACGGAGAAACTCCTGTTCGGAATGAAGATCGTGTTAAGCTCCTTCAGCTGGTTGACTATGTCCGAACTGGCTATGTCGGCGAATCTGTCGACGAGAATGATGTGTTCAAAGAGGGCTCGGTTGTGCTTCGCATACAAGTCCTCCCTGCCTCTCTGACAGACCACGACGCAGGGAAGCCCTATCGCTTTCGAGGCAACGCCTACCTCTTCAGCGGAGTGGGACCCTAGTACACCAACTGTCACATTCTTTGCGTCGTATTCTTGGACCGTTTTTCGAATATCCGGTTTCGGACTCAATGATCTGACTTCCACGCCTAAGCATTACGTCACTCACGGAATTGTGTGTTCCGAGACACGAACCATGCCTCACAAGAGCACTGTCAATATCTCAATCTTTCCAACCCCTCGACGGTGACTTTGGCGACCACCAAAAATGACGCTCATAACTGCTCCTGCGGTGTGGTACGCCCTAGTTTCGATCCTGCGGTCAAACGCTTCACTCAGCCTACCGGATGCCTGTGCCGATCACGGACCTGCCAGAAAGCTCCCACGGCTTAGGTAGGATACACTGACTCGACGCTATCTGGAACGAAGCACAATTTGGCTGTGTTTTCCCATGGCAAATAGGGCGCGGTCTAGTCTGCGGAATGGCGGATACTCTGTGGAGTTCCTTGTCCTACTCGGCACCTGGGTAACCCAGTGATTGAAGTCGGTTCGATAGGATTCGTACTCACTGTCATCCTGGATCAGCCGGTCTGCCTGATCAACCTCGTCCCCACGATCAGAGATCACGAGGTGCGCCCTGAGCACATACTGATCCCATACCGGATACTTACGCGGGTTCGTGATGTGGCAAATAAAGAAGCGTTTGACCAGTCCCCCTTTCGAAAACGCCTTGGCGAATTCGACGATAGAGTGGCCTTCTTTGAACCTCAGCTCGTTCAATTCGCGTAAGCGTTTGATGACTGGACGAGGATCCCAGCTAGGGACTGGCCTGTATTTCCAGGCAAACAGATACCTGACATCGTCTGCGGTGAGTCTTCCACTCTTCCACTTCAAGTGCTCCAGGAACTGAGCGTCCGGATGTTGCTTCGAATCTTCGTAGAACTGCTCCCAATAGTCCACGAGGTCCTTTGGAGAACTGCACGCTACTCTGGAGAGTTTAGGGAACATAGATCAGATCATCTCAATGTGTCTTGGCAATTGTCCTCAGTGCGAGGCCCGGTTTACTTAATCTCGTCTCTCTTGATCCCAAGACAGACACTCTCTACTTGAAGGGTCTAAAGAGTTAGATAGACTGCAGACAGACTACGAGATGACGTTCTTTGATTGGGGAGGTTGTGAAGAGAGTCGCTGAGGACCTCGACCGCCGGATCGTTGAGCAGGAGCTAGGTGATCCGTTTCTAGGCCATCACAACTACCGACCGTATCCCCTGAATCCCAAGTACCTCACACCAATTCAACGAGTCGAGAGTGGCCGGAGACTCGCCTTCGTAGATGGAGGAAACCAAGAACTCATCGGTGCACCAAACTTCTCGGTCCAGCTAAACAGAACCTACTTCAACATCTTCACGAGAGCGAAGATGACGCAACCCAAGTCGCTGCCGAATAAGATCGAGTTCATCTCAGTCACACACGCAGACTTTGGAAAGGGAGGGATATACTACCACACTTCAGTGTTTCCTGCGAATGAGAAGTGTGCTCAGTTTGTTCCCGATTCGTCCGACCTCTCATTCAACTCGTCGGATAGGAGAATCATGGTAGGCAATGCGCGTGCAGATATTCGCCGCGTTGCTTCCATAACGAGAAGGTTCGCTGAATGGCAATGCGCCAAACAAATACTCGAGAATGAGCTTGATCCACAGGACATCTTGGTCATGGATGGTACGCTTTGGACGGGTTTTCCAAACGAGTCCAAGTATGCCAGAGCCGTATACACGACAGCCAACGAAAAAGGAGTCCTTTGTACCGGACTCTCGAAGACTAGTCGCCTTCTCACTACAACCGGTTTATCCCTCTCGGGCGCTGTTAGAAGGCTCGCTATGGACAACGAAGTCGGACCGACGTGGTACTATTATCCTATAGCGGATTCACTTAGTACGGATCATCAAGCGGCAATCTTCCTGTTGAAGCTCAGCGATCAGTCGCAACGCATCTTCAGATACGAGATCCACTCAGGACAGTTTAGATCGCTCAGCCCTGAGGACTTGAATGAGATCTTCAGCGAATTGTCGATCAACGCGAGCGACCTCAGTTTCCCTGGCTATCCTTATGGCCTCATCGACGCAGATGACAACGCTCGTGTTAGGTTTGAGGAACTGGAGACGTATCGCGTAATGTTGTTCTCTGAGATCTCCAAGCTCGGTTCAGCCGCGAAGTTCATTCGCCACATGCAGTCAACCGACGCTCACGACGTTCTGAACAGCCTAAGGGAGGCATCATAGGCATGACGGTCTGCGGGCAGATAGTTGCTGGTGAAGTAGGCAAGATCCTCATAAGGGAAAAGAGCGGCGAGAAGATCGAGCTCGGAGACCTGCTCGTAGTCGAAGATGCTGAAGGCTACCTCATAATCCAAGTTTACGATCTCCTGTATGGTAGCCAAATATCGAAGATGGCAAGGGAGCAGCTTGCCGGCCTGAAGCTGGAGGGTTTCGGCGTCGGTCTAGAGTTCTTCGAACCGCAGCTGAGGAACTACGTATTGGCACAGACGAAGGCGGTCCTACGAGTTACGAGCAAAACTCAGGTGCCAAAGACGCTTCCAGACTTCTTCGGAATAGTAAGGCACGTAGAAGCGAAAGACCTGCAATTCCTGAGCAAGCCGGAGAATCCGATCTATCTCGGCAAAGTCCGTAGTGGCTCGAAGGTGATGGATGTGCCGGTCTACTTGGATGGGTCGGAGGCTCTGGTTCATCACATACTCGTCCCCTCGGCGACCGGCAGAGGCAAGAGTAACCTAGTCAAAGTCATGCTCTGGAGCATTATCGGTCAAGACAAGTTTGGCGTCTTAGTCCTCGACGCCCATGACGAGTACTACGGCAGAACAGGCATGGGACTCAAGGATCATCCGAAATCTCGAGAGGGCCTGTCGTACTATTCGGTGAATCCGCTGCCCGGCACGAGCACGCTCGCAATCAGTCTCAAGACCATCCAGCCTGCTCACCTCGACGGAATCATATCCCTCACTGAGGCTCAGGATCAGGCTGTGAGAAGATACTACGCAGAATTCAGGGAAAACTGGATAGAGAAGATTCTCAGAGGAGAGACAATAGAAGGCGTAAAGGACGTAACGCGCGGTGTCCTACAGCGGATCATCAACACCAAACTATCCATCCACATCAAGGATGGAGAAGTCGCCTGCAGGAATAGGCTCTTCAGCGCCACCGCTGGCGAATCCACCGTCAAGGAAATCGTAGGCGCGCTCGAGGATGGCAAGGTCGTCGTTATCGATACGTCGAAGATCGGCGACGAAGCCGAGCTTCTAATCGGAAGCATGATCGCAACAAGTATCCTCGACAGTTACCAGAACAGCAAAGCTGAGGGCACACTTGCAGACAAACTTCCCGTAAGTATCGTGATAGAGGAAGCACCACGGGTACTAGGCGGTGAAAGGCTGCAGGCAGGTGAGAACATCTACAGCAAGATCGCCCGGGAGGGTAGAAAGTTCAAGGTCGGGCTCATAGCCATAACTCAGCTTACGAGCGTGATTCCTCGGGATATTCTGACGAACATTAACACGAAGATTGTTCTTGGAAACGAGATGGCTACGGAGAGACGTGCGGTGATAGATAGCGCTGCTCAAGACCTCGAAGACGACGACCAGATGATAGCCAGCCTCGACAAGGGCGAAGCGATAGTCACCAGCATATTCACAAGATTCGCCGTGCCGATACAGATACCGTTGTTTGAGGACCTCGTTAAGGAACAGAGGGGTTCCCGGAAACAGTCAGAGCTAGAGTACACTGGGTAGACTGGGTTGGCAAGCTTCGCTCACTTATCGGACATTCACATCGGCGCCTTCAGACAGCCAGTTCTCCAAGACCTCGCGCTCAAATCATTCACACGAGCAATGGACATCTGCATCGAGCGGGCAGTCGATTTCGTAATAGTAAGCGGCGACCTATTCGACTCAAACATCCCAGACATGGCACTAGCGAATGCAGCGGTAAGGAAGATCAGAGAAGTTACAAAGAAAGGCATCTCATTCTACGTTGTCTACGGCAGTCACGACTTCAGCCCGACCCAGACCTCGATCGTTGACCTGATCGAAAGTGCCGGCCTCTTCAAGAAAGTAACAAAGGGCAAGATGGTTGGGGGTAAATTACAGCTTGAGTTTCAGGTCGATGATCGAACCAAAGCGAAACTATGCGGTATCTCAGGCAGAAGGCTAGGAATCGAGAAAGAATACTACAACATTCTGGACAGGGCCTCGCTGGAAAGAGAGGAAGGTTTCAAGATCTTTGTGATGCACGGCGCCGTAAGTGAATACAAGCCAAAGTATGCCGCCGAATCGGAATCAATCCCTCTGTCGAGTTTGCCGAAAGGCTTCACTTACTATGCTGGGGGACATATTCACGAGAAACTTCTCAGCAACGAGTACGGGTACAATCTTGCATATCCGGGGACACCTTTCGGCGCCGACTATCGCGACCTAGAGACTACCGCCAGAGGCCAAGAGCGAGGCTTCTTCATCGTCAATTTCACCACCAAAGTTGAGAAGATCGAGTTTGTGCCTGTCTCGATTTGTGGTTACGAGTTAATCGAATACGATGGTAACGGCAAGACCGCGGTGAATGTCCAAGAGGATCTCCTGAAGCTTGCCGAAAATCGCAATCGGCTGAGCGACCGGCTGATCCTTCTAAGGGCTTCGGGAGAAATGTCAGGCGGCAAAACCTCCGAGATAGACTTTCAACGGATAAGGAAGACGCTGAGAGAGAATGGTGCGCTTGAGGTTCTGCTCAACTATCAGCGATTGACCTCGAAAGAGTACAGCGCGATACGAGTTGCAGGCATGGGCGAGGAAGTTCACAAGATCGAGGAGAGACTCTTCAGAGAGAACATTGGAACCGTCGGAATCTCAAACCCCAAGCTGAAAGGTGACTCTGGTGTCCAAATCTCACGAGACCTACTGGCCGTCCTGAAGCAAGCGAAGAAGGAGAATGAGACCAAGGGAAGCCACGAAACTCGAATCATCAACGCCGCGGTTGAGACGCTGGGCTTGAAGGAGGCGCTCTCGGAATGATGCTCAAAACTCTGACACTTGAGAACGTACGGAGCTACAAGGATGAGACACGTATTCAATTCCCAACTGGCACGATCCTGTTTGAAGGCGACATCGCATCCGGAAAATCCACGATACTATACGCGATCGAGTTCGCGCTCTTCGGTCTCGGCGACATGAAATCCTCATCGCTACTGAGAAACGGTGCCAAACGCGGTCGGGTCGCCCTTCGTTTCGAAGTCGATGGGAAAGAGTACGAGGTTCACAGAAGCCTCGTCAAGAAAGGCAGAATCGCTCAGCAGGACGAATGCTACGTCGACGGGCCAAATGGGAAAGCCGTTCTCTCCGCTTCCGAGCTGAAGGAGAGAGTCCTCCAGATCCTAGGCTTCAACGAACCATCCAATCCGAGAGCTCAGAGCGTAATCTACCGTTACGCCATCTTCACTCCACAAGAGGAGATGAAAGAAGTCATCCTGAAAAAACCCGATGAGAGACTGCAAACACTACGGAAGGCGCTGAGGATTGAAGATTACAAGGTCGCGGCCGACAACACTTCAACGCTCCTTGGAAGACTAAAGGAGAGAACGAAGTATTTTGAGGGCGCCACCCAAGACGTAGATGCTATCAAGAAGAAGATTGAGGACGAGACGAAGCTCATCGCGGAGATCACGGCTGAACTAGGTCCGCTAAAGCAGAAAGAATCAGAGCTCACCAAAGAAATCAAGTCCAAGAACGAGAAGCTGAAGCAACTACAGGGCGAACGGGAGAAAATCAAGAAAGCTGAAGCGATAATCCCGCTCCTCAAGAAGCAAATCGAAGACAAGAACGGATCAATACGACAAACTACAGACCAGAGTCAGTCTCTCAAGAAGAGAATCGATGACACACAGCCCAAGATAGCAGAGCTTGAATCTGTGAAGCAACCTACTGAGAAGTTAGAGCATGAGCTTAGACTAGCGCAAAACGATCTCAAGACTAGATCAAAGGATGCGCAGAAACGGAAGGGCGGGTTCGACGAGCGCATCGGCAACTTCAACTCGATACTCGACCAGAAGGTATGCCCGATATGCGAGCGGCCCGTGGAGCCAGAGGAGTTTCGCACCAAATACGAACACGTCATAGCGGAACGCTCCCGCCTTGACAACGAAATCAGCACGTATGAGAAGTCAATTGCAGAAATCGACCAACTCATAGATGGATTAGGCCGATACGAAACAGCTCAGAGCCAGCTTAGCATACTCCGTTCTCAGATGAAAGAAAATGCCGATAGAATCGAACAGAGCAATCGAACAATAAACAAATTCACGGAAGAGATCAAGACACTTCAAGCTCAGTTGAAAGATGCTCTGACAGAGGTCGAGCCCCTTCAGCAAGTCCTGCGCGATACCGAGGAGCTGGACAAAGAAGTTCAGAAACTAACTCGCGATGCCACTGAGGTCGGGAAGCGGATTTCGGCAAAACAAGCATCTGTACAGAACTCCGAAGAAACCAAGAAACAGCTACAGGAGCAATTGAATCAGAAGGCAAAGTGGCTGGAGACACTGAGGTCGCTTCAAGAACACAACGTCTGGCTAGATGAATACTTGGCTCCGACGATTGACAACATCGAGAAGCATGTGATGACTTCAATAAATCAGAGGTTCGCCGAGCAATTCACGAGATGGTTCCAGATACTGATGGATGACCCGGACATGCAGGTCCGAATCAACGAAGACTTCTCACCCATCATTGAACGGGAAGGATACGAGCAAGACTTCAACGCGCTTAGTGGCGGTGAGAAGACGAGCGTCGCTCTCGCCTACAGGTTAGCCTTAAACACGACTGTTCAGGAAGTGACGATAAGTGGCGGCTCGAACCTGTTGATCCTTGATGAACCGACTGACGGCTTCAGCAAGGAACAGCTCTACAAGATTAGGGACATTCTTGAGGAGTTGAAGTGTCCTCAGGTGATTCTGGTGTCGCATGAGAAGGAGCTTGAGGGCTTCGCAGATCATATCTTCAGAGTGCAGAAGTCAGACGGCGTGTCCGCGCTTAGAGCAGGTTAACCGCGCAAAGAACCGAAGCCTAGTTGGCAGGTTTCTTCCACGGTTTCACAATCACAACTCTTAGGCAAGCTGATTCTCAGCTGAGTGTCAAGCTCAATCGCTTAATAGTCGCGAAACCTCGCTTTATCACTCGCGGGTTGTTTGTATGAATTATCGTCAGCTTGGCAGAACTGACATGCGCGTTTCCGAGATCAGCTTCGGTGCTTGGCCGATCGGCGGCGGCTGGGGACCTGTTAGGGACACGGAGTCTTACGCTGCGCTGAACCGTGCCGTCGACCTCGGAGTGAATTTCATCGATACGGCTGACGTGTACGGTGACGGACGAAGTGAGCAACTGATCGGAAGGTTGCTCAAAGAGCGCAAGGAAGAGATCTTCGTTGCCACGAAGGCCGGCAGAAGACTCGCACCTCACACCGCCGACGGATACAACCGAAAGAACCTCGAGTCCTTCGTGGATCGAAGCCTGAAGAACTTGAGCGTGGGTTCTCTTGACTTGCTGCAGTTGCACTGCCCACCCACCGAGGTCTACTATCGACCGGAAGTCTTCAGGACGCTTGATGAACTGAAACGCAAAGGCAAGATACGACACTATGGAGTTAGTGTCGAGAAAGTCGCCGAGGCGCTCAAGGCCACTGAATATCCTGACTTACAGAACGTGCAAATAATCTTCAACATGTTTCGTCTGAAGCCTGCTGCAGAATTCTTTCCTACAGCAAAGGAGCGGAAAGTTGGAGTAATAGCTCGCGTTCCGCTGGCAAGCGGTCTCCTCACGGGCAAGATAACTGCGCAAACAAAGTTTCCAGAAGACGACCACCGAAACTTCAATCGCCACGGCCAAGCGTTCGACGTAGGAGAAACGTTCTCAGGCGTCGACTTGGAGACAGGACTGAAAGCAGTGGAAGAACTGAAAACTATCGTCCCGCAAGGCGCAATTCTAGCACAGATGGCGCTACGGTGGATCCTCATGTTCGATTCTGTCACGTGCGCGATCCCTGGAGCGAAACGGCCTGAACAGGTCAACGAGAATGTGAAAGCTGCCGCTCTCCCACCGCTCAACACCGAGACCATGCGCCAGGTTCAGTCAGTCTACGATCGGCTGATACGGCCTGAAGTACAGCCCCGCTACTGACACTTCCATGATGCGAGCAACAGAACCTGACAACTACGAGGCGGAATGAAGTTCTCCTCACAGCTGCTACGCCCAGCACATCACAACAAGTCTCTGTCGCCCTGCCGTAGTAGGACGTATGCATGACAAGTGCGGCGGGCAAGAGATTCTTGCCCATGTCACTCGAAGACCGTTTTCGCGGTGACGAACTGGAGAAGAGCCGATTCGAGAAGTCAACATGGAGACGATGCGTTGACATTGATCAAACAACTAGTAAACAGAATGAATCAAAGCGGATTGATCAATGGTGGCAAGAGAACTCAGGATCAAAGCTTGAAGGTACTCACTTCGATTGGCCTGACGCACGAAGACGCACGGCAATTCCTGAAACGGCTACCACAGCTTCAGAGACATCGTGGCGGCACCATCATCAGCAACCCTCGTGACTTTTCCAAGCTCCAGCGTCTGACCATTGTTCTTTGTGCTTGGAGTTTATCCGT
>Ga0315289_10013646_pt1 | contig 11364 bp, 11 predicted proteins | sample YL17G11_40_MG_FD_203452 | JGI IMG/M metagenome (GOLD analysis project Ga0315289, IMG submission 203452) | Sediment microbial communities from Yellowstone Lake, YNP, Wyoming, USA - YL17G11_40 | ecosystem: Environmental > Aquatic > Freshwater > Lake > Sediment | place: USA: Wyoming | collected... | reverse complement strand
AGGTGGGATTGTCCTCCAGGCTGACGCATTCCTTGGGCATTTCTTTTGTTCCGCACTGGATTTTCCAGTATGATTGTGAATCATATTTTTCAGCTATTCCGAACGGATAAAAAAACAAATTGTTGCCTGTATACAAAGAAGCCTGCCTGCAAAAACCTTCCAGAGAGCTTAGAGAAGCGGAGCATCTCTGGCTTAAATTGGCGAAACAAACATAATCTATATTTTTGTTTATATCCAAAGTTATTGTTTTGCTTGCTTCCTCTGTCTGCCACACTTCAATCACCTGATTTTTCAAATCGGTGGCAAAAAGGCCGAACTTTGTCTGCTCAGCCCTGTCCAAAAACATATTTATGACAAAAAAACCTACAAACAAGGCAACTGCCATGATAATTAATGAAAGTATGAACTGAAAAGACAGGTGAAGCTGTGCTTTTTTCCCTCTTTTTTTCATAATTTGCTTAAGATTTTTTGCATTATAAAACTTTTGTATTGCAGGCATTGTTTCAGAAAACTTTATAAATATCCTTCGTTTAAAGAAGATATAAATAATGAAAATCCTCGTGATTTTCAGCATGCCAAAAATCCAAAGGATTTTTTAGCATAATAAAATTAAAAAAGACTGTTTAATTATAAAATGGAAATGGAAGTTCAGCATCAGGTAATGGGTTATGATAGGGCATCAACAATGTTCAGCCCTGACGGAAGACTGCTGCAGGTTGAATACGCTGAAAAAACAGTAAGATTGGGAAGCGCAAGCATAGGACTTACGTGTGTTGATGGCGTTGTAATTGTTTCTGACAAAAGAATTATTGATCCTTTGGTTTTGACACAAACAACAACAAAGATATGGGAGATAGACAGCAACATAATTGCAAGTGCGGCAGGGATTGTCAGTGATGCAAGAGTCTTAATGGAGAGAGCACAGGTTATAGCGCAGCAGCACAGGATTACTTATGATGAAGCCATAGATGTCGAATCTGTAATCAAGGAAATTGCAAACATGAAACAGGCTTTTACGCAATATGGCGGTGCAAGACCTTTCGGCGTCGAAGTCATGGTAAACGGAATATCAAATAACGAATGCCAGCTTTATGTCAGCGATGTTACAGGAAACTATTCAGGGTATAAGGCAACAGCAATAGGCGAAAATGATGAGAACATAAAGGAAATATTAAGGACTGAATGGAAAGAAAATCTTACATCTGAGCAGGCAGTCAAATTGGCATTAAGCATATTTAAAAAAATACTCGGAAAGAACTTCAACATAAAAAGATTTGAGGCAGCCTTTGTCAGAAGAGGAGAGAAGAAAGTTGAAAGAATTCATGGCGAATTATTAACCAAATATTTAAAATAAAAAATTAAAATAAAAAATATCCTTGATAAAATTAAAATTAAGCGATAAAAAAATACAAAAATAAAGATTAAAATTATTGGAATTTCTCGAATATGGTAAACGTTACTGCACGAATCAAGTCAAAGGGAAAAGACTTTGAAATAATGGTTGACTGCGACAAGGCAATCGCATTAAAAAAACAGCCGAATATAAGTGCTGGAATGCTGAGAGATGTTCTTGCCATAGATGTTGTTTACAGCGATTATAAAAAAGGCTTTAAAGCGTCATTAAGTGATTTAAGAGAAGCGTTCAAAACAGAGGATGTTTATGAAATTGCGGCAAAAATAATAAAGGAAGGCGAAATAATGCTGCCTCAGGAATACAGGGAAAAATCAAGAGAACAAAAATTAAAGCAGGTGGTTGATTTTCTGGCAAGAAATTGTATTGACCCCAGAACCAATGCGCCTTACACAAGCCAGAGGATAGAATTGGCATTGAAACAGGTTGGCGCGAGAATAGATGAAAATAAAAACACTGACGAGCAGGCGTTGGCTATAATCAAGGAACTTGAAAGCGTGATGCCAATGAAAATATCAACAAAGAAAATAAAAATTATTGTGCCTGCAATTTATGTTGGAAAGATTTATAATCTGATAAAAAATCTAAAAAAGGAGAGAGAAGACTGGCTTAATGACGGCTCATTGTCGTGCGTTATAAATCTGCCTGCAGGAATGCAGATTGAATTTTATGACAAGCTAAACAATATGACTCAGGGTTCGGCAATAACTGAGGATGTAAAAACAGAATAAAAAGAAACTTTTAGAAAAAGTTTCATCAAAAAATAAAAAGGCAATATTTAAATAGATATCACAAATAAAAAATAATCAAACTGCACAATATAAAAAAATGGAAACACCAAAAAAGAAAAAAGAAACTGAAGATGAGGAGAAAGACGAAAAGGAAACTGCCAAAAGAGAAATTGTCGTGCCTGGAGAAGTCATAGTCAGCGGACAGGAATTTTTGCCTGGAGAAGGAACAGCAAGAGACGGAAAAGATATAATATCCTTGAAGTTTGGATTGATTGAAAAAACTGACAGGCTTATTAAAGTGATTTCTCTGACTGGTGCATATATTCCAAGAATAGGTAATACGGTTGTCGGGCAGATTGTAGATGTGACTTTTAACGGATGGGTTGTGGACGTATTATCCCCGCAACTGGCTTTTTTGCCGGCATCAGAGTGCATGGGGCGTGTAGACAAAAATGACCTGACAGAATTTTATGATTTCAGGGATACTATAGTTACAAAAATAAAATCAGTCAAGTCAAGAGGAGCTGATTTGACGATGAGAGACCACGGCTTGAGAAAGCTTGAAGGAGGATTAATAACAAGAATAAATCCGACAAGAGTGCCAAGAATAATAGGAAGGGGCGGAAGCATGGTGAACACTATAAAAGAAATTACAGGATGCAATATTATAGTGGGGCAGAATGGAATCATATGGATTAGGGGAAGAAATGTAGATGAAGAAATGCTCGCAAAAGAAGCTATTGAACTTATTGTAAAAAAACCTTTTATTGATGGCTTGACAGAAAAGGTAAAGGATTTTTTATTAAGCAAAACAAATAAAAAAGCCGAATATGTTGAAAACACAGATTAAAAAATAATTAAAAATAAAATTTATATCAATAAATTTTTTGACAAATTTAAAAAAATAATAAGATGATTGATTGTTTGACAACAATCCTATGATAAAATATATTAAACATAATTATAAAAAATGACAAAATCAACGTACAAAAGACCTGATGGCAGGGAGTATGATGAAACAAGAAAGGTAGAGGCAGAAGTCGGAATTATAAAAAATGCAGACGGTTCAGCAATGTTTTCTTTTGGCGGAAGCAAAGCAATCGCGGCTGTTTATGGGCCGAGACAACTGCATCCCCAGCATATGCAGGATCCTGAACAGTGCGTGTTGAGATGCATATATGATATGCTGCCTTTCAGCGTTCCTGAAAGAAAAAGACCGGGGCCTGCAAGAAGAAGCGTTGAAATATCCTATATGACAAAAAAGGCATTAGAACCTGTTTTGCATCTTAAGTCTTTTCCAAATACAGTTATAGACGTCTATATTATGATTCTGCAGGCAGATGCATCAACAAGATGCGCAGGAATAAATGCGGCTTCAATGGCTTTGGCTAATGCTGGCTTGTCCATGAATGAATTGGTTACATCAGTATCAACCGGAAAAATAGGAGACGCAATAGTTGTTGATTTATGCAAAGAAGAGGAAGATTATAAAATAAAAAAAGATGGAATAGAAATCAAGGCAGCGACAGACATCCCATTGGCATTTTTATCAAGGTCCGGGAAAATAAGCCTGATTCAGCTTGACGGGAATATCAAGCCGGAAGAGCTTAAAGAAGCGATTGCATTGGGAAAAAAAGCTGCAGAAAAAATAACTCAGGTTCAGATACAAGCACTTAAAAAAGTCAATGAGGATTAAGAAAATGGAAATTTCAGAATTAACAAAAAAAATAATAGAAGAATTGCTGAAAGAAGGCAGGCGTTTTGACGGCAGAAAGCTTAACGAATTAAGGGAGGTAAAAATAGAAACAGATATATCAAAAAATGCAGAAGGTTCAGCAAAAGTCAAGATTGGGGATACTGAAGTTGTTGTCGGAGTTAAACTGAATGTAGGTGAACCTTATCCTGATTCGCAAGATGCAGGAACCATGATGGTTGCAGCAGAACTTTCACCTTTGGCATCAGAGAATTTTGAATCAGGCCCTCCACAGATAGAGGCTATTGAACTTGCAAGGCTTGTTGACAGAGCCATCAGAGAAAGCGAATATATTGATTTCAAAAAATTATGTGTCAGAAAAGGCGAATTAGTATGGAATGTTTTTATAGATATTTATCCTATGAATGTTGATGGCAATCTTATAGATGCAAGCACTCTGGCTGCAGTGATTGCGTTGTCAAGAGCTGTTTTTCCTGTTCTTGAAGATGATAAGGTGAAGTATGGGGAGCTTACAACAAAAAAACTGCCTTTAAATAACGCCCCTATAACAATTACGAGCTACAAAATAAACAACAGCTTTATTCTGGATCCTACAACGGCGGAAGAAGAATCCTCTTCGTGCAGAATCAGTGTTGCATTAACATCCCAGAAAGAAATAAAAATACACGCATTGCAGAAATCAGGGTATGATGCACTTACGGAAGAAGAGATAGATGAAGTTGTAAGCCTTGCTGTGAATGAGCATAAAAAACTTTACAATATGTGCAGTCAGTTTTTCAAGAAATAAAAATTTTTTTGGCGTCGTGCGTAATAAGTAATAATGTCAAAAACATAAAATAATAATTAACAAAACAAAAATAAATTTATATCAATAAATTCTAAAAATAACGCGATAAAGGATTATTTGATAATAATCCAATAATAAAATATATTAATCATTAACAAAAAATGGAAAAAGGCAGAGCAAAACAAGATATGGATTATACCAAATATGAAAGAGCCAGAATATTGGGAGCAAGGGCACTTCAGATAAGCGCAAACGCCCCTATTTTGCTGAAGCTGTCCAAGGATGAACTTGAATCTTTAAATTATGACCCTATCAAAATAGCAGAACTTGAATTTAATGCAGGAATTCTGCCAATAACTGTAAAAAGGCCGTTTCCGAAGTTTGTTGAACGCAATAACATTCATTTTAAAGAAATAGTGAAAGAAGAAGAAAAGCCTGATGAAAAACCAAAAAAAGCTGCTGAAGAAATTAAATCTGCAGAGGAATTGGAAACAGAGATAGAAACAGAGTTCAAAGAGGATTTAACCGAGGAAGAAGTTGTAGAAGAAAAGCCCGAAGAAGAATAATTGCGGATTTCTAAATTAGATATGATGGGGAGGGATTTTTAGGGAATTATTGAAAATTAAAAACATTTTTATATTTCTCTTTGTTTTTTTATGAATGCAAATTAACAGGATTTTTGCTTCAAAAATTCTTAATTCAAGAAAAGAGGAAACAATATCCGTTTTAGTAGAATCAAACAACATAAAAGCGGAAGCGTCTGCACCTTCCGGAAAAAGCAAGGGCATGCATGAAGTAAAAGATTTGTCTGAAAAAGGAATTGATTTCAGTATATTGTTTATCAATGTTCTTGGAAGAAAAATAATCAACGACAATATCAGATTCGGGGCGTTTGAGGATATTGAGAAAGTGGAAGAGCTTGTCAAGCATTATGACAAGACTAAAAATTTTGGATTTATCGGAGGAAATTCCTTATATGCTCTGGAGGCGGCAATATTAAAGGCAATTGCAGAATCGCAAAAACAGGAATTATACAAATTTTTATTGCAGAATAAAACAAAAAAAATTCCCAGATTGGTTGGAAACTGCATCGGCGGCGGTTTGCACATAAAGCAAAAAGAAAAAACAGACTGGCAGGAATTTTTATTAATACCTAAAACAAAAACTGTTTCTGATGCGTCTTTCATAAATATAAGGGCTTATGAGGAGGCTAAAAGTTTATTGGCTGAAAAAGACAAAAAATTCAGGAATAATCTGACAGATGAAAATGCACTGGCATCAACATTGGACAATGAATCTGTTTTGGTTTTATTAGAAGAGGTAATTAAAAAAATAAAAGAAAAATTTGGCATAACTATTGATTTGGGAGTGGATTTTGCCTCTTCCAGTTTCTGGAACGGCCTGAAATACCATTACGGGAATTTTTCAGAAGATATGAAGCAAAAAACTTTGGTTAAAAAAGAACAAACAGAATATATGTTTAATGTGATTAAAAAACATAATCTGATTTATGCTGAAGATGCATTTCATCAGGAGGATTTCTCAAGTTTTGCAAATATGACAAAAAAACTGAAAAACGTCATGGTTGTCGGGGATGATTTGACATGCACAATATATGAAAGAGTAGAGAGGGCAATTAAAGAGGGAAGCATTAATGCATTAATTATCAAGCCAAATCAGGTTGGCTCTTTAATCGAGACAAAAAAGGTCGTTGACTTGGCAAAGAAAAATGGAATAACAACCATCATATCTCATCGTTCCGGAGAAACACAGGATAATTTTATATCTCATCTTGCAGTCGGATGGGAAATTCCATTTATAAAAACAGGAATACTGGGAAAAGAAAGGCTCGCGAAAATAAATGAACTTATAAGAATAGAGAAGAATTGATAAAATATAAATATGAATAATATCCTATAAATCAACCATATCAAAAAACAGAGAAACGTCATGCGTTGCTCACAAATCATTTGATGCTAGAAAACATTTTATGTTTTCGGCATGCAGGAAATTTTTAATTTCCTAGCATAATGATTTGACTGGATGATTAAAAATACAGGATGTATTGATAATAATATCGTGCGTCAAAGACTAAAAAATGAAAAAATCAGATTTTGATTTGATGATATCTTCCATAAAAATAAATAATCCTGGAATTAACGAGAATATTGTCAATGCTTTTAGAATATGCGACAGAAAATTTTTTGTTTCTGAAAACATTTATGATGATGAGCCGCAGCATATCAGCCACGGACAGACTATAAGCCAGCCGTCAACAATAGCAAGAATGATTTCTATATTGAGATTAAAAGAAGGACAGGATGTTCTTGAAATAGGGGCAAATACAAGTTATCATGCTTCTTTGGTTGCCTACATCATCTGGCCTGGCAAGGTTACAACGATTGAAATTTTTAGTGACCTGGCTGAAATGGCAAAAAAGAATCTAAAAAATTTAATGAAATTTCTAAAAAATAAAAATAAGGACGATGCAAAAAAATTCTCCAATGTCGAAATTGTAAATGGCGATGCGTTTGATGAAAAAAATAAAATATGGAAAAATAAATATGACAGAATTTACTTTACTGCAGGCGTTGAGGGCAGACACAGGCAAGATGTCAAAAAAATGGCATTAAAACTTTTGAAAGAAGACGGCTTGATTTTATATCCTACAAGAGAGGTTCTCGATTACGGCTCATTAGAGCTGTTGCAGTATAAAAATAATAAATTGGAACTTATAAGGAGAGAGAATGGCTATGCCTTTGTTCCATTAATCCGACAACAGGAATTAAAAGAGTTATATAAAAATAAACTTTGAAAAAAGTTTATCTGCATAATTTTTCATGAATTTGAAAATTTGTTACTGATTGGTTAATATTCGTCAAAAACAACGAAAGGTTTATAAAAGATATGTTGCATTATAACTTTTATAACATATATTAAAGATTTCGAAAATCTTTAAGCAAAAATAAAATATATGTTTGGCGAGGGGAATAAAATGTCAAAAGATGCATTTAATACGTTTTTTAGGAAAAAGCCTGCAATGATTCTAATGGCTTTGAGGCGAGGAGTCAGAGCAAGATATGGAAGTCTGCTTGCAAAAGAAGTTGACTGCACATACAGCCATGCTGTAAAAATTTTGCAGCTGCTTGAAAAATTCGGACTGGTGGATTTTGAGAAGAAAGGAAGAATAAAAGTCATCAAGCTGACAAACAGAGGACAGGATGTTGCAGACAATATCCAGAAAATAAAAGACGCTATTAGATAACTAGATGATTGAGAATTTGTAAGCGCTTTGAGAAGCGCCCACATTTGTTTTTATGTCTTATATTTACTTGATTATTCTCTAAGCTCTTCCCCTGCTTTCTCCGAAAGCAATTCCTGAAGCAATTATGTGGGAAATTCTTAAAGGCTCAGGAATTAATGAGTGGCTTGAACTTAACTTTATAATATCAGAAGCTTTTTTCTCTGAAATGCCTGCCGTCTGAAAATAAATTTTTTTGTCTTTTAATTTCAGACAAAAAATCTTTCCTGCTTTTTTTATAAGTTCCAGTTTTTTGCTGGCAGTTTTTTTATTTGCTTTTTTCAGCGCATTTTCAATTCTTTTAAAATTCGGCATTTTTCTCATCATAACTATGACTGGAAGCTTTGTTTTTTTGCTTAATTCTTGAATATCTATAATATTGAAGCCTGCAAGAGCAATTCCTTTTGTCATTATGCACTGCAGCTGCTCAATATGCCTTGATTTTTTTACCAGGCTTATTATTTTTTCTGTTGAATCAAAGCCGTCAACTTCTATAAAGCATGAGAGCAAGGCATCCATATAATTGCCACCGCGGAAAATTGTTGCAACAACCCTGCATTTTTTATCCCTGAATTTGCTGAAAGGAGAATCATCCATGCCGAGTATTCTCAGCTCTTTTTTCAATTTCTTTTTTTCAAGCATGTTCTGATAAACACGACAATATATTTAAAATAATCGTCCTTTACATTCAGAATTGATTAATATCAAAAAATTACAATAACGAACGTATATATTTTAGAAACGAAATATTTAAAAAGTGACATAACTATGGAATTACAACATTATTTAATTTTAATAATGGAACAGACCAATAAAAATGAATAAAATATTGTTAGTTATTTTTTGCCTGACAGCTTTTTTAACATTGAATGCGTTGGCTTCAGCAGCTTTGGACTCTGAATATACCCAAGGAACTATTAATGTTTATTGGGATGAAACAAATTCCAGTTCTTTTGTCTTGAGTAATACGAATGATACATATAGTGTTACTAATATAGTGTGCAGTGTTTCAGGATTAGCAAGTGGCTTATCTGTAACTTTTTCAAACTGCCCTTCCGAACTTGCCATTCTTTCAAGTCAAATTGTAAATTTTAGTGTTTCTTCACAAGTTTTGATGCCTGGAAGCCACGATGCAACAATAAGAGTTAACGGTTCTTTAAATGATGGTAACACTATTGTTTTTCCTACTGACTCTTTTACATTACCCATAAATGTTAAGAGAAAATACTGCGAATCAGGAGTTGCTCGCACTGATTTAAAAACTTTTGATGTTAAGGAACCTGATTCTGGAGACAATTTTGATGCAGGAAGCGTTATAACTATTGAAGTGGATGTTGAAGCAAATGATGACATGGACATTATTATTGATGCAGAGCTTTATGATGTGACAACTGACGATGTTGTTGAGGACACATCACTGGATTTTGAATTGAGCGAGGATGAGGAAGAAAGCCTTGATATTGAATTAAGAATTCCCTATGATATTGACACAGACCACGAGTATATTTTAACTGTCAAGGCATATGAGGATGGCAATGAAGAGGAAGAATGCGAGGATGCCAGCATAAAATTGGATATTGAAAAGAAAAGCCACAGTGTTGTGATTACCAAAAAAACACTCTCCCAGAATATATTATCCTGCGGTTCAGCACTTGATACTATTTTAAGACTGGCAAATGCAGGAACAAATGATGAAGATGTCAAGGTAAGAATCTATAATTCTGCTCTTGGAGTGGATGTTGTCAAATCTCTCAGCATAGATGAGGATGAATCGGCGTCTGTTCAGATGTCTGTTCCAATTCCCAGGAATATTTCTGAAGGAAATTACACATTTATTACTGAGGTTTATTATAATTTTAAACATGACGTTTATGAAGATGTAGACCGAGACAGTTTCTCAGTTCAGGTTAAAGGAAGCTGCACTGTAACTCCTCCAACAACCAAAGAGGTTTTAATTTCAACGCAGCAGCTTGGTAGCGCTTTGTCAAATCAGGAATTTACAATAAGAATAGGTATTATGAATAACGGAAATGCCGCGACAACTTACTCATTAAAAGCTTCAGGATATGAAAGCTGGGCAAATTTTGTAAAGCTTGAGCCTTCAACCCTGGCATTGGATTCGAATTCAATAGGCTATGCTACTCTTGTGTTAAAGCCCTTTGAAGATGCTACAGGAACAAATTCTTTTAAAGTATATGCAACATTTGACGGAACAACCAAAGAGCAGGATGTTGCAGTAAATATAAGAACTTCAACAGAGTCTGCATCATTTTCAGAAAAACTTAACTTTGGATTCGGGAGCTGGATATTTATTATAGATATAGTCCTTGTAGTGATAGTTGTGGTTTTAATTGTCCTATATACTAAAAAAAGCAGGAAATTAGCAAGGCATGATGCTACAGAGATTTCATTAAGAACAGTCAATAACAAAAAACCAAAAAGGAAGTAATTTCTTTTTCTTTAGCAAAATTTTTAAGCATTCAAGCATAAATCTTCTTATGAATGAGGCAGATATTGAAAAATTAATCAATTCATTGAGCCCGATTGAGAGGCAGGTTTTGCAGTTTATCAATTTAAACAGCATAAAAGAAATATCTGCAAAGACAAAGCTGAATTCAACGGCAGTCATAAGGGCATTTCATTTTTTGGAGTCCAAGGGCATAATCAGTTTAAAAACTGAAAAGAGGAGAATTATTGACCTTGACGTAAACGGAATTCTTTACATGACGAAGGGCTTGCCGGAAAGGAGACTTTTAAACGCCCTGATTGATTCAAAAGAATCACTGGATTTTGCCAGTGCAAAGAAACAGGCTTCATTAAGCGACAATGAATTTACAATTGCTTTGGGTGTTTTAAAAGAAAAATCAATCATAAATGTGTTGATGAATAAGATTAATCTGAAAGGCTCTGAGGAAGCCACTAAAAAAACAGCCGAAGAAAAATTCCTTGAATCTTTGCCTTTGGAATTTAATGAGTTGAATGCTGAACAAAAAATTTCTTTTGAAAAGCTGAGGACAAGAAAAAGTATTGTCAGACTGGATGAAAAAACAGAATTCAAGTGGGAAGTTAATGAGGTTGGAAAAAAAGTTATTGAATCCATATCTGATTTTAAGACATCACTTATAGAACAGCTGACTTCAGATATGCTTAAGAAAAAATCGTGGAAGGGAAAACAGTTCAGAAGATACGACTTAAGTGCAAAGGTTCCGAATGTAATCGGAGGCAGAAGGCATTTTTATTATGCTTTCCTGGAAGAAATAAGAGAAAAACTGATTAATTTGGGCTTTGAAGAAATGTCAGGGCCGATTGTTGTAAATGAGTTCTGGAATTTTGACGCATTATTCCAGCCGCAGTTTCATGTTGCAAGAGAGTGGACGGACAATTATCATATAAGCAACAAGCTTAAATCTATATCGGTTA
>Ga0315289_10013645_pt1 | contig 11364 bp, 4 predicted proteins | sample YL17G11_40_MG_FD_203452 | JGI IMG/M metagenome (GOLD analysis project Ga0315289, IMG submission 203452) | Sediment microbial communities from Yellowstone Lake, YNP, Wyoming, USA - YL17G11_40 | ecosystem: Environmental > Aquatic > Freshwater > Lake > Sediment | place: USA: Wyoming | collected... | reverse complement strand
ACAAACTGAGCAAGTCGAGACCCATGCCCTCGCCAGCTCCGATGCCCTTTTCGTCTTTCTCCGCGAACTGAACTCAAAGCCCGCGGCCTTTCGCCTCCGCCTCAAGGAACCCGCCTCAAACCGTGAGCTCATAATTCCCTCCGAAGCCCAAATCACTCTCGCCCCTCGTCAAACCAAGATTGTCATGGCAGGAGTTAAACTCGGCGACACTACGATTTCCTACTCCACGTCCGAAATCTTCTCACGGGGAAACCTCGGCGAGGTAAGCTACGCCATCCTCTACGGCGAGGCGAACGTTCCCGGAGAAATTGCCCTCGTCACGCCCGATCTCCCAACCGCCTTCAGCAAAACAATCCGGCTCGTCCGCGATGGTTCCTCCCTCCGCCTGAACTATACCCACTCCCCCGACGACCAATTCGTTCGTTTCCCGAAAACCCTCCTCGTCATAACAACCACCGACCGCGCAGCCCGAACATGGCTCCTCGGCAAAGACAACCGCAGCGCACTCCTCATCTCAGACGCCGACCTCATCTGCGAATCGAAATCAAGCGCCACCGAAATCGAAAGCGATGTCCTCTGCGAACCCGGCGAAACGCACCTCTCCGCCTTCTTCGCCGAGCAGCCAAAACGCATCCTCCTGGACGGGCGCGAAGCTCGCATTCGCACCGAAGACGGCATCCCCCGCCTTACGGTCAAAACGCCAACCGCCCCCTCTCTCAGCGTCCGTCTCAAACGTGCCCGCGTCGCTTTCGAATCGTCGCTCCCCGACGGGAATTCTCAGTTCGTCAAGCTCCCCGATCCCGCCAGCCTCGCTCAGTCGGGCTTTTACGACCCCGGCTTCATCAGGCTCCGCACGACCCTTCCGAAAAACGCCACCGACTCTCTCCTCGTCGAGAGCAACGCAATTCCTCCGCCCGTATTGCATCTCAACCAGACACCAATCCCCGCCACGGTCCAAAAACAAGGCATCTGGTCTTTCGACCTCCGCCGAAAACTCGTCAAGACAGAAACCCCCCTTTGCCTCACGCTTGAATTTCAGAGCATTCCCGAACTTAGAATCACGACAACTCCAGAGGCAAGTCTTAATTGGGAAGCATCCCCCGGCCTCAAGGGCGAATGGCTTCTACTCTTTGCCCGTCCTCACGGCCCGGAGTGGAAACCTGTCACTCTTCCCCAGGAATCGCCCCCAGCCGACATCGCCTGGTACGCCATCCCCTTCAGCCTCCAGCCAAAGTTAGAATGGGAAATTCCCGTCCTTCTGCAAATCGAGGCCGGCGAGGAAGCATTTTTCTGGCTCAATGGGCGCAAACTCGGGCGTTGCACATCGCGCCGCACCCGGTACCCGAACCTCGACCGCCGTCCTGAAAACGTCATCCCCCTCCCCTACTCCTGGCTACTTACCGGCGAGAATCTCCTCGTCGTTGCCGCGCGTGGAAATGGCTCGGTTCGCGGCGAAATTCTTTCCGACGAGGCTCACTCCCTCATGCACCACAGGCTCCAATTGCGATGGGAGTAAGTATGGTTGCGTGCGGCCTCCGTCGGGGCTCTGTCCTGCCATCCCGACCGCTTCTACGAGCGCTCTTCCTGAACCACTCAGGGCTTAACTCCCCCGGCCCCCGGAGAACTCGACGAGCCCGGAACGCCGTTCTCGACGAAGAATCTCCTCCTCGTCCCGTCCTTCAGCTCAACCGTCAGCCGCGTGTCGGAAACCGAAGCCCGCACAACCCGATCTTCTGTCCTCACCGGCTCAATCACCGCCCAGAAATCCGCTGCTTGACCCCTCTTCCGCCACAGGACCATCGGCATCTCAACCATCGAAGGATTCCCCGGAGCTACCGCCGTGACGATGCGGTTCTTTTCCTCGGCAAACGCCGGAAGGCGCAGCACGACCCCTCGCCCCTGCTCGAGCAACCATCTCGCCAGGAGTTCCTCAGCGCTGTCCCCCACTCGCAAATCGCTCGGAACCTCATATCCCTCGCCCTGGCCGAACTCTTCTCGACCCATTCCCTCCATCTTTCCCCCCTCAACGGTCAGCTTCCCGAGATTGTGGTACACCCAATCAAACACGTGCTCCTTCTCGCCCTGCAAAGAGTCCGCGAGTACGAAATACCCGTCGTCACAAACAAAAACCGTCCTGTGCCATCGAACGCCCGGATAAGCCTCATCCGCTCTCGCGCTCACCCACTTCACATCTCCCTTTCCTCGGAACTCGACGAGTTTCCCCGCCGAGGGCTTCTGCGACTGCCGGTCAACCACCACCACGTTGTGGCTCAAGCTCTGCCTGTACCACGAACCATGCACCTTCAGCCCGTACCCGGCGCTCCCCAGGTCGGGCGAGAACATCTCCCCCAAACCCGAAAACACTACGTTCAACTTGTCGGGGTGCCCATGCCCACCGCCATGTGGACCGTAGTCCATTGCCGCGTACAGATAGTCGTCCCCTCGCCACGACCGCAGAATCGCCAGCCCGCAATGTGGCAAATTCACGCTCTCATGCTCGGCCTCCAGCGCTGTTTCCGCAAGCTTCTCAGCCCCGTGGAAGAGGGCGTACATCCCCCGTCTTGCACCGGAGGAATCCAGCTGGTAGGACCCGAGAAGACCGCCGAACCTCTCCTCCTCCGGGAAAAGGAAATACGCCAGCTCGTACGCCGACGTCTTATGCCAGAGATCGCCTCCGCTCCCGTCATTCGGCGACGGCAACCGGAAATGTCGGTCCGCGCAGAGAATCGGTACCTCGAACATCTTCTTAACCTTCGCCAGCTCCCTCGATATGTCAATCCCATTGTTCATTGCCGGAATGACCGTGCTCTCCAGTGCGCTGATTGTGTAAAAGTGATACCCGAACGAACACTCGAACCACATCCCGTCGTCGAGGACTCCTTCCGCAATTTGCCGGCGAAACCCGGACCGCGGGTCGTTGATTGCGAAATCAACCAGCCCCTTGTCCCTCAGAATCAGCCCCAGGCACAGCACCGCCGAATTCTGCCAGCAGTGAATGTTGTGAATCACCCGCGTCTGGCTCCTGATGAACTCCGCAGTCGGGCGAAGCCATTTCTCCTCGATGCACCTTCGGTCCTCGTCGGAAAGAACTCCGCAATCGTAGATGAGCTCGTACGCTGCGACTGCCGACAGTATGTACGTCGCCTCGTCGAGCGTCTGCCACATGAGCCTCGGCGGTTTCTTCCCCTTCACGAACTTATCGTAGTAGTCGGCGAACGACACGAGGACTTCGCGCGCCGCCGCGGCGCACTGTCTGTCGCCGTCAATTGCGTAAACAGTCGCCAGGTTTCTTGCCCCGTCCACAAACTGCCGGAGCGACGTCGCCCGCCAGTAGGCATCGAACTTTTCGCCCCGTACGAAATGCTCTCCCGCGGAGCAGTAGTGCTCCGTCGGCTTACCACGGTCGTGGCTCAAGAAAACCCCGTGCTCCGGGCAAAAGTAATCGTGATACCAGCCGGTCGGTCCCTCCGGGAATTTCAGCCGCTGACTGAGCCACCGCCTCGCCGACGCCTCGAGTGCCTCATAGCTCCTCTTGGCGCAAATATCTCTACCGACTTTCTCCCTGGCTGCCTGAACCTGCTTCTCAGTCAGGAACACGACCGGCCTGGCAGCCCACGCACAGCCAGCCGCAACGAGGCAAGCCAGCCCCACAGCCACCGCCGCGAAATACTTTTCACTAACGTGCATCGTTCTATCCTCCTCCGGAATTGCCCGCACGTACCTTGCCGTCACCAGGGGATCATACCTGCACTGTCCTTTGAGGTTCAAGCCCCCGACTCCTCTAAAACGCCCGACGCGTCGGCGATGGCGGGGACGCACGACGCGCCCGAGGCCAGCCACAGAGCTCGCGGAGGTCGCAGAGCGGCTCCTCAGCGGTTCTGTTCATTCTCTGCGTTCTCAGCGTCGTCTGTGGTGAGTTCCCTCCCACGCGCAGCGGTTACTCGAACACCGATTTTTTTCCTTGACATATCGAGTGCGCCGCACTACGTTGAACGCAATAGAAGGGCAAAAATGTCTCGTTGCCCCTTTGAGTACCGGGGACTCAGGAGGGTACAGGTACGAAGGGGGCTGATTCATTTCAGGAAGGAGGGCACGAGATGAAGACCGCGCGCATTATCCCCACCGTCTTTTTCTGCTCAATCCTTGTTCTCCTGTCGTCGGTGTCCTGGGAAACACAGGCGTCTGCGCCAGCAGTCACCCTGGTCTCCCCTGCTGACGAAAGTGTTGTCAACAGCACAAGCGTCTCGTTCACGTCCTCGGCGACGGACGCCGTCGGCCTGGTCAATGCGACTCTCTACATCGGCAATCAGCCGCAGACGGCAACGTTCAGCGGCGCCACTGAAACCGACGACTCCCAGATTTCGGCTGACAACCCAAACACAAACTTTGGCAGCAGCACCGAAATCAACGTGGACGGGCTTTCGCCTCACGCCCACGGAGTGATTAAGTTCCCGAACGTTTTCGGCAGCGGCCCGGGGCAAGTACCGCTTGGTGCAAGCATCGTCAGCGCGACCCTCGAGGTCAACTGCCTCAACGTCGGCAACACTGTGCGACTGTACCGGCTAATCGAGGACTGGCTTGAGGCGGAGGTAACATGGAACAACCGCGCTGTGGGCATCTCGTGGACGAACCCCGGCGCAGACGGTTCCGGCTCTCATGCTGAGACTGCTCTCGACGGAAATTGCTCCTCGACGGGCTGGCGGACGTTCGACATCACCGCTTTCGCTCAGGACTGGAGCAACGGTGCCCCGAATTACGGCATAGTCCTGAAAGACACGGGCACCGACGGCGTGGACTTCTACACAAGCGAGTCGGCGACTCCGCCCGTGCTGAAGGTCACCTACCAGACGCAGTGGCAGCCCGGCGAGACAAAGTCCATGTCGGGGACAAGCGACACGGTGACGTTCACGACGAATCTCAGCGACCAGCAGACCTACGTCTGGAACTGCCTCGTTACGAACACATCGAGCGAGCCGAGTTGGGCGCCGGCGGACTTCCACGTTACCGTTGACACGGGCTATCCGAATCAACCAGTTCTGGTTGCTCCTCCGGACGGCGCGACGGAGGTCTCGACTTCTCCGACGCTGGAGGTGACCGTCAGCGACCCGCAAGGAGATTCGCTCGACGTGACGTTCTATGGACGGCAAGCGTCGGCGGCTTCGGACTTCACAATTGTCCCGCTGCCCGACACGCAAAAGTACTGCTTGAGCTACCCGGACATCTTCACTGCCCAAACGCAGTGGATCGTCAACAACGCGAGTTCCCGCAACATCGCTTTCGTAACTCACGAGGGGGACATCGTTGACACCTACAACAGCACGCTGGAGTGGGACCGGGCGAACGCGAGCATGAGCCTTCTCGACGGTGTGGTCGCGTACGGGCTTGCACCGGGGAATCACGACCAGCCCACGACTTTGTTCAACTACTACTTCCCCTACACTCGGTACGAAAACGAGCCGTGGTACGGCGGACACCGGGGAACGACTAACGACACGAATTATGAGATTTTCTCGGCGGGCGGAGACGATTACCTCGTGCTGCATCTGGAGTATTGGCCGAGCGGCGATGTCATCACGTGGGCTGATTCGATTCTGAAGGCGAACGCCAACCGCAAGGCAATCATCACGACGCACGGCTTTCTTGGGGTGACCGGCGACCACTATGTACACGGCATCGGAAGCACGCAGTACATCTGGGACGGACTCGTCATACCGAACGATAACGTCTATTTCATCGTGTGCGGGCACGAAGCCGGCGAATACACCAGGACCGACGTGGTGAACGGGCGCGAGGTTCACCAGCTTCTCGCCGACTACCAGGGGAGGGCGAACGGAGGAGACGGCTGGCTGCGAACCATGCGATTTGCTCCCTCGGAGGACAAAGTCTATGTCGAGACGTATTCGCCGTGGCTCAACCAGTACGAGACCGATGCCGACAGCCAGTTCACCCTGAATTTCCCAATGAGCGGATTTTCGGTGATTGGAACCGATACCGACGTGACGAGGCGCCCGAACGCCTGGGTGGTGTGGTCGAACCTTTCGGTGAACACGCAGTACGAATGGTACGCAACAGTTACGGACACGACGGGAAAGACACAGACAGGACCGGCCTGGCATTTCACCACGACGGCGAACGACACGACGCCTCCCATCATTTCCGGCGTTAACGCGACTGACGTGACAGAGAGCACCTCGCGAATCATCTGGACTACGGACGAGCCAGCGGATTCGCTGGTGGAGTACGGCCTCGACAAGAGCTATGATGCTGCGCTCGTAACGTCGCACTCAATTGTCCTGAGCGGTCTCACTCCGCAGACAACTTATCACTATCAAGTGACGTCAATAGATGGCAGCGGAAATTCTGCGACGAGCACGGACTACACGTTCACTACGCTTGCCCCGAATCTTCCGCCAGTTGCGAATGACGACGCGGCGACTACTGACGAGGGCACGGCGGTAACGGTCGCTGTGCTCGGAAACGATAGCGACCCGGACGGAGACACGCTGACGGTCAGCGGCGTTACGCAGGGCGCGAACGGGTCGGTTGTTATCAACGGGAATCAAACCGTGACTTATACCCCGAATGGCGGCTTCTTCGGGACCGACACGTTCACCTATACGGCGAGCGATGGGAGAGGCGGCACTGACACGGCTGTGGTGACAATCACCGTCGTCAGGAAGACCGTCCACGCCGCAAGCATAGACATGTCGCTGAGCGTGTCGGGCAAGAACCGGACTGCGACGGCTATCGTCACAATCGTTAACCACCACGGGAATCCTGTGAGCGGGGCGAGGGTGAGCGGGAAATGGAGCGGAGCGGTCAGTAAGAACGTCCAGGGCACGACCAACGCGAGCGGGAAGGTAACGTTCAAGTCCCCGGCCACGAGCGCCAAAACCGGAACAATCACGTTCACCGTCACGAACGTGACCGCGTCTGGATATGCGTACGATCCGAGCCTGAACGTGGAGACCTCGGACTCCGTGAGCTGGTAGGCTGACCGGGATTTGGTCAGCGCCGTTTGCTTGCCGACTCAAGAAGGCCCCCCTGTCTTACTGCGGCTGAGAGGGCTCGCGGTCGCCTTGTGACCACTGCGTTGCTGCAATGAGGTAGTCGAACCGAGCATCGGTTTTCCCGCTGCCAGACTCGACGACAACAAGCCGTGTTGGAGAAATCTCCTCGACGTACAGATAGCCTTTGGCCTTGCCGTCGCGTGGGGTAACGTATGCTGTGTACTCGCATTTCTTCGTCTGTGAACCGAACTGTTCCCTAAGCCTGATCTCAGCCCTGCCGTTCTGCAACTGGCCGCTTCCAGGTTCGACGACTACGTTGACGAGTTCCCTGCCGCGCGCGTCCGGCCGTGAGTGGACGGAACTTCCGACGAGAGCGATTGCCCCTGCCGCAATCAGCAAATAGAAGATGCACTTCCCTTTTCTCATTTCATCCCCCTTTCAGTTGCGGTTTGAGTGCCTTGCTTTGCCGGTGTGCCTCAAATACAAAGCGCAGCTTATCAAATAGGTTCGGCAGTGGGAAGGCGCCCGAGGCTGAGGGCGGGTCTTGGTTTCTGTGGCAGGGACGGGATCAATCCCCTGTTCGAGAAGCCCGCCTGAAGGCGGCTTCAGCGAGGGGAGTGGCGTGCCCCTGAACCACCGGCTAACGCAGGTGGCTAAGGGCGATGCCGGCTGGAAGCCGGCAACCGACCCTTGTCAAGGGTCGTTCTCAGTGCCAGCCAGTCGGTTGAGGGGCGCCTGTGGACGACACCAGGAGCACCCCTGTTGATCCTTGCATCGAGAAAGCAATGCCGCCGAGGTGACATCAGCGCTCGCACGCGGCGCAGATGGACCTCGACCGAACGCCCATTGGAGGCGCCTTCTTCGGCCCGCCGGGAGGCGAGGACGGACAGCGAGCGGCCGAGGAGCTCCACGGCTATTGGCTCGACTTGAAGGGCGGCGGTTCGGGGAGAGGGAATCGCCCAACAACATCGTTCTGTCTGCCACCGATGTCGCCCTCACCGCCGTCGTCCGTGAGATTTTCTCCGACGCTGTAGACGACGTAGCCTTTGTCGGTGCGGCGATATTTCAGAGGCTCATTGGTGAAGGGATCAAGGGGAATGTCAGGGAAAATTCGTTTGACCTCGTCGAGGTTTTGGGGATAGCTGCGGCTGTTGTCGCGGTATATTTCCAGCGCGAGCTCTGCGGTGAGAACTGCCTTGATGGCCTTTGTGCGAACGAACGCAAGCCTGGCCTTGCTCAGGGCAGGAAGGAGCATCTTGCCGAGGCTCCAGGCGGGAAGCTCGTCAACGATTCTGTCCTGAAGGTTGTTTTCGGGGCGGGCGGCGACGTGGTCCGGGAGCTTGTTCCAGTTGTCCATGTAGTCCCAGTATCTTCGGATATCTGTTTTCATCAGGGCACGGAGTCCGGGCAAGTGAATGAGTCCGCGCGCTACAACTTGTTTCAGTTCTGGGACCCGCTGCCCCTCGGACCCGAGAAACCAGGAAAGGATCTCGGGGTGCCTGAAGAGGTCGTCCACTGCCGACAAGCTGAAGGTCCTTTCTCCGGAGATGGCGTTCTCATAGTTTTTGGCTGTGGCGCCCACGACCCCAGACCTATCCCGGAGGTAAGAGAGGGTGGCGGCGTCGAGACGGTTTCGGAGGAGGCAGCCTTCGATGGCTCTTGCGGCGATGGAATCGCAGGCAACGCCGACGAGGCCCGAGATGAGGATGGGCTCTTTTGAGACGTGATAGCCCATGCGTGCTATGAGAAGATAGTTGTCGAGGGCTTCACGATATTTGCCCTGGGATTCGAGATATTTGCCCTGGATGACGAGAAGCCTTGCGAGCGAACGCATCGTGGAAAGGTGAGGGAGGAGGAGGTTCATCATCGGGACATCGGGCTCCTTGAGGAGTAGGAACATGCAGTCGTCCTTTTTTGCTCCCTCGCGCAATGCGGCGACGGCGGGGGCATTCTGGTCGAGCCATGGGATGAGGGCTTTCGCCTCGTCAATCCAGACGTTTTGCTGGACGTAGCTGTAGAGGTCAGAGAGGTTTTCGGGCTCTTTGACGTAGAGGTTAATTGCATTGACGTACTCGATGGCGGCGTTTTTCTCGTCGGGGACCTGCCGAGGTGGGAAGCCGGCTCTGGTCCATTCCTCTTCGGGACAGACGGGGTAAGTCTTATCACCGACTTTGAGTTCTTTGACGCCATCGAGCCAGGCGCAAGGGGCAGGAGTTGCGAGGCTGATGGCAAAGGCACAAACTGTCGCCACCAAGATGAATTTCGCTGGGTTTTTGCATGTAGTCGTCATGGTCGTTCCCTCCATTTCTGATTTTCACGTCGTTTGAGGTCGCCGGGTGTTGAGCGAGTTGCCTACTATGAGCGTCCGCGCAGGACGCGGAAAAACGTCTTGATTCACAAACCACTCCTTACTTCAGAAGCTCCTGTAGCCTGTCTGCCGAGACCCATTCGACGTGGCCGTCGGCGAAGGCCGCGTTGGCGCCTCCTTTGTGGTTCTCGATGCTTTCGTACAAAACGAGCTTTTCACCCGGATTTTTCACGTCCTTGACGACTAAGCCACCGATGAGCTTGTAGCTCGACATGGAGTCTATGTCCTCAGGTCGAGAGATCGTCGTACGCGTCACAGGACAGACGAAGGTCGAAAGCGACCCGACGTAGGAGTGGAGTTGAGAGAGCTTCTCCGGGAATTTGCCATCGTGGTCGGCGGAGTACATGTGGCAGGCGGCGGCTATTTGCTTGAGGTTGTTCATGCAGTTCGCACGGAGGGCTTTCTGGCGTGCTTCAGTGACGGAGCGGGCAAGCCCCTTCTGTGCAATGGTGGAGAATGTGGTTATTAGCTCGACCGGCACCGTAAGCTTCGCCGAGAGAGAGTCCTTGCCGCTGGTGGCGTAGAAGACGAGAGGGCCCATTGGCCTCGATTCGAGCGTGGCCTGAGCCAGGGCCTCGAACGCTTTTTGAGAACGCGATGTCTTTCCCCCGAGCGGGATTCCGGCTTTGAGCGACAACTCAAGCTGGGATTTGACTATCTCGAGGTATAGACCAAGAGCGAAGTTGCTGAGGGACTGAATATCGGCATAAGCAAAGACGAGATTTTCTTTCGGGGCGGCATCGAGGGCGCGTGCGAAAGAAGGCTCTTCGGCGAGGGATTTGCCCGACGTGGACGTCTGGAGAGCGCGGGCAACGGATTGAGGAGCAAGGCCAAAGACGAGATACCCGTCTTTTGCGGCGTAGGAAAGGAGCACCTTGGGGATGAGAGAGGTTGCGTAGATGGTCGGTCCTTCGGCGGATTCAAGAGCTGTCGGCTCGACGCCGACGCCCTTAAGAGCACGGTGGACGAGGTCGAGGGCTCTGACTTCGTCTTTGACAGAGACCATGAGAAGGCACGGGGGTATTCCGAGGAGCTCGGGGAATTTCACGGCGAAGGCGACCTCATCGCCGAGGATTTCGAGGACTTTCAGGAGGGAAAAACCTTGCTGTTCCTTGATGTTAATCAGCGTGTCCAAATATTCCTTCCAGGTCACATCGTCCACCATTCGGCGGACGGTCGCCTGCCACTCGCGGTATGCATCGAGGGCGCCTGCCGTGCTGAATCTTTTGAACAGGGAATAATCAGGCGGGACGAACTTAGCGGCGTGGGTTGAAGTATTCGGGCGCGAGGCGATTGCGGGCAAACCCGTGAATTCGCCGGAGTTTGTCAGGGCGAATGTGAGATTGAGGGATGAAGCATCGAGGCTTGCGGCGACGGCGAGGGACTCAAGCTCAGCGAGTCCGAGGTTTGCCAACGCCTTTGGGGTGCCCCCGGAGGCCAATTTCGGGAAGAGGAGGGCGAAGGCGTGGAGGCGAGCATAGAAGAAGACGCCGTTGGGCGGAACGAGGGCTATGGCTTTTCGGAAGGCCGGTTGAGAAGCTAAAGTCGAGTCGGGAGAAATCTTTCCTTCGGTCATCTGAACAAGGAGATCGGGCCTGGTTGAGGCGAAGAGCTTCGTCCCGGAAGAGGTGAAGTTCAGGGAGAAGTCGCCCATCTGAACGCGGATGACGCCGCGGTCTTCCTGGACGGTGGACTTGACGCCGAGAGAAGTGAGAAAGGGCTGTACGGTCTGGGAGAGAAATCGCCGGAGGTCGGCCGCTTCGGGCTTGAGATTGGCGGTCAGGAAAGCTGCGGGTGAGTTGTCTATCAGGCTAACGCCAAAGGCGAAGCTACCCGTAAAGGAGCTGAGGACCGACCTGGCGGATTTTGCGGCCGCCTCGGCGGAGGAGCGAGATTTGGGTTCGAGCTCGGAAATCACCTCGACGATCGAGTCAAGAGAGGGGAGGACTGCCTTTGATGGGTCGGGGGGAAAAAGAATAGCTGCAA
>Ga0315289_10013644_pt1 | contig 11364 bp, 4 predicted proteins | sample YL17G11_40_MG_FD_203452 | JGI IMG/M metagenome (GOLD analysis project Ga0315289, IMG submission 203452) | Sediment microbial communities from Yellowstone Lake, YNP, Wyoming, USA - YL17G11_40 | ecosystem: Environmental > Aquatic > Freshwater > Lake > Sediment | place: USA: Wyoming | collected... | reverse complement strand
CGGTCCGGTTACCATCAGATCTCCAAAGAGCATCCCAGCTTTCGTCCTGATCGTTACCATCGCCTACGAAATCTCCCTGGATACCATAAGGGTTTAAAGCAAACCAGTAAGAGAACCTCTTATCGTTAAAAGTATCCAGGATAACACAGACCACATCGTCGTTCGCCGCATAATCCCGGCGGGTGATATGGGCAGTCACCTTCTTCGGCTCAGAGTCGTAGCAATGAAAGGCGACATAGAGGTTATCTTCATCATAACAAACCCAGGCGCAGGTTTTCTCCGTAGGACTTTCACCATTTTTGGGGTCATTTTGCACAAAGTCGGTTAATTCCTGAGATTCCTTCCAGCAGGAGTCATCTAACTTGCCATCGATTTTAGGTGGGTTAGAAGTGCGCTGAACTTGGATTATTTTAACTGAAGTGCTGTCATCTCCATTACTTTCCTCAGTAAAAAAAATCACATTGAGGAGATTGAAAAACAGAAAGAAGAATAGAGAAATCAAAAGATATTTTTTCATTGTACCTCCACTCAAGGTAGCTTTTCAATGCAACTAATTTTTATATACGACTGAAAAAGATTAGAGGTTTCAATAAAATTGACCTATTAGTTATTGTTGCCAGATAGGTTAGAGGGGCAATAAATTAATAAAATTTCTTTATAGTTTAAAAATCAATAGAAAGAGCAGATAAATTAAAGTTTTGCTTTAAATAGACTCTTTTCAGTCCTGTTTATCCTGTAAATAATTTAGAAATATTCATTTTTTCATTGACAAAAATTGGGAATTAGATATTTTATATATGAACAAAACATAAGATATTCAAACAGGAGGCAAAAACTTCTTTCCCAACATTGAATAGAAAAGGGCAGAAGGATCTTAAAAAAATTTGAGTAAACTGAGTTTCACTGAGAGTTACAAGATTACTTCACAATTTTAACTGGGTTTGCACTTATCTGCATATTATATGATCCCTTATGAGAATATACTAAGAAGGAGAGGTATATTTTAAACCAAAGATAAGGAGGTAAGAATGACTAAAAAATTGTTCATTTTAATGATTGTGCTTTTAAGCACTATCCCTGCCTTTGCTCAATCGGTCGATACAGCTTGGGTGAGAACATACAATGGTCCTGGTAACTGGTGGGATGAAGCCCATGCTATCACCTTAGATGGTTCTGGCAATCTCTTTGTAACTGGAGCTAGTATTGGCTCTGGAACTTCGTTTGACTATGCCACTATAAAGTATTATTCCAACGGAGATACTACCTGGTTGAGAAGATTCAGCGGAGCGGCAAACTATGAGGATTTGGCTTATGCCATCGCCGTTGATGGCTATGGTAATGTCTACGTAACCGGATATAGTGCACAAAGCTCTGTGCGCCCCTATAACTATGACTATGTCACTATAAAATATTATCCAAATGGAGAGACTGCTTGGCTGAGGAAATATAATGGAATAGCTGACTCCAGTGATTGGGCTAGTGATTTAACAGTGGACGGTTCTGGCAACATCTATGTAACCGGGAGTAGTTACGGAAATGGGACTAAATACGACTATCTAACCATAAAGTATTATGCCAATGGAGATACTGCTTGGGTGAGAAGATACAACGGACCAAGCAACTCAAATGATCAAGCTGTTGATTTAGTTGTAGATGTCTCTGGAAATATCTATGTGACCGGAAAAAGTCAAGGTAGTGGGACAGGGTATGACTTTACTACCATAAAATATTATCCCGATGGAAGCATAGCCTGGATCGGGAGATACAATGGGCCGGTAAACTCCGATGATTATGCTCTTGCTTTGGCTGTAGAAGTTTCTGGCAATGTATATGTTACCGGGTGTAGCTACAATAGCGGGACAGATTTTGACTACGCCACAATAAAGTATTATCCTAATGGGGATACAGCTTGGGTGAGACGATACAATGGGCCAGCAAATAAATATGACAAGAGTAATGCCATAGCCGTTGATAGTTATGGTAATGTCTATATAACCGGTTATAGTTACCGCAATGAAACAGAGCAAGATTATGTCACTATAAAGTATTATACCGATGGGGATACAGCCTGGGTGAGAAGATATAATGGCCCGGGAGTAGCTAATGCTATAGCCGTAGATGGTTATGCCAATGTATACGTGACCGGATCTAATGTTGGCAGTGGGGCAAACTATGACTTTACCACCATTAGGTATGATTATGTAAATGGAAATGAGCTTTGGGTGAAAAAGTACAATGGTCCAGGGAACTATGATGACTATGCCCTTGCGATAACTGCAGGTAGTTCTGGCAATGTTTATGTGGCTGGATTTTGCTATGGAAGCGGGACAGATTATGACTACGCCACCATAAAGTATGTACAAAATAACAATGGAACTATTACCGGAACAGTTAAGAATGCTTTTACTTTAGAAAACCTACCAGAGGTCTTGGTCGAGGTTCTTCAAGATTCAATCATAAAAGGTAGCTGTATTACAAATAACAGAGGACAATTTGCCATTTATGGTTTAGTCACAGGTACTTATAATATTCGAGCCATAAAGTTGGGTTATGTGACGAAAACTTATAGCGGGGTTCAGGTAACTGATGGACAGACAATTACTCAGAATTTCAACCTGAGTCCAGGGAACCCAGAGATACATTCCATAACTCCTGCTGTAGGGGTTAGTGGGAAGTTGGCGACCATATCCATCAATGGTGCTTGGTTTCAAAATGGTATAACCGTAAAACTAACCCTTTATGGAGAGAATGACATTGTAGCAGATAGCTCCTCTATTAACTTTATAAGTGACACACTGGTTGAGGCAACTTTTGATCTAACAGAGACAGTTGTTGATAAGTGGGATTTACAAATCATAAATCCTGATAGCCAATCCTATTATCTTCAGAAATCTTTCAATATAATCCCCTTCACAGACAATATTTTGCCTTATGGAAACTGGGAGAAATTTTATGTCCACAATGGAAGCAAGATAGAGGTTGAGGTGAATGTACCTGAATCTGAGGATCTATTTGTTCTTATGAAGAAGGGGAATATGATTGACTACGCCGGGACCTGGTCAAGTCAAATGCAACTCTCACAAGGTGGAAATATACTTGCACAGAGCAGCAGTTATTATTGGGATGTTGCCTTTCATCTGAAAAACCAGCCTGCTGGAACATATAATCTTGGAATCTCTGCCTATGAACGGGGTGTAGGGGTGATAAAGGTATGTTCCGCATTAGATACAATTACCTTTGGAGAATGGCATCTCCGCGAGATTTTACGCCCCTATGGCTTTGATTGGGTTCAGTTCGATCTTCCACCTGGCCAATCAGCCCTGCATTTCCAGACCGAAGGATATGGTATGTGGAGCAGGATCGATGTTTACCTTGAGAGTCTCACCAATCCAACTCAACACTGGTATTTTTATAACTGGGGATATGGCTATCATATTGAAGGGACAATCCAGAATCCCCCCGCCGGAAGATACTATGTTCGCTATATGGACTCAGCGGTGCTGTATGGAGGGACAGGCGACCAGAAACGCCAATATATGCTCTTCGTAGATACCGAGCCAATCGTTACCCCCCCACCTTTGTCACCAACAATTACTGGACTTTCGACATACACAGGTAACAAAGGAGACACAGCTATTGTTGTAATTTCGGGTACTGGTCTTGATTTGGCTGCTACAGTATCTCTAATAAGAGAAAGTTTCGATAATATTGTTGCGTATGACGTCCTGGGAGATTCAACAGGATTGGAACTATCTTCCAAATTCGATTTCTCTTCTGCCACGCCAGGTGTATGGAAGTTGGTTGTCACCAACCCAGGGTTAGAGAGTGATACTGCGGCAAGTCCCTTTATAATCGAGAGCGGTGGTGCGCCAAATTTATGGGTTGAAATATTAGGAAGGGATCAGTTACGTTTGGGCCGCACTCAGACCTACATAGTACGCTATGGTAATGAAGGCACGGTTGATGCTTTTGCGCCGCTTCTATTTTTACAATTCCCTCCGAATCTTACTGTGCAACTCGAGGAAGACACAGTTGGAAAAATATTACAGCAAGGTTATGATACTACAAGTAATGTTTTAGTAATGGTTCTTCCAGATATTTTAGCTGGGACCTCAGGGCAACTCGGACTCCAGATTTCAACAACAGAAACTGGTAGTTTCTTGATCAACGGTGACATTACTATTAGCCCAAGTACATATATAGAAGTCAGCACTCGTGCTCCGGATGTTTCATTCACCAAATTAAGTACATGGAATGAACGCCAATTTGATAAAACTGAAAATGTTTCTACTGTCGAGTATGATATGGCAGAGACAAAACCATGGGACGATAGGCCGGCAGGCTATCACGATATATTTTGGGTTGACGTTATTCAAGATGGAATATACAAGGAGGGCTGGTGGGAATCAGGAAGTTCAATAGGAGGCGAAAGCGATCCTATAGGCAAAAAAGGGGTATTTATGTTTCCCACTTCAGATAAGCCTCTGGAATATGACCTCAATGGGCTAAAAGTGAATCCTGTTATTTATCACGCACCCACGAATACCGTCTTCATATTGAAACATATGTTTTCTCTGAGACCAGAAAAACAATGGTCATCAGATGATGCCAATCAAATTATTCAGCGATATAATGTTTATTTCAAAGGACGTGAATTTGGGTTCTGTGCTCATGAAAGGAGAGACAGTCCCTGTAAAAGCTGCGTAGGTCTTCACGGAGATATGGTCTATCCACCGGGGAAATTAGATGAGGGCGACCAAATAGATTTTTTGTCTTATCAGTTCCGTGAGAATTTCGGATTTGTTCGCGGGAAAGGTAAATCAGTTTGGTTTACAAGTAAGGGCCTACTTAATCTATTGACATCTGAATTATTACGAGGTATAACCATTTACTCGGCAACCCCTGAAGACAAATATGGCCCAACTGGATTCGATAGATTGGGTACTTTATCAGATTCACTTGTCCGATTTGTGAAAGAGGACAAGGAATTCCGTTACTGCATCGACTTCTGGAATAAGGAGGATGCCACTGCCCCTGCTCAGATTGTTTTTGTAGAGGATACTCTGGATCAAGATTTTGACCCTAAGACTTTTAGCTTCACTGACGTTGGTTTCCTCAAATGGAATGTTCCTCTTGGTGGTGGGCAGTATTTTAATGTCAATGTTGATATGCGACCGGATGATTCCCTTATCGTAAATGTTGAGGGTACTTTTGACCCGGATCACCGAGTAATCAAATGGGTTTTTCGCTCACTGGACCCGCTTACTGGTCTGCCACCTGAAGACCCGATGGCAGGATTTTTACCCCCTATCGACTCAACTGGTTATCAGATCGGCTGGGTTGATTTTACCGTGAAACCATTACCTGGTCTTCCCACAGACACGAAGATCACCAACCAGGCATTTGTCAACTTCGACTCTGTAGGTAGTTATAATCCCGCTCCTAAAGAGAGACCTTATGTCAACACAATCGATGCTCTTCCACCCAATAGCAATATAAATCCTCTTTCGGGTACAATCTGGAAAGACACCTTTGAGGTTTGCTGGTCTGGAAAAGATGATACACTTGGCTCAGGCTTAAAAGATTATACTATTTACGTCTCTGTTGACAGCGGTCCTTATCAAATCTGGCTTTCTCAAACTACTGCCACCTGTTCCACTTACTTAGGCGAATTTGATCATACTTATCGTTTCTATAGTGTTGCCAGAGATAATGTTGGTAATGTGGAAACTGTTCCTGATACGGCTGATGCCTGCATAATAACCCTGAGCTATTTAGTTGGAGATTGTAATGCGGATAAAGTGGTTACAATTACTGATGTGATATACCTGATTAATTATCTATTCAAAGGAGGTCCTGAGCCTGTTCCCAGGGAAGCAGGTGATGTGAATTGTAACACCTTGGTCAATGTCTCAGACGTGATTTATCTGATTAATTATCTATTTAAAGGTGGTCCTGCACCATGTCAAAACAGTCATTCCTCCGTTGCCATGAACAAATCAACTGAACAAGGATATGTAAAAACGTCTTTTGTTAAATTTGATGAAAAGGGTAACGGTGTAATATCTATATCCAGCGGAGCCAAAGTGAATGTTGCAGGTGTGCAATTGGAGTTAACGTACGACTCGACTGAAGTAGGTAGTATTGAAGTTTATCCTACAGAAAGGGCAGAGAAATTAGGGTTATACTATCTGGCTAAAGATGGGAATTTAGTCATCGGTGCAGTAGATATTTATGGGAAAAATTGTATATCTTCAGGTGAAGGACCTTTGGTCACTCTCAAGCTTAAACCCAAGAGTGAAAAATCTGACCTAAGTAGTCTAACAATAGAAAAAGCTATCTTAGTGGATACCCTCGCTAAAGAATTGCAGGTCACTATAATTAATGGCATCCAGCTGTCTCAAATACCAAAAACCTTCTCACTATCCCAGAACTATCCCAATCCATTTAACCCGGTTACCACCATAAAATATGCTTTGCCTAAAGACACCTGGGTAAAGATAAATATTTACAACATCTTAGGACAGAAGGTGAAGACCCTGGTGGATGAATTTCAAGTTGCTGGATATAAGCAGGTAATCTGGGATACCAAAAACGATGATAAAAAAGAAGTCGCAAGTGGAATCTATTTCTACAGGATACAAGCTTGTGATTTCACCAAAGCGAAGAAAATGGTGATACTCAAGTAAAAAGCTTTAAATACCTCCAAGTTAAAAGCCCTTAAGAAAAAATCTTAAGGGCTTTTTTGTGTTTAGAAAATCTAATCAGTATTTCTTCCTTCTCTCGATGATATATTTGGAGCCGGGCAGGGATTTGGTGTATTTTTTCAGGTCGTTGAGCATATGGAAGATCTCGCCGATATGCTTGAACATTTTGTTTTTGTTTATCACAACAGAGATGGAAAGGGTTAAGATGGGGAAGCGTTCTAATTGGCCCCTTCTGTTCTTGGTCACGATGTAACCACGCTTTATATCCTTTGCTTTGTAAGTAGCTATAATCTTCTCGTCAAAAGTCCTCACGATAAGAGAACAAACCTTATCTACTTTATCTGAAGGAACGATGTAAATGAAATCGTCCCCGCCGATATGTCCCACAAACCCTTCCGGGCAATTTTCATAAACTATCTCCCTTATGATCCGGGAGCTTAGGCGGATAAGCTTATCTCCATAAAGATAACCGTAATAGTCATTGTAAGCTTTGAAATCATCTAAGTCCGCATAACACAGGGCAAATTCCTCTCCTTTAAGAATCAGGCGATTGACCTCTTTTTCAATTATACTGGTTCCGGGAAGGCGGGTAGAAGGATTCACCCCCAGATCCCTCTGGCTTCTACGCACAATCATCTTGAGCTTGGCAGGGAAAAGGTCTTTTTGCCAATCTCCAAAAAGGAACTCATCTGCCCCTTTACCCAAGCCGTTAATAACTATTTTCTTCTCTGGATGTGGGTGATAGAGGACCAGAGGAATTAAGGAAAGATGGGTATCCTTCTTCAAATCCTCTGTAAGTTTAAGTTCCTTCCTGAAATTTCCTTCTCCGGAAACGAATACCAGATCCAGAAGATGTCGATTTATATGTTTGAAAAGGTCTGGGCTGGTTCTAAAATTAAAAAATTTAACCTTCTGGGGACAAAAGCTTTCCTTTAATTCTTTTTTTAGATTAATCCCCTTATCATATAAAGCCAGATTCAACATCTTCATCCGCCCCTGATTATTTATGCGGTTTTTCTCTAGGATGATGGTCCCGGTGTTCCTGTTTTATAAATTCCCGGTCAATATGAGTATAGATCTGCGTAGTAGATATATCGGCATGTCCTAACATCTCCTGCACTGCCCTTAAGTCTGCACCACCTTCCAGAAGATGGGTGGCGAATGAATGCCTGATCGTATGGGGGGTTACTCTTTTTTTGATCCCGGTGAGAAGTATGTATCTCTTTATGATCTTCCAGGCTCCCATGCGGGATAATTTTTTTCCTCTTCGGTTTAAAAACATAATATCTTCAGATGAGGGTTTGGCTAAATACGGGCGGGAGTTATTAAGATAATCCCTGACTGCTTTTATCCCTTTTTTTCCGATTGGAACAAACCTTTCCTTGTTCCCTTTCCCGATTATCCGCACTAAAGAAACCTCTGGCAGAAACCCCTCCCTTTTGAAATTTAAAAGCTCTGAAATCCTGACCCCGGTAGCATAAAGAAATTCTAAAATAGCCTTATCCCTTTTTCCTAAATCATTTTCTGCAAAAGGTTGCTCTAAGATTTTTTTCATTTCATCCGGGGTCAAAGTGTAAGGTAATCTTTTGCCTATCTTAGGAGAGTCGATAGTCTCAGCTGGATTAGAATTAGAGTAATCTTCATTTAAAAGATATTTGTGAAAAGTTCTAATGGCTGAAAGGTGTCTGGAAACCGAGGTTGGTTTTAGTCCCTTTCGGAGAAGGCTATAGATGAATCCGCTGACTTTTTCCGAAGTAACCGAATTAAGGTCAGATAGTTTGTGCTGTTTAAGATACTCGAAATATTTCTGCAGGTCAAAGCGGTAGCTCTCCAGGGTATTTTGAGATAAACCCCGGGATAGACGCAGATGATGGAGAAATTCCTCTAATCTTTTCTGCATTTGGAATTTTTATTCCTCTTTCATACAGCGTAGGGGCGTATTGCCATACGCCCTCAGATTCTGGATACCCGCCTTGAGGGCAAGTCGGGATTACCGAGTTGTAGGGATAGGACATTGTCCTGTCTCTACAGCCCCTGACCACACGCGTAACCGAGCCTTTAGGGCTCGGTGGATTCCCCCAGAATGACAAAAAAACACAGACGCATAGCGATACGTCTCTACAATACTTTTATCACAATCATAGTGAAATCATCCTGTCCGGGTTTGTCCTGAGTAAACTCCTTTATCTCCTGGTAGATTTTATCCTGGATCTGTCTGGCTTTTAAAGCATAGTTTTCCAGAAGGATTTTCTCTAATCTTTTTGTTCCGAACTCCTCTCCGAATTCATTTTTAGCCTCTGTTACACCGTCAGTATAGAATAAGATAAGGTCTCCCGGATTCAGACCTAAAACCATTTCCTTATAATCATGACTCTGAAGAATACCCAGAGCTACTCCTCCCTCAGTCAGATACTCAATTGTGCCTTCCTTTCTCCTTAAAATTGGAGGATTATGTCCAGCATTGGAGAAGGTGAAGACTCTATTTTTTATATTTAAAACTCCATAGACTGCGGTAACGTAGTTTTCTCTTTCTATGCTTTCATACAGCAGATTATTAACCTTAAAAAAGATAGTACCGATAGCATAATTATTTCTAATTTCCGCCTTCAAGCTTGCTCTGAAAGATGCCATAATCAAAGCCGCAGGTATTCCCTTGCCAGAAACGTCTCCGATAACAATCCCGATCTGGTCTTCAACTATGGGAATGAAATCGTAATAATCTCCACCTACCTGTTCAGATGGTATATTTATTCCGGAGATATCTAAACCATCCAGCTCCGGATCTTTTGGAGGAAGAAAACTCTGCTGAATCTTTCGGGCAATTAAAAGCTCTTCCTCCAATTTTTTCTTTATCAGGATTTCTTCATGCAATCTGGTTCTCTCTATGGCCACGGCACAATGGCTGGCAAAAGCGGTTAAAAGGTTCAAATCCTCAGAATCATAAGTGTTTACCCGATCGCTCTCCAGATTGAAAACCCCGATAGTCCTTTGGTCGGTTATAATCGGTGCCACTATCTCAGATTTAGTCTCGTGTCGAGCCTCGATATATCTCGGATCTTTTTCCACATCCGGGACGATCACCGGTTGTCTATTTACCGCTACCCAGCCAACTAATCCCTGGCCTAACTTTAATATTAAATCTGGCTCTATGGCTGGATCAAACCCTCTGGTTTTTATCTCGCCAACCTCCCTTTTTTCCTTATCTATCAGAAAAATGGCGGCCGCATCATATTTAACGAGCCTTTTCAAGGAATCTAAGATCAGTTCCAGAACCTCATCTAAATTCAGAGAGGAGGAGATTAATCTATCCACATCAAGGAGGATCTCCTTCTCCATGGTTTCTTTTCTGGCTTTACGATAAAGGTAGGAGTTATCCAGAGCGATCGCTACCTGATCTGCCAAGGAGGAGAAAACCTTCAAATCGTCCGGTGTAAATTCCTTACCGTAAAGTTTATTCATCGCCACCACCACTCCCAGAAGCTTGCCTCTTCTTAAAAGGGGAACGCAGATTATCGAATCTATTCTGAATCCGATCCTTTCTTCCAATTCCGGTGAAAAGCGGGGGTCTTTTCGTGCCTGGTTAGCGATTACTGGTTCCTGGTTTTGTGCTACCCAGCCAGCAATCCCCTGTCCTAATTTCAAGGAGAGTTTCTTTTTCTCCTCTTCTTTCTTTCCAGTGTGGAGGTAGAGATTCAGCAGTTTAGTTTTATTGTCTAACAGGGAGATAGAGCTGAAAGAGGCTTCCATAGCTTTGGTGATTAACTCTAAGATTATATCTAAAAGCTCCTCCAGCTCAAGGGTCGAATTTAAAAGCTTGGAGGTTTCCATGAAAACACATCTTTCCGGATGATAAATGACTTTCTCTTCTGTTTTTTTCTGTTCCATCTTTTTTCTTTCGAAAATTTTATGATAACTTATTTAATACAATTCAACCTGTCAATCTGTTTTTTTAAATCCTCAGGTTAATTCCTGTCAGATAAAGATGTCGGACCCATTTGAAGTAGAAATTCATGTATTGTCCCTGCCTTTCTACCTGGACACATTCTACCTTTATAATATACTTTCTTGATTTTCTTAGTTGACAATCAAGTAACTTTCAATTTATTAAAGGTATAGCCAAGGCTCTATCAGGGAGAAGGAATGCTGGGCAAAACAATTTCTCATTACAAGATTTTAGAAAAGTTAGGTGAAGGTGGGATGGGTGTGGTGTATAAAGCCCAGGACACCAAGTTAGATAGGATAGTGGCTTTGAAATTTCTGCCAAAGCATCTTCTGTGTGATAATGAAGCTAAAATTCGATTCGAACATGAAGCCAAAGCCGCCTCTTCCCTGAATCATCCGAACATAACTACAATTCATGAGATTGATGAATTTGAAGGTGAATGTTTCATAGCAATGGAATATGTTGAAGGCAAATCACTTAAGGAGCTTCTGAAAGAAAAAACTCTATCTTTAAAGGAAGTTTTAGAGATAGCCATCCAGATTTGTGAAGGTTTAGCCATAGCCCATGAGAAGGGGATTGTGCACCGGGATATCAAATCTGATAACATAATGCTTAGTTCTCGCGGTCAGGTAAAAATTATGGACTTTGGCTTGGCAAAGCTCAGAGGAGTTTCAAAAGTTACTAAGACCGGCTCGACTTTAGGGACTCTTGCCT
>Ga0315289_10013642_pt1 | contig 11366 bp, 17 predicted proteins | sample YL17G11_40_MG_FD_203452 | JGI IMG/M metagenome (GOLD analysis project Ga0315289, IMG submission 203452) | Sediment microbial communities from Yellowstone Lake, YNP, Wyoming, USA - YL17G11_40 | ecosystem: Environmental > Aquatic > Freshwater > Lake > Sediment | place: USA: Wyoming | collected... | reverse complement strand
AAGCATAAATCTTGAAAATGATAGTTTGATAATAAAAAATGAAGGCAATGCCCCCTATAATGATGAGTTAAAAATAAATTTTGAAAAAGATGGAATTTTGAATACTATAACAAAGCAGATAAATCTTGCTGTCAATGGCATTCTGACTTTGTCTCTTAAAGGTGATGGAGTCTATAACCTCAAGATTGAGGAAAGAAATAACACCATACATTTTTCAGGAATTACATTGACAGGCGGCGCAGCAGGCATAAAAGGTAATTTCAATTTTAGTTATATACTTGCAGCATCATTTATTTTATTGATAATAATTTTGTTCGCAATCTCATTTATTAAACGAAAAAAAGATCGGAGAGAAAAAGAAATAGAGATCAAGAAAATAGAGCTGACCCAGTCGCAGGTAGAGAAAGCAGAAGAACAGTAAATTTTAAATATGACTTATCTCCTTATCTTATAACAAAATGAAAATAGCGGTCCCCGTTACATCAGTAGCTGGAGAAAAGAGGGATGTTTCCTTTCTATCCATCATAATCAAGGATATAGAAAAAAATGAAGTTTCCAGTTTTGAGAAAATTGTTCTCGAGAATATTTCCGCTAATAATGGGTTCATAAGCAAGGGTGAGGAAAATGAAGTGCTTGCTTTATTTCTAGATGCTCTGGATGCAATAAAGGCTGCTCTGGATGTAAAGGAAAAAACAGGCCCTATCAATGTTATAATGGGCATGGGGATACATACGAATGCCACAGTCATTGCTAAAAATGATGTTCTCAAATATGCGACAATCGGCAGCCCTATTCTTGCTGCAAGAACGCTCGCTCAAAAATCCAAAAATAATATCATGATAAGCAAGGAAACGAAAGCGAAGGTAGGGGCAACAATTAAGCTGGAAAAGAAAGGCGATGACTTAATTGTTACTGGAATCAGCAGGAGAGAAGACCTCAGGAAAGATGTTGAAAGGATAGTCAAGGATATAAAATCTCAGGGCAAGGGCTTTGAGGTTGTCAGATAAATTTATTGGATGATATTACAAAAAGAGTGATAAGGCAACTATGATAAAACTTCTTGTTTTTGACTTTGACGGGACTATAGCGGATTCCAAGAAACTGTATATCGATGCGATATTCGGGTTCACAAAAAAATATGGCTATAAATTGACAAAAAGGCATGTTGAGAGATCATTAGGCCCAAAACTTGATTTAAGTTTGCATAATGCTGGCATCAGAAGATATGCTGAAAAAATTGGCTGTGAAATCAACAAATATCTAATAAAAGAAGCTCCAAAACTGAAACTGTGCCCCTATGTCAAAGAAACACTTAGGAGAATAAAAGAAAGAAGAATATTAAAAACAGTCTTGTTGACAAATTCTACACGGCCTTTTATCAATGTTTTTCTGAAGAAAAATAATCTTCGTAATTATTTTGGCAAGATTTTGGGTGCAGAGGATTTTCTAGTCAAAGAGGAGGCATTTGAAAAATTATTCAGAAAATTCAAAATCAAGCCTCAGGAAACAGTCTACATAGCAGACAAAACAAAAGATGTGGATATTGCCAGAAAAGTCGGATGCAAGATTATAATTGTCCTTTCATGTTCGTGGGACAGGAAAAAATTCAAAAAGAGAAAAATGAAAAAGTTTTATATAATAAATTCCATGAAGGATTTAATTAATTATCTAGAAAAATGAATAAAAAACAAATTCTCAAGTTTTCGGAAGATTATGCCCAGAAGGCGGGCTTTAAGCTTAATCCGGACAAGAAACAACTCAATAAGATTATAAAAGGCCTGAAAAAGAATGAAGACAAATATGGCTTTAGATTCTGCCCATGCCGTGTTGTTACTGGAAATTTTGATGAGGACAGGATTATAGTATGTCCTTGCATCTATCACAAAGCAGAAATCAAAGACATGGGGCACTGCCTTTGCCGCTTCTTTTTTGATAAAGATTACGAAAAGAAGTTTAAAAATAATTTAAAAATTTAGATTTGAAATCTGAAGGAAGCTGTTTACAACAGCATGCTTTATTTCCGGATGCTTTATTTCCAGTGAATTGAGAATTGATAAGGCATTTTGAATACCCAGAGATTTCCTTTTTTTATTGATTTTCATATTTTTTAATTTTGCATAAACTTCAATTTCCTTCGCTTCGATAAGGTAAAATGGCCTTATGAAAATTCTATTTTTAAATTTAAATTTGGGTGCCAATTTTGATAAACTTTTGATGTCAGAAAATACTGCGCTAAGTATCCCTGATGCGATATCATCAAGAGAGTCGTTCAGAATTACAAATTTCCCAGATTTTTCTTTCCTTGAAAGAAGGGAGATAACTTCTTTCAGGCTTTCTTTTCCAAAATGCGGAATTAGCATAAATTTTCTTATTGTCCGCAAAACCTTTTTTTCAAAATAATTGCAAAATTGCCTCCTGTTTAAGCCCTCCCCATTTGGCAATATGAATACAATCTCTTTTATCCCTTTTTTTCCATTCTTCATAAGACTCATAAAACTTTTAAGAAAGATAATATTAAAAAGTTATTTAATATTCAATATTCAAACTTTTAACATGAAAAAGAAGGTTTTAGCGCTAATCTCGGTTATAATTGGTCTTTTGCTACTTATTGGCGCACTTAGCAGTGTAAATCTGGGAAAAATAATAGGGGCTTTAAGTGAATTCAAATTTTATAAATATTTTATATTGCTTATTCTTTTTTTAATCACTTTTTCGCTTACCGTTATGAGATGGAAGGTCATTCTTTCTTCGCTTGGTCACAAAATTTCATTTCTGAGTCTTTTCATTGCAAAATTAGTGAGTTATCCTATTTCGTATTTCACCCCTTTCGCAAGGCTTGGAGGAGAGCCTTTCCGGGCCTATGCACTAAAAAGAGAGGATAATATAAAATTAAGCATAGGGGTTGCCAGCGTTTTGATCGACAAGATTATTGAGATTACATGCGGCTCCCTACTTATTTTGTATGGCTTGGTATATATCCTGATTAAGTATACCTTATCTAAAAATCTCATAATAGCGCTCTCAATACCTTTCTTATTATTTGTGGTTTTTCTTTATGTTTTTTATTTCAAAACAATAAGAAATGAGGGCTTTTTTACTGCAATTTTGAAATTTTTTAAAGTTTACAAAATAAAAGAACTATCGAAAGTTAAGGGCGGAATAGAAAGAACAGAAAAAAATCTTTCAAATTTCTTTATAAAAAAGAGAAAATCCTTGATGCTTGCATCTCTGGTTTCTATACTAGATATAATTTTTTATTTAATTCTCTATAAAACAATATTAAATTTTATAGGTGTTGATATCGGAATTAGCAGGCTATTCATTTTATTCGGCCTGATTATGATTTCACAGATGATACCTATTCCTGCATCCTTGGGCGCATACGAGGGGATGGGAGTCTTATCATTTTTAATTTTTGGTTTAAGTGTCGAAAATGGGCTGTTATTCATCGTTTTGCTGAGAATAATGGAAATGACTTTGGCAATAGTGGGGCTTTTATTTCTCCCTTTCTATGGAATTAGATTATTGAAAAATAATGCAGAACAGGAAAAATTAAAAAGATAAAAATCATTAAATAAATAGAATGTCAAAAAAAGGGGAAAAGGAAGGAAAAGCCTCCAGGGTTAACAGCGAGAAATGCATCGCATGCGGGGCATGCATCTCTGTCTGTCCCAATAAGGCAATCAGCTTCAAGAATGGCAAGGCATGGATTGATCCTAAAAAATGCAAACAGGCATATGAATGCATCAAAATCTGTCCTGTTGGTGCAATAAGTAAAGGTAAGTAAATAACTAAAATGAATGAAAAAGAGATTCTAAGATTTTCGCAGGATTATGCGAAAAAAGCGGGCTTTATCATGAATAAGGATAAAAAACAGCTTGCTTATGTGATCAAAGGCCTTAAGGCTAATGAAAACAAGTATGGCTTTAGATTCTGCCCATGCCGTGTTGTTACTGGAAATTTTGATGAGGACAGGATTATAGTATGTCCTTGCATCTATCACAAAGCAGAAATCAAAGACATGGGGCATTGCTTGTGCAGGCTTTTCTTTGATAAGAGCTATGAGAAATTCAAAGAAGAAAAGAAGGAGCTTCCTTCATGGGTAAACAAGGCGCTTGTTAATAAAGCACGCAAGGATGGCGCTTCTTTTGTCATTGACAGATTTGAGAAACAACAACCGCAATGCATGTTTGGTTATACCGGAATTTGCTGCAAGAACTGCAACATGGGGCCTTGCCGCATCACACCAAGAGCTGCAACAGGAGTTTGCGGAGCAAACGCTGAGGTTATAGCTGCAAGAAATTTATTGAGAACTATTTCAAGCGGTGCATGCTGCCATGTTGAGCATGCGCGTGAGAACGTACTTACTCTATGGAAAGTAGGATTAGGCAAAACAAGAGCCTATGGGATTAAAGATGAAAAAAAGCTGAGAAGTTTCGCAAAACTGCTCGGCAAAAAAGGCAGCATCAAGAAACTTGCCGAACTGGTTGCATTAGAAGCATTTGAAGATTTTAGAAGGCAGCATGGTCTTTTCCACAGAAGCGAAGGTGATTACATGAACTGGCTGAGGATTTCTGCTCCTTCTTATCTACAGCAGCTATGGAAAAAACTTGATATTTTACCTGAAAATGCTGATATCGAAACAACGCGAGTTCAGCATGCGACGACAATGGGCAATGATGCTGATCCCACTTCTTTATTATTGCAATGTTTAAAACTTGGGCTTGTTGATGGCTATGCAGGCCTGAAACTTGCAACTGACATGCAGGATATTTTATTCGGAACCCCTCATCTGATAAAAGCAGAGGCCAATTTAGGAACAATTAAAAAAGATTATGTAAATATCTCAGTTCATGGCCATATTCCTTTACTTTCTGAAAAGGTTCTGGAATGGAGCAAGAAACTAGAGAATGAAGCAAGAAAATTAGGTGCAAAAGGAATTAATATTGTCGGATTATGCTGCACTGGGAATGAGCTCACTCAAAGGCATGGCATTGCTCTTGCAGGACATACATTGCAATCTGAACTTGCTCTAGTTACAGGAGCGATGGAAGCAATGATTGTTGATGCTCAGTGCATCTATCCAAGTCTTGCAGCTGTTGCGAGCTGCTATCATACAAAGCTTATCACAACGATGATTGCAAGAATGCCTGGAGCTTTGCATATTCCTTTCAAAATCGAAGAAGCTGACGAGACTGCCAAGAAAATTATCAGAATAGCAATCGATAATTACAAAAGAAGAAACAAAGCAAGGGTTCTTATCCCGAATGAAAGGACAGAACTTTATTCTGGATTTTCAGTCGAGCAGATAATCGAAGCGTTAAAGAAAATTAATTCAAAAGAACCGTTAAAACCTCTTATTGATAATATCAAGTCAGGAAACATCAAAGGAATTGTCGCAATCGTTGGTTGCAGAAATCCAAAGCTGAGAGGCAGCAAGTATACAGAACAGCTTATCAAGCTTCTGCTGAAAGAAAATATTCTTGTTGTGACAAGTGGCTGTATTTCGCATGCATCTGCCCAGGAAGGCCTGATGAAGCCTGATGCTGTTAAGTACTGCGGAGAAAAATTAAAGGCTGTTTTAATTGCGATAGGAAAAGCAAATGGATTGCCTGCTTTGCCTCCCGTTTTGCATATGGGAAGCTGTGTCGACAACAGCAGAATAATAAGGCTTGTGAGCGAGATATCAAATTACACAAAAATTCCAATCTCAAAACTGCCAATTGTGGCATCAGCGCCAGAACTTGTGACAGAAAAAGCAGTTGCAATAGGCACAAATGCCCTCGCGCATGGCTTAACTGTTCATGTTAATCCACCGCTATGGCTTTCAGGAAGCAAGCTTGTTTTGCATGTATTAGAAAACCTGCCTACAGGAGGAAAATTAATTCAAGAACAGGATGTCGATAAGGCGGCCAAGCTTATAATAAAAGAAATTGAAAATAAAAGAAAGCTTTTTAAATGTTAACATTGTTAACTTTTCATGAGATTGGCATGCTTGCCCCAGAAGGCTGAATTAATGTACCTGATACCTGCAATAAGAAAAGAATTAGCAATAATTCTAAGAGAAAAATTAAGCGATGCTGAAATTGCGCGGAGATTGGGCCTGACAAAGGCGGCAATCTCTCAATATGCCCATAAAAAAAGGGCTTCAACCATAAAATTTCCTTCAGAAATTCAGAAAGAAATCAAGAAATCAGCGCATGCAATCATTAAGGGAAAAAATGCGAAAGTAGAGATAGTAAAAATTCTTGAATTAGCCAAAAAAACACGTTATACCTGCAAGATATGTGGAGAAATCTGCAGATGAAACATCAAGATAAATAAGTAAATCACCAAATGCTAAGAAATCATAAAGATTTCTGGCATCCCGAAAATCCACAGGATTTTCAAGGAAATCCATGACTGATTGCAACATCAAAATCACGCTTCATTAACAAAATGAAAGAAAAAACAATGGCAAAAATAACAAAGAAAATTACTCTCGCGGAGGTCATTTCAAAATATCCTGAAACCATGCCTGTTTTTTTAGAGCATGGAATGGCCTGTTTCGGATGCCCGATGGCAATGAATGAAACCATCGAACAAGGAGCAATCGCGCATGGAATTAATGCCGAGAAGCTTATCAAAGAACTTAATTCTTCAGTCAAAAAATCAAAAAAATGAGGATAAGATTTTGTCCCAAATGCAAAAATACCGATATTATGCTGGAAGCTGGAGGAATTACTGGGACAATGAGATGCAAGGAATGTGGTTATAGAGGTGTTTTATTTCCCGAAAAAGAAGTTAATATAAAATCATTGGTTAAAAAGCAAAAATGAAAAAAATTAACATTTATCCGACAGTACAATTTCCATGTCAATGGGATGATCTTGTTGTGAAAATAGGAAAAAACAAGAAGACAATCGCTACAATCTACACAGAAAAAGAAGCAGAAAAAGACAACCTGAAGTTAGGTATAGGCAAAGGAAACGATGGAATTTATGATATTGTTATCGATGGGGCAGAGATTAACAATGAGGTGGTAAGAAATTCTCTAAAGGATTTAGAAAAGCGAACTCATAATAGCTATAAGTTTGTTTCAAAACAGACAGAGGAAGATAAAATCATTGCTTATTCTGACAAATTAAATGCCTTATCTGACAAATACAAAGATAAAAGTGACTGTTATGACTTTAGCAAAATCAAAAGCCCTGTCGAAAAAAGCAGGGTAATAAAAAGCTGGATTGGAGAGATTTTATACGAAGCGATTACCTATAAGAATCTTGATACTCTGAAATCGCTAGCAGAAATGATAGGAATCGAAATTAAAGAGCTGATCAAACAAAAATGAAACGCATTTATATGGATCATGCTGCGACAACGCCTGTCAGAAAAGAAGTGTTAGTGGAAATGCATCCTTTTTTCTCAGACAATTTTGGCAATGCTTCAAGTTTGCATGAATTTGGCAGGAAAGCCAAAGAGGTTTTAGAAGAGTCAAGAAAAAAGATTGCTGGAATAATAAATGCCATGCCTGAAGAAATAATTTTTACTTCAGGCGGGACAGAATCAGACAACATGGCAATTAAGGAAATTGCTTTTATCAATAAAAATAAGGGGAATCATATTATAACCAGCAGTTTTGAGCATCATGCAGTCCTTAATACTTGCAAATTCCTGGAAAAAAATGGGTTTAAAGTAGATTATATCAAGCCAGATAAGAATGGAATAATTAACACAAAAGATATTGAAAGACTCATCACTAAAAGGACGATCATTGTTTCAATAATGCATTCAAATAATGAGATAGGCACCATCCAGCCAATTGAAGAAATTGGAAAGATATGCAAAGATAAAAAAATTATATTTCATACTGACGCTGTCCAGACTTTCTGCAAATTGCCTATTGATGTAAAAAAAATGAACATTGACCTTTTATCAGCTTCCTGCCATAAGATTTATGGCCCAAAGGGGGTCGGTTTTCTGTATATAAAAAAAGGAACAAAGATTGCCCCTTTAATCCATGGGGGAGAGCAGGAATTCGGGCTAAGAAGCGGAACTGAGAATATCTCTGGAATAGTGGGATTTGCGAAAGCGGCAGAGCTTGCAAATAAGGAAATGAATTCTGAAAATATAAGATTGAAAAAATTAAGAGACATGCTTATCAAGGATATATCAAAAATCCCGGGAACAAGATTGAATGGCCATGAGATTCAGAGACTTGCCAATAATGCAAATTTTTCATTCAAAAATATTGAAGGAGAGGCAATTGTAATGCTTTTGGACAAGGCAGGAATCGCTGCCTCTACAGGAAGCGCCTGTTCAACCAAAAGCTTGGAACCTAGCCATGTTCTTCTTGCAATAGGCCTTTCGCCCATGGAGGCTCATGGCTCTCTAAGACTGACATTGGGCAAGTCAACAACTGAAGAAGATATAAGGTATACATTAATTCAATTAAAAAAGATAGTCTCGAAACTAAGGAAAATATCTCCCTTCGAAGAAAAATGAATTATAAAAGCTACTTCAAAAAAGAAAGATTCATTCTGAAAGAAGCATTGATACATGTAACTATTTTATCTGTTATTATATTTGCAATCGCTTATTTTGCCGCAGATTTTGAGCAGATTGGATTGATACTCATAGGGGCGGGAATTTTGCCATTAATCAGCCTGAAATTAACTGGTGAGAAGATTAAGGAAAGCATTGCAGAAATTATTTTTGGCGTGTTTAATACCGGCCTGATAACCTTGGCTGCAATTGTCGGATTTCAGATTGAGGGCATTTTAGGAGCAGTTATTGGGGTTGCATTAGGAGATGCAATTACAGAAGGCTATTCAGGCATTCTTGAGGGAGAAGTTGCCGACATTATGCTTAAATGGAAGATAAAGGAAAAAATTGATCCTTTGAACTCTTCATTGGGAAAAATGGCAGGAGCGCTATTTGGCGGAGGAATTGTGCTGTTGATATTTTCCCTGATTTAAAATGAATTCAATACGATACAGCAAAAAAGTCATGCAGCATTTCATACATCCACATAACATGGGCAGAATCAAGAATGCTGACGGCATCGGCAAGGTAGGAAATCCTATTTGCGGAGATATAATGTGGATTTATATAATGATTGGAAAGAAAAAAGTAAAAGGCAAACAGCAGGAAATTATCAAGGATATCAAATTCAAGACAATGGGCTGCGTTGCCGCTATTGCAACAAGCAGCATGATTACAGAGCTTGCAAAAAGAAAAACGCTGCAGGAAGCAATGAAAATAACGAGAAAGGACATTGCCAAGGATTTGGGAGGATTGCCGCCAATCAAGATGCATTGTTCTAATCTGGCTGCTGATGCATTGCATGATGCTATTAAAGATTACAGAAAGAAAAATAGAAAATGAAAAATAAAATTGTAGGATTGATAATTATTGCAATCTCTTTAATAATAGGATTTATAATTTGGAGCTTTAATAAAGCGCTTACAAACATAGTAAACACCTCATGTACACATGGGGCTACTTGCCCAATGTGGGGGACAATAAATTTCCAGACAAATATTTCTATTGGCTTGATGATTTTTGTCTTGCTGATAGGATTATACTTAATCTTTTTCGGACAAGAGAGAGTTGAAATTATCAAGAAGATAAGGGAAAAAGTCGGGGAAAAATCAATAAAAAGCAAAAAGGATTACAGCAAGATGTTATCTGCCTTGCCAGTAGAAGAAAAAAAATTGCTTCAATTAGTTATCAATTCTCAGGGGGCAATTTTTCAATCTGAACTTGTCGACAAGAGCGGATTTGATAAAGTTAAGGTTTCAAGACTGCTTGATAGGCTTGAAGGGCAAGGCATTATCGAAAGACGCAGAAGAGGCATGACTAATATTGTTTTATTGAAGTGAAACTAGTTTCATACAATCTCTTAAAAGCTGTTTCTTTTTTGATTTTTTATGGAAAATGAAAATTTAAAAGAAAATGATGAAAATTCGAAAAAAGAAGATGAGTCGGAAATAAGTAAAGATACAACAGAAAGTTCAGTTAACAAAAATCAAAAATATGAATGTGAGGGATGCGGGAGAAAATATTTCACTTTCAATGAAGCTGAGAAATGTGAAGGCACACATGATTGTTGTGCAAAGAGAACTGAAAAAAGGAAAGGATTTTGGTCAGGGTTAATTTATGGCTTAGTGCCGCATACATTTTGCATTTTATTTATCATTGCCTCAATTTTAGGAGCAACCTTCGCGGCCTCGCTTTTCAAGCCTTTCCTTCTCAATAGAAATTTCTTTTATATCTTAATTGCAGCATCATTTATCTTCGCGACCTTCTCTGCAATGTTCTATCTGAAAAGAAACAACTGCCTGTGCTTAAGCGGTGCAAGAAAGAAATGGAAATTTCTTTCAATATTGTATACCACGACTATAGGAATCAATATCTTATTTTTCCTTGTAATTTTTCCAGCAGTTGCAAATTTATCAAGTGTTTCTGCAACCGGTGCAGCTGTGAGCAATGGGGTTGGCTTGACAAATACGGACTTGTCAAAATATCCTTCATTGACATTGGATGTTGATATTCCGTGTTCAGGCCATGCTCCTTTGATTACTGGAGAGCTGAAAAAAGTGAATGGGGTGCTTGACGTCAAATATCAATCAGGAAAATTCAATGTTATCTATGACTCTGCTCAAACTTCAAAGGAAAAAATTCTTTTGATAGATATTTTTAAAACATATCCTGCGACAGTTATGAGCGAATCAAGCAGTTCAGGCAGTTTGAGTACTTCGGCTTCTGGCAGTCCAAGTGCAACTACTTCGGGCGGATGTTGCGGAGGCGGGGGAGGATGTGGTGGAAGCGGTGGCAGTTGTGGAGTGTAAGATGAAACAAAATTTGCAGATAAAAGGAATGCATTGCAGCAGTTGTGCAAGATTAATTGAAAATGCATTGAAAGAAAAAGGAGTGACAGCGAAAATTGATTTTAAGAACGGGAATGCAGAAATTGTCTATAATGAAGAAAAGATTAATATAGATAAAATTATCAGCATTATAGAAAAAGAGGGTTACAGAGCTTTGCTATAAATTTATTATAAAAAAGAAAAAATGACGCATAAAACTGGGCTGAAAATAGCCGGCATGCATTGCGCAAGCTGCGCTGCTACCATTGAAAACAATTTAAAAAAGATTTCGGGAATAAAATCAGCTTCAGTCAATTTTGGAACAGAAACAGCCCATATTGAGCATACTCACGAGGTTTCAAAAGAAAAGATAAAAGAAGCAATAGCCAGATTAGGGTATAAAGCACTAGAAGCAGCTGCAACAGACATTGACAATCAGCTGGAACATGAGCATCATGCTGAACAACAGGAACTCTTGAAAAGATTTAGATTTGCATTTATTTTGAGCCTGCCTTT
>Ga0315289_10013641_pt1 | contig 11366 bp, 23 predicted proteins | sample YL17G11_40_MG_FD_203452 | JGI IMG/M metagenome (GOLD analysis project Ga0315289, IMG submission 203452) | Sediment microbial communities from Yellowstone Lake, YNP, Wyoming, USA - YL17G11_40 | ecosystem: Environmental > Aquatic > Freshwater > Lake > Sediment | place: USA: Wyoming | collected... | reverse complement strand
GAACACCTCAAGACGCACTACTGGGAGAGATGTATCTTGTCTAATAGTTTGACTGTCGTAAGTGCAACGGTTGTGGCGTTCTAAGAGGAATCTCCAGATATTCTCTTTAGCATTCTTCCTGAAGTCATACACCCAGAAAGTAAAGAGCCTTCCAGTGTTAATGTCCTTCTTGATGAACCCTCTGACTTTACCTCTACCTGACTTCCCTGATACCATTAGTTCTTCCCTTCATCTTCCTCATCTTGAACTGCTGAGTTCTCTTCTCCCTTTTCCTCAGAGTTCTCATTGTCTATTGTCTCTTCACTCTCTCCCTTAGTTTCATTACTGGTTACACTACGGGGTGACGGTTGTGCAGGTGACGGTTGGTTATCCTCCTTTGTTCTCAAGAAAGGTTTCACCAAGTAGAGCCAGATGAATGGAAGTATACCGTTCACTGTGAAGAGAATGATTACTGCACCTAGAGCAAGAACTGTCCAGATAATCACAGCTACCATCTAGGATAGACACTTCCTTCCTTGTTCTAGTGTCCAATAGAGAATGTCTACAGAGGGTTTCATGGCAGTATTCTTCCTATAATGTGATTGTGTCTTACACTGTAGGTTGTCCAAATCTAAGTGTCTCCCCTAGTACCAAGAATGATTTCCCATACAGTACGTCTTGCAGAACAATTTATCCTTGCACCTATACTTACACAGCTATGACTGCATTCATTTCCCTTCTCACAAGAGAAACAGCATAGATGGGTGTCACATGATATGGGAGGTCTGTTCCTGCAATAATATTTCATCTCTAAGTTTCCAGCAATTTCTCCCATATAGTACATCTCCTCTGACAAGTCTCACTTCCAGTCACTCTGAGTCTGTAGCAAGGATATATGCATTTGGGTTCACAGAAAAGACAGCATAGCTTTGAATGACACGCCTCACCTGTCATACCCTTACAGAATCGTTTCTCGCCTTCGTTCATACTCATTTAGAATCACTTGTGCAATATATGAAAGTCCTTGCTTTGTCTGCATGTAGGACAAACTTGTAGCTTGTGAGAGTTTGGAGCTTTTCTCGTGAGGAATTTTCCACAGAATTTGCATTTCTCTTGACCATGCTTGAGTTCAAATCTCTTTCTCATTTTACGATAGAGTCTCTTCTTTTTCTTCCGAGAGAATTTGAGATGTTCTTTGCGATACTTCTTTTGATATGCTTTGTAATGTTCAATGTCTCTAGGCATTCTGTTCCTCACCTATCTAATACGTTGCTTGTTCTTAAAGACGTTTCGGAAAACTATAGGGTTTATTCTGGGAATCACCCACAGTTCAACTGTCAGGACTGTCACTCCGTCTTCTCTCTGTAGTTATGTTTCTGAATAAGTTCCCCTACCAGTTTATCAAGTTCCTCTCTAGGCATTTTTATCAGTTCAGTGAGGTGGTTGGTTGTTCCAGATGGAATCTGACACCACAGGAAAAGTAGCAGCTTCTCAGCATCTTCCTTGAAATCTTCCTCGGTAACTGCAGTTCCTTTCGAAGTTGTTATTACCCAATCTCTTCCATTTGTACCTTGGCTGATAACTATGGTTTCTGTCTGGGAGAGTTTCCCCATTAGTTTACCTATAGCTTCCCTGTCTTCTTTCTTCAAGCTTCTTCCACCTTTGAGCCATGTCAGGATTGTCATTCTTGCATGGAATCAGGAATCTCTATCTCAAGGCAGTCAGCACCACACTTCTCACATCTCTTGTATTTAGCCGGGTGTCCACATGTATTACACCAATAGACGCGTTCCATCTATTCAACCTCCTTTAATTTCTTAGTCAGAAGAAAAGGTTCTAATTCCTGATAAAGTCTCAATGCAATATGTGGATTTCTTTCCAAACTATAGATTCTGTTTGCCGAACCATTCAGTCTCCAAGCATACATTTGTTTTCGTCCGAAGCTCTCATTCTTACAAGCCTTGCCTATCTGTCCGCACCTGATAATTCTTTGAAATTGCTCGAGAAGTACTCGTCTAGTATTGTAGACCCTAAATTGAATGTAACGATGTTTCTTAGTCTTGCTAAGGCTGATTGAGCCTTCGAATTCAATGCACAGTGCAACTAGCTTCTTCTCTGTTTCTGAAAGATGATTCAACACTTTCTCCAACTCTATCCCTCCCTAACTTAGTTTCTCTTGGAGGATGAAGGGAGCAAGTGTCTCCTTGACTCTCTCGAATCCTTCCAGCTTCTTTGACAAATGTTCTACAGCCCTGCAAGCCACGAAATAGATCAAGTCCAGTTCCTTAGCTAGATTACCAAAGTCTGAAAGAGATAGAAAGACACGTTTCGCATCAGTGACTATAGACAATGCACCTCTGTCATCTCTCTCTAGACGGACTCTCTCGAAGAGTTTGCTTCCCTTTGGAATGTCCCTGAGGCTTTCACACATTCCAGCTTGGTAGGCTGTTCCAATCAGGTAGATCATCTCTCTGACAGCTATAGTGATATCCTCTAAACTATTCAACTCTCTCCCTCCTAGAATCTATGGCTTGATGCAATCTTCTGATCCACTTCTTTCTTCAGTCTCTCCCAGCGTTCTTGGTGCATCCAGAAGATTCTCTTGCCATTCATGTGGAAGGCAATCAGCTTTCGTTTCCTGTCTATCTTTATATCCAAGTGCTCCACCTCCTATTGATGTTGACCTTTGACTTCTAGAGCCTTGAGCAACTTGCCCATCTCTTTCGCTTCTAGGATTATCTCTATGGCCTCGTCTGAGGTCAGGACTTTGCATAGTCTCTGGTATAGCTCGTGTGTGCTGTGTCTTGAATTGTATCCTTGAGCAGTCCCCTTCAATACTCTCTCTAGGGACTTGATGGTTACAACACCACCCTTCAGAAGGATTCTCTTCTCCCCTATGACTAGGTTCCAACTGGCTCCTTCCTTCTCAAAGCCTATTGTGATCGGTGTCTCTCCTTCCAAGTCAGTGATGTATCCATGTATCCCTGAAGTGATGATCCCTTCGTCCCGCATCTTCTTTACCTGCAGGTGTCTCTGCTTCTCGGCTTCATCCAAGTCTTCAGGTTCCTCTGTGAGGTCTTCCAGCTTAGCTCCCTGTAGGAAGTATTTGAACACAGCCTGATACATGTCTTCATAAGCCACTCTCTTGTTATTGAGGTAGGCAATTGTGGTCTCTTGTCCTCTCTTGTTCTGGATGTGCTTGATTGCTATCTTCACTGGAGGCTTGTTGTCCACTGACAGGTTGAACCAGTCCTCTCTGGTGGATGCTAGGATCTGCATTAGTGCTGGATACAATGTGCTTGACTTCACGTTGTCTTGATCATATTTCTTCCACTGGTATCTATGCCTGTAGATGAATGCAGTGAATGTCTCAGTGTCCCAGACTTTAGTCGGTGGAGCTTCCACAGAGTAGGTGTGATTGTCCAGACCTGTGATGACTATCTTGGATGTCTTGCCCACTGTAATAGTAATGTCATTCTTGAGGGCATCAGCCTTTTTGATTGTCTCTTCATTCTCTAGTTTGTTTATCAAGGCTATGACAGTGTTGGTGTCATCGAACTCGGTCTGCAGGATACTAGTAGCAACCATACCCTCATTCTTGATATGTTGTAGGTTCCTCATCTCTTCAGTACTTTGGAAGCCCTGTCGTTTCTTGAGGCATCCAGTGTAGAGGGACAGCCAATGTTCAGCTTGCACTCGATCCATGCAATCAGTTAGTGTTGCTACTCTATACTTTTGTTCATAGTGGTCTTCATTGAACACAACATAGATTCCCACTTTGATCTGTTCCCAGATCACTCCAGTCCTAACATCATACGATGTGTTGAATAGGTCTATGTCTATTGGCCTGCATTCCTTGTTGAAGCAGAGGAACTTGCCATTACTCATCAGGACTAGCTTCAACGTTCCTCTCGTGTTCGTGATTACTTTCTTGACCTGCAGCAAGACTGCAGACTGCTTCGAGTATCCTGATAGACCATTCGTGTATAATAGTTCAGGCTCAGATACAGTTAGCATCTCCTTCAGTTTATCCACCGTCAGGTCGAAGCCATAGAGCTTCAGGTTCAATCTCAGAGCTTCAAGTTGCTCGTCATTCTTCAGTTCTTGTAATACTATTTCTCCATCTCTCATATTCTCTCACCTTTTTCAAACTATTCTGTTAAGGAATTCCTTCTGAACTCCTACATCTTGAAGGAAACGGTTGAGTGCCTGTTCAGCATAACCTGCCTGAGTCAGATACTTCCAGCCATGATGCTTGTCAATTGCTTCAAAGATTACCCACATCATCAACTCTGGCTTGTGTACCCTATTGATCCTCTGCCAGAGGGATTCCCAGTAAGCATAGCTCTTCCGCTTTCTGATCTGTTCTCTTCGAAGTGCTTCCTTCTTCCCAAGAAGGATAGTTTCCCATTTAACCCTGTCGAGTTTCTCCTTCATATCTTTCAAGTTCCTCCTTCATACATTCCCAAGCTAGGTTGTCTGCATAAGTGTAGAACAGATTCCTAGCCTCATCGTTGAGTAAGCAGACAAGACGAAGTATCTCCTTGATTCTATCAGCATTGTCATCCTGTTTGGCAAGCCAGTATTCAACTGAGAGACACTCCATAGATTCTTGCTCCTCATTGATCTTCAGCCACACAAACCTTTCCTTCATCCTGCAGATTATCCTGAACAGGAGAAGTCCACACAGTTCCTCAGAGTTTCCCATCTAGCATCCTCTCCCATATTGAACTAAGGTCAGGACAGTCCTCACCCATGAATAGTGCTCTCCTGATATACTCATTGGCATAAGTCCTTCTGCAATATTTGATTCTCCTACATTGGCCACAGTAATCAGCTCTTCTCTTGGAGATGTATATTCCCCACCGAGACTTCCAAGCCTCTCTGTTGCTCAATACTTCTATCTCATGTCGGAGTTCTTCTTCCATGGAGAATCCTTGCCCATGTCTCCCATTTCTCGAGTAGGGTCTTGTTTGTTCTCACTACAAACTCCTTGAACCTCAAAGAGAAGTCATCAGAAGTATCATAGATTGCAGGTGCTATCAGGACTACATTCTCCCCTTCTCGTATAGCAAACACTTCCCCTCCATTAGGCATGGAATAGAGCCCAAGTTCAAACTTCCTTCTCCTGTGTAGAACATGCATTGCTCTGTAGAGGAGGCGTGAATCGAAGAACAAGTTAGCTGCGAACTTGACTACTGTCTTCCTCTTGTGCCTATCCTTCAGCCTGAATCTTCCGAAGGACATGAAATTGGCCTCATCATATACCTGTGGTATCCCAAGTGTCTTGCAGGAAGAGAGGATGATGCTACCTGTACTTTGGTTCCTGTCATCTGGATCACATTCCAGCAATAGGAATCTCTGGACAAACTCTTTACTGTCCATCTTTTCTCCTCCCTATGAGTATACGGTCATACAGCATTGCAGTCTTGGCCTGCTCAGGAGTAAGTCTGCAAGTAAAGCAATGCAACCTATACAGGTCTTCTCTAGACCATGTAATATACTTGTACCGCTTGGCTGCACAGATAGTATTCTTCCCGCCATATTTACTCATCCCTTCCTTCATGGCGGGACAGTCTCTCCCATTCATAGAACCAAGTATCTCCTTGGTTTCTTTGAGTGCATCCCAGAATTGGTAGTGCTGCCTCTTGAGTTGGTTGAGGTTCTCGGCAACTGTTTTTATCTCCAGCTCACGTCGCTTCATTTCAGTCCTTCTCTCAACAATCATCTGCCTCAGTTCTTCCCTACTTAGTTGCGACATCCTCTTGGCTGTCATTACTGCTTCCTCCCATTCTTGATTCTGAGGATGACCATTCGTGTCTGAGCTTGATTCGGCTTCCACCTGCAGGTGCAACAGTACAGACGGAAGAGGTCTTCCATGCGTCTGAAGGTATTGTATGACAATTCCCGTGCCCCACAGGAATATGTTTTCAAGATTCCTCCCCATTCTGGAGGAGCCTTCTCTTTGAAAGCCTTGCAGGTCTTGACCTTCCTACGTCCCAACTCTTCCCGTGATTTGTTGATTGACCAGTCTAGATTCATCTTTCCATTCTTCAGTTTCCAAGCCTCTTCGATGAGAGCATTTATCTTGGTTCTGAGTACCTTGCGTGCCTTGATGGCTTTCTTTGTTAGAATCCTGAGTTCTTCATTGGATTTTGCACTTATGGGTTTCATCAATTCTGATTACCTTCTTGTCTTTTAGGATCACGAGAGCATGATGATTCTTCAGAGCAAAGATTGCCATGCAGTCCATATGACCACAGAGCCACCAGTCCCTCTTTCTATCTACAGGAGATGTCATCCATGAGTGGCATCTAGGACAGGGAACCACTATCAGTTCGATGTCCTTTCGTTGGATAGCTTTTTCCTTAGTATCCATATTGGACATTCCTCTTCTAGTCTAGTGAGCATGGCTGGCTTGTCCACCTTACCACTTGTAAAGTCAGCCCAGATGTTCCTCTTCTTCTCGAACCCTGCTTTCGTTATCAGGGTGAAGATTCTTGCTTCCCGTGGAGTTAGCTTGATTTTAAGTTTGGAAGGTTTCCCATGTACACGCCTCCCTTCAACAAAGAGCTTGAACAGACCCTCTGAAGGGAGCGTGCAGAAGCCTATCCAAGCATAGTCCTTTTCCTCTGATGTAGAGAGGAACCACTTGAGCATACAGTTGCTTGTCCTATTGTAGGAGACATCTACATACGATACGATTAGGAGTGTCAAGTGAATTCCCAGTCCTTCTTTGGCTCTAGCTTCTGGCTGAGGATATGGATTGCCATGAGGTCTTTGTACTTCTCCTTTGAAGCGGCATGAGATATTACCTCAAGCAGTGCTATTAGCTCAGCAAGGTTGTCCTGTAGGTTCTTGGCAAGGTCTGATTTCTCTTGAATGTCTCCACTTATCTTCTCAATGGCACACTTCAAGCAGTAGTGACCCGTGTAGTAGTACCAGCTTCCTGAGATTTTTATCCTTGGCACTTCCTTGGGAATCTTAGTCCTGCACGCCTTACAGCACACCTGACGCTGTCCCTTACCCACATGCTTGAAGATAAAGTCACAGCTCTTACTGAAGCAACGGATGTATCCGAACCAAGCTTTCTTCAGGTTGTGTTTCTCCTCTTCCTTGAATGCTTCCATACATTCCACCTTCCTACTGTAAGTCAAGTTCCTCTACTTTGAGGTCTCTACCTGACCAAGTTATGATATGGTACTTGTCCTGCAGTTCCTTCAATGCTATGCACATAGGATTCCTCTCTGGCTTTCTCCCATAGAACTTGTGCTGGTTAGCCTGTACGATATCCCATAGTCTGAGAATATCATCTGTCTTTGCTTTGTCGAGAGTGGCATACACCACTTCGAATCCCTCATCATCACCATAACCTGTGAGGGTCACGATGAAGGCCTTATTCTTTGACACGATACTTCCTCCTGATTCTCCTGAATTTGATTTCAACTCTGGCGACTAGGACTGCAAGAATGATTATCTTGGCAGTGAAGTAAACCATCAACATATTGGGTAGTTCCATCATCCCTATCCCCTCCTGTTCATATTACTTCCAATTCATCTCTAGTACAATAGTAATTCGTATAATTTCCTGCAGGCTTGTCCATTTTGATAGCATATAGGTTCCCGCTTTTCAGGTAACGGAAGTAGTGGAAATAGTCCATGTATACCAAGTCATTCGGAAGAAATAAAGTTTCCACTGTCCCTACCTTTCCAATATTCTTCTCTCTTGCTTTGAACCATTCCTCTTTCTTGAATGCCAGCTTACATTTGTTCTTGACATATCTGACCCTAGTTCCAGAAGAAAGAGGCATTATCTTGTCCCAGACATGCTTGTATTTTGGCACAGGTCTCACCTAGTTTTCATCTATGTTGGATTCCTTGAGAGCACCTTCGAGTCCTTTCTCTCCCCACTTCAAGTAGTAGCTTGGATAGTAGTCATCTGTATTGTCAGTCCCCACTTCAAAGACCACTTTCCCAAGTAGCTTGGCTCTAACAATTATCCCTCTTTCCTGAGAGTAATCTTCTTGGGTACTCTCTGAGAATCCAAAGAGTATCTGGTCATATTCTACTTCGAACACCTTCTGCTTCCCACCTTCCATCTTCAACCAGAACTTGAAGCCATCTACCTCCTCATCTGGAATAACATCTGCATGGCTTCTATAGCCATCATCATTGTTGAGAAATACTTCCAAGACTCTATCAGGTGTAGCAATGGATACTGTGTAGCCTCCTTCATCGTAGCGAGCTTCATCCTTGCTCTTCCTCTCGACGATGAACTTCAATGTGTCATAGGCTGGAGCTGTGAACCGTACTTGTATTAGCTGGTAGTTCTCCTTCAGTTCCTTGGAGAGCATTGTGATTATCTCGAGCTGGTGCTTTATCCACTTCCCACCTACTATGATTACATCAGTGTCTCTTGGATAGAACTTGATGTCAAGTATCTCTTCCTCAGTAAGACCATCCGTCTCAAAGACTTTCAGTCCAGCTCTCCTAGCCAGACTAGTCTTGGTAGTATTGGGCTGTCCTATGAAGATATACTTGACAGGCCTATCGAATCCCTTCTCTTTCATGTTTCATTTCGCCTACCTATAAGTTGCCCAATGGTCGCATGACCTGTCCCTGTTACAAACTATGTTGTTGCAAGTTCTACACAGGAACTTGGCTTTCACTGTATCCCGTTCTCCAACACCAAGCCACGGAGATGGAGGATAGGAGACTCTACGGGATACTTTACCATCTTCCGAATAAGCATCCCACATACAGTCTGAATGTTGCAGGAGGACTCTCTCCCAGAAGGATTTGTAGTTCAAGAGTCATCACCCATTGAAGTAAAGACTAGGTCTAACTCGTTCACTGCACCACAGTGTGGGCATACAACCGTTGGATAGTCTATGGTTGGAATCCTTGCCTTAAAAGTAGCTTCACATTTACCACAGACTATCGTCCACTTCGGTCCAGAGAAAAGGTTTAAGTTCCAAGATATGTTGAATCCTTCAGCTCTCTTAGGTGTAACCACTTCCGACATTCTACCCCTCCTTTATCAATAGAGTGTTGTTGAGAGAATTGCTCTAGGTGGTTTCAAAGTCATCTTCCTCATTAGCTTAGCTGTCTCAGCCTTCCCCTTTCTTCCCTTGTGCTTGCATCGTTTCTTCCAAGCTTGTGGGCATCCAAAGTAGCAGGCAGAGACTTTATATTTTGAACCATCCTGACGAGTGCCTTCAGTAATGATCTTGTTATACTTCTGACAGAACCTGCAACAGATTATCTCTTCACAGTATCTAATCTCATCTGTCTGACAACAGTAGATTCTATCTTCCATTATCCTCATCTTCTTTTCCCTAGATAGACTAAGTCCTTAGTGCTGAATACTTTCTCCAGCTCCTCCCTCTTCAGGAATCCATCCCAATAGGCACAGAAAGATTGAGTGCATGAGAAGCACCTGAAGAGAAAGAGACGTGGGTCAGAATGACCATTATATTCTAGGTCACACTTTGGATGCTTCCCTTCGAGGATTATTTTCCATATGTTTCTAGGAGTTAGCCGTGCATCAAAGACTGCTCTAACCTTCGTCATCTTGGACCCTCAATTTTGGATAGAAGCTTCAACATACTATATTCCTTAGAGCCTTTTCGAATGTGAAAACAATGGTGTAGACAATCCTCAGAAGATGTTCCACAGCAGGCAGGGCATGTACAGGAGAATGGTTTAGTCATCACTGCACAGTTGAATTCTGCACCCTTGCCGTGGGAGCAATAGAAGATTTGATGACAGACATGGCATTTCCTTCCGAAAGACAATCCCTTACTTCTCCTTTGCCACTTCATCAGTTATCACCTTCGTTGCTTGCCCCATCTATTAGCTAGAGAACGAAGACATTCATACTGACAGTCTTCAACTAGACAAGTATGACAACAAAGAGGACAATGAGAATCATTGAAGGTTACACAAGGATTTCCACTTGCAAGAGGACACGCAGTCAGTTTATCCATTAGTTTCTTGACTATCTCTTTGTCCATACTCCTTGCTTCTCCTTTCTGATACGTTCAAGATTAGCAGCAAGACAAGCATTATAGTGTTCACAGATTGGGTGAGCTGATTTCCTCAAGCATTTGAAAATACAGTCAAGAATTTTATCTTTGCCAAAGCAACTTGGTCTGAGTATCTTGTTCCACATCTCTCTAGGAGTCTTTGTATCTTGGGACCTTTGTGCCAAGTATCTTCCTCCATGTCTCCAGCTTCTCTACACGAGCCCAAGTGCAATTGTTGCAGAGGAGCAAGGAACCATGTCCATCCAATATCATTACTCCACCTGAGTTCTTATTCCTGATAGGTTTCCCACAGTCAAAGCATACATTATAGCCAAGCTCTTTGAAGATATTAAGAAGCTCATCAAAGACTTTAACTGTATAATCATGAAGCTTTTCTGCTTTCATTTCAACCACGCTTCAGCATTTCCTTGTACTTATCATAGGCTCTACTACAATGTTTGAACTTCTCTACTGCATAAGGACAGCATCTTGTCTGTTGGCCAGATGTGTAATCGTGTGCCCACAAGGGGTAGCAAAGATGGAAGCGGTCACATTCCCAGCAACAGCGATGACCCCAACGTTCACTCTCTAAGCAGACTTGACATTTCTTCCCATTCTCATAGTATACTCTACCATGGATAACTGTCCTCCAGAGAGCAAGCTTCCGACCCTTCTCAGATGGCCCTAGTCTTCTCTTCTTGGGTGGAATTCTTTTGAGCTTCACTCTTCATCCTCCCATTTCTTAATCTTCCCATTGGGAACTGGGACATCAGTGGATAGATTCCATATCTTCTTGTGACCTAGAAGGTCTGCTATATAGTTAGCCACTGCTGAACACCATGTTGGTTGAGCTTTTTTCGTGACACCTCGGTTTCTGCACAGTTTCAGGAGACCCCTTCTCCAAGCCCGATAGCATTCATACACCCAAACACAGTTGAAGCAACACGAACAGAATATGAACTTCTCTTCACATGGTTTCTTTTCCAGTCTGAGGATTAGCTTCAGGCGTGCTTCATCTCTCTTAGATAACTTTGACTTTGACATTGTACATCTGCTCCACTAGCTTCCGAGCCTTAGTCTTGTTAATAGAAGCTCCAACTTCCATCGAGTTAATGACAGGTGTGAGTCTTTGACTTAGCCAGCTATTCAACCAGCGTTGAGTCTCCTTCTGTGTCTCAAAGAAGAAGGCAGAGTCGAACTGTACCCAACCTCGCACAAGTCTCTTGTTAATGGTGAAGTATAGTCCACCATAGTTTCTATTCCCACCAGCCATTCTCCATATTACTTTGACCTTGGGTACTATGAAGAACTTCTTGTATTGGAAGGAGTTGACCTTGGCTATGTTATTGAGAGCCTTAG
>Ga0315289_10013640_pt1 | contig 11366 bp, 8 predicted proteins | sample YL17G11_40_MG_FD_203452 | JGI IMG/M metagenome (GOLD analysis project Ga0315289, IMG submission 203452) | Sediment microbial communities from Yellowstone Lake, YNP, Wyoming, USA - YL17G11_40 | ecosystem: Environmental > Aquatic > Freshwater > Lake > Sediment | place: USA: Wyoming | collected... | reverse complement strand
GTAGCAGTGCCAAAATCCTCTTGCACTCCTGCGGCTCTATTCGCAAAGTCATCCCCGATCTGATCGAGATCGGACTAGATATTATCAACCCGGTGCAGGTTAGCGCAGCTGGCATGGATTCGGCCGAATTGAAGCATGAGTACGGCAGAGATCTAACTTTCTGGGGCGGTGGAGTTGATACGCAACGAGCGTTTAACGAGAATCACACTCCTGAAGAGGTGCGTGAAGACGTTAAGCGTCGCATCACTGACCTTATGCCCGGCGGCGGATTCGTATTCGCTACGATTCACAATATCCTGCACAATGTGCCGCCTGAGAATATCATGGCGATGTGGGAAACGATTCAGGAATATGGGGCATACTCAAACTAATGTTATGGCTTTGGCAACTGTATAGTGCTCCAATAGGGCTCCCACGCTTAGCAGCCTCTGAGTATGTCCGTAGGGACCTTCGAGGTTTTGACAAAGCGGACACTGCCCAGTATCATGGGGTCGAGTTGCTGGCAAGGCAATTCCTATTTGACTCCCCCGGATGCCATTACCGCCTGGACATCATCAAGAAGTGGAGCGCGGCATGATGAACTTTAAGGAACGCGTTCTGACGGCGATGAACCATGAAGAGCCCGACCGGGTCCCAGTATCGGGCTTCATTCTAAGCCAGGTCACCAGCAATCAAATCCTGGGCAAACCGCCTGCCGATTTTGCAGCCATGATGGCAAATCCCGAATTACGGAGCGTAGTCAAGGATATTATGAATTCCACCTGGCCCGAACTCATCACCAGCAGCCTGGCGGACTGGTTTGAAGCCGCAATCAAGCTGGGCTTTGATGCTAACTGGACCATATACTCTCAGATGCAGGTGGTAGAAGAGCCTGATTTTAAGCAGGGTTTGGCCATGCATGATATATGGGGACGTGTCTGGGAGCTGAGAGTGGATGAAAAGGGCAACACGGAGGCGAACTTTGTGCGCGGGCTTTGTACCACCGAGAAAGATTGGTACGCCTGGGTGGAGAGAAACAAGACGCTCTACGACGGATTCATAAATAATGTCAGAGAGCATCATAAGAAGATGGCGGAAAACTACGGCGACAGGATACTGGCTATGGGGTCGCCGGGCACAGGGGTCTTCGATAACACGTGGCAACCCATGGGGTTCGAGAACTTCTGCAAGTTTGTATATCGGAAGCCGGAATTCATAAAAAAAGTCATTGAATTTCAGACTGAGCTCCTGCTCAGGCATTTGAATGCGATAATGGAATCCGGCGTTGAGGTGGTGGTCGGCGCGGATGATCTCGGACAAAAAACAGGGCCGCTCATGCGTCCAGAGCAATTGGAGAAGCTGTTCGGAGATAGCTATCGTCGTATATCTGAGGCTGTACATAGACAAAAGAAGAAATTGCTCTGGCACACCGATGGGAATGTTTATGCCTTGCTCGAAAAATTCGTTGAATGGGGATTTGACGGTGTGGTAAGTTTGGAGCCCACTGCTGGCATGGAGCTGGTGAAAGTCAGGGAACAAGTGGGACACAAGCTGGTACTTATGGGCAATCTGGATATTTCTTACCTCCTAATCAGAGGCAGCAAAGAAGAGGTGGAAGATACTGTTAAAAAGGCGATAAAGGATGCGGCTAAAGGTGGAGGCTATATCCTATCGCCATGTAATTCCCATTCGGCTATCGACTGGTTGCGGTTGAAATGGATGCTTGATGCAGCGCATAAATATGGCAAGTATCCCATCAGAGTCTAGGTACGCGCGTCCTTTTCCGCGTAGTTTGCCCACCCGCCGCGTCAGTCAGGAGATCATGAGTACCTGCGGCGGCAAGGGAGCCTACCCGAGCTTCTCTAGAAGCCCAGATTCACCACGTTTGACTTTTTAACGAAGTATGTACTTGTGGGTAATTTTCTTCCAGATATGATTTCGTGGGAGAGTATAGCAGCAACATATGGGAAGATGCAATAGGCCCAAAACCACTCCTATGCGTAGCAGCCTCCGGGTATGGCCATAGCGACCTGTGAGAATTTGACAGCGAGGATACTGCCCAGTATCATGGGGTCGAATTGCTGGCAAGGCACCTGCTATTTGACTCCCCCGGATTGCTAGCCATCTTGAATGAGAGGCCGGAATATGCCAGATAACACCATCGAGCAGTTGAAGAATGCAATGCTGGCGCTGGACATGGATGCTGCGGTCAAAGCCACGAGTGACGTGGTCAAGACGCAGAGCAAGTCGGCGGTGAAAGGGGCGGTTGATGCGGTCACCCAGGCCCTGCAGGTGGTAGGGAAGAGGTTCCAGGACGGGGAGTGGTTTCTCTCTGAGCTGGTCTACGCCGGCGAGGTTGCCAAGGAGGTCATGAACCTGCTGTCGCCGCTGATGCAGGCCGAAGCCTCCTATTCACAGGGAACCGTCGTCATCGGCACGGTAGCCGGCGACCTGCACGACCTGGGCAAGAACATATTCATCACCTATGCCCGGAGTTCCGGCTTCAATGTCGTCGACCTGGGGGTGGATGTCCCTGCCGCCAAGTTCGCCAGCGCGGTGAAAGAGCACAAGCCGCTGGCTCTGGGAATGTCCTGCCTGCTGACTTCCACGGAGAAGGAATTGGGGAAGGTAATCGGGGAATTGAGCAAGCAGGGCCTCAGAGACAAGGTCAAGGTGGTTATCGGTGGGGCGGCGCTGTCGGAGAGAACAGCCAGGGATGTGGCGGCGGATGCCTTTGCCCCAGATGCCATTACCGGCCTGGACATCATCAAAAAGTGGAGCACTTCGTAATGGATTTCAAGCAGCGTTTCCTCACCTCCATGAACCACGAGGAGCCGGACCGAGTCCCGGTGATGGGGCTTATAGCTGAGCCGGCAACCAGCAACCATATACTGGGCAAGCCGCCCGCCGATATGGCCAGCATGGTGATGAATCCTGAGACTCGGGCGATGGTCAGGGATATCATCAATACAAGCTGGAGCGAATTGGTATACGGCAATTTCTCGGACGCCCTCGAGGCAGCTATCAAGATGGGCTTCGACGCAAACTGGACGATCTACACACAGATGGAGGCGTTCGTAGACCCCAGGGTCAAAGACGGGCTTGTTTGTCATGATATCTGCGGGCGTGTCTGGAAGCTGACCGGTACGGAAAACGGCAACATAGTTATGAACTACATTGACGGGCTCTGTCCCACCGAGGAGGAGTGGGATGCCTGGGATGGTAGAAGGAAAACCCTCCTCGATGAGTTTGCCAGGAATACAGCAGAGCACCATAAGAAGCTGGCGGCTGCCTACGGCGACAGGATTTACCCCGTCGGGTACACCAGTATGTCGATTTTCGAGAGCACCTGGCAGTGTATGGGATTCGTGAATTTCACCAGGTCCCTCTACCAGAAGCCTGATTTTGTGCAAAAGGTCATCGATTCCCAGACGGACTTCTACCTCAAGTACTTGGATGCAGTGATGGAGTGCGGGGGCGAGGTGGTGATAGGAGGAGACGACCTGGGACAGAAGACCGGGCCGATAATGCGGCCGGACATTATCGAGAAGCTGTTCGGAGAGAGCTACCGACGAGTCTCGGAGCTGGTGCACAGGCGGAACAGGAAGCTGCTCTGGCATTCGTGCGGTAATATCTACGCCTTCCTGGATAAGTTCGTGGAGTGGGGATTCGACGGCCTGTTTACGCTGGAGCCCACGGCGGGTATGGAGCTGGCGAAGGTCAGGGAGCAGGTGGGGCATAAACTGGTGCTGATGGGCAACCTTGACGTGTCATATTTACTGGTGAGGGGGAATCGGGGGGAAGTGGAGGAGGCGGTAAAGCAGGCGATTAAGGCTGCCGCACCGGGCGGTGGCTATATTCTCTCACCCTCACATTCACATACCGCGGTGGCCCCGACAAGGCTCAAGTGGATGATTGAGGCGGCGCACAAGTACGGGAAGTATCCGATTCATCCGTTTGTTCAAAGTTAACAGCGGTGATGCCCCCTGGTCAAGCCGTATGCTGCTAAGTATCTACACAAAGTAGCGTTTTTGGAGCACCATCAGATTCGCATATCACACCCGGCTCACGGACATATCACACCCACATCACAGAAATTGCAGAAAAAGCTCCTGTTTGTTATAATATCCGACGTAGAGGGTCTGAGTGGTGACAACTTAACTTGGCAGAAGACCTGGGGAAGCCGCGACAACTTAACTCGTTAAAAATCGAAGAGATCCTGCTCCGGAATCCCCTCAATTCGAATCTGGAGCGGGAGACGGGACTCGAACCCGCGACAACCTGCTTGGAAGTTTGTGAGGACCAATTCTTCCGCCGCAGCCATTCTCAAGCTCCTCATTCCCGATCCCCATTTTTGCTCAACTAGTTAACGTGTCGAAATCCAAGTTAAGCAGTCGCCGCAAATTCAAAACTCCGACCAGTTAACTCCTAAGCAGTGCGTCGATGTCTGGGGCTACTTGCGTCAACCGTTTGGCCTTGGATCACATCAAGGGTCATGTATCTTGCTTTTGCCTATCTGCCATAAACGCGGTTGCTCGGTCCAACACAATTCTTGTGTTATCCTTATGGGAATATGATGTTTTTGTGCAGTCGCGTTGCGAATCGTCCATAAGCCGGTTAAAAAAGGCTTCTTACGTGGGTAGCTTAGGAGAGAGGCCAAGGTGGGACGCTGAGTTGTAGATAGCACCTTTCAATAGCTTGATTGTGACTCATGAGTCACCGTTCACAGTGCAAGCTCGTTACCCGCGCCGAATAGTTGTCGAATAGTGTGGGACGCAGATTGGGATTCCGCGGCACTGTCTTCAATTCATCAGGAAGCCGTTGACTAGGAGATTTCCCAGCCTCACTTTTATATGGTACATTTAGTACATTGGTAGAATTGACTATGTGGCAAGAACAAAACATTTGCATCAACTTAAGCCGTGTTCTTGGCAGAATCCCAGACACGTCCATTGAGATGGAACACGAGAATACCTACTGCTGCAGATGCGTTGTCGGGAAATTCTCAGCCCACATATAAGCTACATATGAGTCTGTTCTCAGCAATTTGAGGCACCGACCACGTCCACATTGCGGATCTTGCTGCTACGCGGTGAGATTCCTAGCTTTACTGGCGTCACGCTGCAAGAAGTTGAAAGTTCGCATTCAATTCTGGCTCTCCTCCATTTCAATCTCCCTGTAAATGCTCGACAGTCCCACATCAGACAAATCAGCTGAAATCGCCCCTGTCCCCAACTTCGCTAGCCACAAAGTTGGTGCTGATCTGTAGAAAGCCTTGATTAGATGTCTGAAGTCAACAGGCTTTGATTTCCAATCTTGTCGGTTTATCGCGTAGACGATTTGGCCAGTTACTCTATTATCTTGAAGGAGCGATTCTGCCACAGCAGAATCCACGAAATGAATTGCATTGATTAACTGTCCGACGCCGCGGTAGTTCCAAGGGAAGACAGCAAATCGCTCTATGAGTCCATCAATTGCAGTTGCCACGACTTCATGTGCGATATCATGGTTTATTTGATTGCAGATCCAGAGGAATTTCGCGACACCTCCATATTCATTCGGCTGAGCATTCCCAACCTCAGACTTTACGGTGTCGATATTGGCGCTCAAGTAAGCTGTCACTTTCCCAATGATAGTCTGTTCTGCCTGCTTGTACAGATTCTCTAAACACAGACCCAATATATTGAAATACTCGCTTCGGATTGGACACTGCATACAGAATGATACCCAACTCGTTACATCAATTAATTCACACCGTTGGTTTTCATCTATGACGGAAATCAAGTGAGTTGAGTTGGCCAGAGATCTTACAAGTTCTCTCTCCCCCTTTGGTTGTATCAGTGCTATGCTTTTCTTCAAGCTCTTTAAGTCCACCTTCTCTATTAGTTTACCCTTTTCATCTCCTAGAGCCACGAGCAACGTGGAGAGGTTTCCAAATTGCTCCACCTTGGCATCCGTAGCTGTTCGCCCCAAGGCATCAAAGCCTATCTTCTCTATTAGTTTACCCTTTTCATCTCCTAGAGCCACGAGCAATGTGGAGAGGTTTCCAAATTGCTCCACCTTGGCATCCGTAGCCGTTCGCCCCAAGGCATCAAACCCTATCTTCTCTATTAGTTTACCCTTTTCATCTCCTAGAGCCACGAGCAACGCCGAGAGGTTTCCAAATTGCTCCACCTTGGCATCCGTAGCCCTTCGCCCCAAGGCATCAAACCCTATCTTCTCTATCAGTTTACCCTTTTGATCTCCTAGAGCCACGAGCAATGTGGAGAGGTTTCCAAATTGCTCCACCTCAGAGTTGGCAGCTACGCTGCCTATCTTCGTGAAGTTGAGTCTCTGTTTCAACTTCTCTGCTTGTTTACCAAGTGAACCGATCAATACAGCGAGTCCATGGAAATCAACGAGTTCGACGCTATTAGCCGTCTCCGCTATTTTGATCCAGTCAAGACCATTCTTCAGTTCATCGGCGGTATTTTTTAGAGAACCGATCAACACACCCAATCTCACCAGATCGCCTGGTTGGGCGTCACTTGCTGCTTTAGCAAGTTTAGGCAAGTTTAGTTCTTCCTTCAACTCTTTGGCCCTTTCCTTCAGTGAACTTATCAAGTGAGCTAATCTGCCAAAGTGACAAGGTGGTGCCTCATTTGCTCTCTTCACTATTGTGTGCAGATCCAGTTTCCTTCTGAATTCCTTGGCTCTTTCGTCTAGCATGCCGGTAAACAAAGCGAGTGCACTGAACTCGCTTAGTTGTGCCGTGTTTGCTATGTTAGCCATTGTAGACAAGTCAAGCTTCTCTCTCAATTCTCCGCCCCTGTCCCCAAGCGAATCCATTAACATAGCTAGTCCGCCGAGATCAGATGCTTGCCATGAGCCGATTTTCCCACAAACTGCCATTAAATCGAGACGCTTAATTACATCCTCATGAACCAGCGGCGCCATTTTCTTCATTGTACGCAGAATGGTAGCGCACTTAGACATTTGCTCTGGCAACTTAGCATTGAGAAAGCTAACTAGCCACTCCTTATTAAATTCATCAAACTCCGCCACGTGCTTCCCCATATCGGTATGCAAAACCACGAACCACTCACAATCGCTATATTCATCGCTAAGTAATAGCCCAGCAGAATAGACAAGATCTTTTGCAAGGTGCCTTCTTGCCAGGGAAGCCTTAGTCACCTGTCGTGCGAAGTTGTAATGCAGTGATGCTATATAGCCCTTGTCATGTTCATTTTTATCGTAGACGATGATTAGCTTACTTCCCGCTAGGCCTGTAACTGCATCACTTACGGATAAATATTCTCGCAACCACTGAAAATGAGGACGGAATCTGGGTTCAATCTCGAGGCTTCTAATCTTGTTAACCACTTCATTTATATGTAGTTCCTGTTCACCGCTTATCACAGCATGGGCTGAAATGAAGAACAGAACCAATGTGTCAAAATCGTTTAAGTGTGCAATCTGGCTTGCTAACCTTTCCCATCCCTTAGCAGCGCAGAAGTTAAAGTGCCATACATCTTTGATTTTACCCTCATGTACTCTATCTAGAGCATCCTGCAACTCTAATGTGTGCTTCTTTAATGCTTCTTGTAAAAGAGTTTCCTCACCTAAATAGAATTCATGTACCAATTTGTGCATGAAGTGAGCCAAATCTAATTGAATATCTTCCTTACGCGAGCCAGCTTCGTCGTCCACGCTCGGAGACGTTGTCTCAATCCAGACCAACTCTCCATTCCCTTCCTTGGCTTCTTCTTTTAGTATGTTAAACAACTCGTTGCTCATTGGGAGTCTATGAGCATCATCAACCAAGACTATTTTCTTCCTTCCACCCTTCAACCCGTCAAGTTCCAAAAGCAAATTGACCTTGATTTGCCCAAACTCTTCAGTTTTCTTGTTTTCTAACTCCTGGACTTTTAGTCTATAGACTTGATATTTTTTCTCTCTATGAAGTATGAACGCTGCATGATAAGCTGCCATGCTTTTGCCTGAACCGGGTGATCCTGAAATTTTTGCAAACTGGTTTTCTTTTAGATTGCGGCATATATCTTCCACTTCAGCAGGTATGGGTGCCGCATGAACATAGTAAGGTTCAGCCTTTTGCGTGTTCAAGAGTCCCTCTGTGGCTTTCAAGACAGTATTTGCATCTCTTTCACCAAAATCTACTAATTCGTAATACCTCGCTTTGAGTGAAGGATATATTATGCGAAGCAATAAAAAGGTAATAAGAACCACTGCCCATATGATAGCTAGAATCCATGAAATGAAGACCCTTCCAGTGATAGCTAACAGTGGCGCAATGATTACCGTTACTACTAGTATGAATATGTTGAGGATGCCAAAGGCAAACCCAACATCCTTCCAAACTCTCGAAATTTGTCTTCTTGTTTTGGTCTTCATATCCAAAAGGCAATCCTTAATGCAGAAATATGCCTCATCCCGTAATTGGTAATTTCAGATACTCTATCTCTCCATATCCTGGATGGCCAAAAAATGTAGTGAAAAGTCGTATCTTGTCAAGATCCCAAATTGGAGCGATGCAAATTTTAGCACGCACAGTAAATAATGTAAAATACAGTCCCGCAGCTATGCGTGACCACTGGCTCCCGCTAGGGAAGTAGCTGACATAATGTTATGAAGTGATGCAACTTCTCGTTGTCCGCTGACTCGCCCGGGGCAGAAGACCTGAGTCTGAGGGTCCGGGAATCACACTGGCCTCACAACTATATCACACGATTTGCAGAAAACGGCATCAAACTGTATAATGTGGCGAGTCGAGAGCCCATGTGGTGAGTCATTAACTTGGCAAGAAGTCTTCGACAGCTCCGACCCATTAACTTGGCGAAAATAACAGGAGGATCCTGGTCGGAAAGCCCCCGATTTGAAGCTGGCGTCCCTGGCGCGACTCGAACGCGCGACCCACTGCTTAGAAGGCAGTTGCTCTATCCTACTGAGCTACAGGGACACTCTCTACATGCCTTGCTTGATTCTAGCACCACCCCTGCGACTTTGGCAAGCAAGGTCTTGGGCCAGATTAAGTGCGCCCTCCTCGGCGAGCCTGTCGAACCATGAGCAGCCTCTTAGAGACTACTCCCACTTGAAGAAGCGCACAGCTACTATCAGACAAACCGTGAACCAGCCTGCAAGCACGGCCATATTGACTAAGTGAGAATGCAGGGCCGTGGACTGAACCATTATCTGCCTGATCGAATCGCCCAGATAGGTTAACGGCATGGCATCCATTATCGGGCGCATGAAGCCCGGCATCATCTCCACAGGGAAGAAAATCCCCGAGAGAAACATCATGGGAAACTGCACCATCATTAAAAGAGGCATAGCTGACTCTTGCGTCTTTGCGAAAGCTGACATCATGAATCCCATGGTCAGAAAGGTTAACGCCCCCAATATGACCATGCCTGCAAGGAAGAACCAATTCCCTAGCATAGGGACATGGAACACCAACCGAGCAACAATAATGATCAGCGCGGCTTGTCCTATAGCGATTAGTAGCCGGAAGACTACTGTGCTCAAAATCATCGTAGAACGCCTTAGCGGCGTAGCCCCCAGCCGCTTGAGCACTCGATTCTCCCGTTGCACTACTAGAGGCATCGCTGCAAAGATACCCAATTGCATTATAGCCATAGCCAGGATGCCGGGCGTTAGATAGTCTACGGCACGGATCTCGTGGGTCTGCAGCGTCACTGGATTCACATTGATAAGTGGCGCTGGCTGTCCGAACTTCTGCAAAACCTGTGTGATGATAGGCAATAGCACCTGCGCCGAAGAGCTTTGTGTCGGGTCATAGTAGACATCTACCGTAGCATTACCACCTTTTGATATGCTTTCCCCAAAGCCTGCAGGCACAATGACGACCGCCCGTCTGTCGCCGTTCTTCAGCGCCTGCAGTTCAGCGCTCTGATTGCCAATATCTAATTTGAATACAGGCACCTGTTGCAGCATCCCCGACAACTGTTGAGCTGCAGGTGAGTTGTCCTCAACCACCAGACCTACATTGAAAGTGACATTGTCCCCACCACTGAAAACAGCGCCGAAGATTAGAATGAAGAAAATGGGGAAAGCGAATGTCCAGAAGAGAGCTGAGCGCTCCCTAAAAAACTGCTTGATATCTGAGGCTAATAGCTTCCCTAAGACCTTCAATCCCGAATTCTCCTGCCGGTTAGCTTCAGGAAAACGTCCTCGAGGGTAGCTCTCCTTACGTATAGGTCAGTCAATTTCATGTCCCTTCGTTTGGCCACGTCCATAAGGGCTGAGATAGTGACCGGCACAGCGTTAGAGTAAACAGTCACCCTGCCATTTTCCGTCACCACGTTCGTTGCCCCTGCCAACTGACGAAGCACCTCATCACCAAGTGGCTGATCCAATTGGAACTCTATAGCCTCTTCTTTAAAATGCTGGTTGACCAGCCTATCAGGTCGATCAGTAGCGATAATCTCTCCGTGGTCGATAATCGCTACGCGTTCACAGAGACGCTCAGCTTCCTCCATGTAGTGCGTAGTTAAAAATACGGTCTTGCCCCTCTCCTGCTGAAGCTTGACCAGGTCCCAGATATTGTGCCTGGCTTGAGGGTCAAGTCCGGAAGTAGGCTCATCCAGGAAAATGATTTGAGGGTCATTGACCAGAGCAAGACCCACCGATAACCGTTGCTGCTGCCCTCCGGAAAGATTAATGCACAGTTTGTCATGGCTATCCTCTAGTCCCACCAGTTTGATAAGTTCGTCAGGCGAAACAGCTTTGGGAAAGAAACTGCCGAACAGATCGAGCACTTCGTGTACTCTAAGCCTGGGATACAGTGAGGTTGTCTGCAATTGCACCCCGATGTTGGCCTTGATCCGCCGTGAGCGTTGCCTTATATCCATCCCCAACACAGATACTGTTCCTGAATCGGCAGGTCGAAGCCCTTCCACTATCTCCATAGTGGTAGTCTTGCCAGCGCCGTTCGGGCCCAGCATCCCGAATATCTCCCCCTGAGCTACAGTGAAGCTAATATTATTGACTGCCTTAATCTCTCCATAGCTCTTGCACAGCTTCTCAACCTCGATGACAGCGTTCATGAATTCCTGCTCCTGCACTATGATATTAATCTTAGCCGACTACATAGGTTACGTCAATGTGACTCGAGAGTACAGACAACCTTATCAACTCGCGGCTGTCAATGCTTGTGCAACCTTTAAGCTAGGTAACGACTGAATCCTCCTTGCAAACAGACTTTGCAAGATTTTACAAATGGCACTATAATACGCAATAAGATAATAATCAGCGAACATAAAGGATCCACAGCAACCTGAAGACAATGCTTAATAGTATCAGAAAGGTCCTGGTTCCTGTAAACGGAACCAAAGTTGACGAGGCAGCGATAAGACTGGCTTGCCGCCTGG
>Ga0315289_10013638_pt1 | contig 11367 bp, 19 predicted proteins | sample YL17G11_40_MG_FD_203452 | JGI IMG/M metagenome (GOLD analysis project Ga0315289, IMG submission 203452) | Sediment microbial communities from Yellowstone Lake, YNP, Wyoming, USA - YL17G11_40 | ecosystem: Environmental > Aquatic > Freshwater > Lake > Sediment | place: USA: Wyoming | collected... | reverse complement strand
TTGTTTAGTGATAAATTTATTGATAATCCGGTTCGCTGGGTTGGATTTGAACAATATGCGAGGGATATACTTGGCGAGATAACAACATCTGGTTATTCTAATTTGAAACAAGATGTTTATATTCTTGACGAATGTGGGCGTGATTTAGATTATAGGGTTTATGCATCAGGTTTTAATAGGTTATTTTCTCATATATTTCAAACACAACAAATAATGGGCAAAATCTTTATTCTGATCCTGCCGGATGCTTCTTTGTTAGCAAAGGCACATCACAAACTGATCAATTATACGATGTGGAAAGTTACGAGGGATCTAACAATAACATATAAAATTGTTTCTCATCCGGCAGATATTACTGGAAAAGACATCTATAATAAGAAAGTTGAAACAGTATTGAATTTTCCTTTGCCACATCCAAAAATAATTGAATGGTTTGATAAGATTGAGAAACCACAAAAGCGTGAGATCGCACAAGAATTGCTTGATAATCTTAATAAAATAAAGGCAAATCAAGAAATTGCCGGACAAGGAAAACCGAGAAAAGAATTTGCTGAGTATAAATCAATCTTTTCAGGTGATGAAAAAGAGGTAATAAAATGGTAAATTTTGATATAACAACAATATTGATTTTTTTGGTAGTATTCGGAATAATCGCATTTGCGCTTATGAAATTAGGCGTATTCAAAAAAGTCCAGTTCAAAGGGCGTGAAGAAGTGCAACAAATTGTTTTTACAGATAGCGCAGAAAAGATTAAGATGCTTGGAATTACGCCAAAGCGTAAAACTATGTTATATAGGGATGTAATGCCTATTGGTCGCATTTATAAAATGATGCTAATACCTTATTCAGTTGTAACAAAAGAAAAAACCGACGATCAAGTAACTGGCGAAATCAAATATAAAAAGATTGTTATTACTGGCGAGATGTTCATGTTTGAAACCAGGCAGGGTTTCTGGTCATTCTTGGGATTTGGAAAAACAATTTTTTTCATAAATGAAAAGTTTGTTGAGCATCTCTCGGATGGTTACAAGATTTCAAGAGATATTGATTTGGAACGCTGGGGACAATCATTCTGGTATAGCAAGGATGTAATTACTGCAATACAAACAGAAAACATAGTTTGGAAATCAAATTATACAGATATTCTTGGGTTGGTTAAGGAGTTTCCGGAAAAACTTATTATGTATGATGCCGGAACTGCAAAGGCAGTAAAAGAGATCCAAGAGGATTATAGAGGTCAGAAAGAATTACGGCAGGGCAGGATTATAAAGGGTGATTAAATATGAACAAGGAATTGAAAAAACAGATTTTAAATGATAAGGAATTAGTATATACAATTAGAATTGAAAAGCTCAAAGCAAAAATGTATAAGATCCAAAGATTGTTGGATAAGACAAAAGAAAAATTGGTGAAAATTTCGGTTTGATGCAATTTTGACTATATATAAGTGCTATCTCTATGGGTTGATCACTTCACCTTACGATGTATATAGTTAATGCAAGTTTAGACCGGATTCTCATTTTTCAATGTCTTGATTAGTTCAATCTTGGCTAAACAATCCTTGATCCGTTCATTCAAATGTATGGTCCTTTCTGCATCACAAACTTCATCTTTCAATGCAAGTTGGTAACGTTCAATCAAATGTTGCTGATATTCAATCCTTTGTTGTTTAATCAGATCTTCATCAATCGGTTTTTGGTTCAATTTACATTGTGGGCAGTCATTTAATTTGTTTGAATAGCTTGATCCACATTTATCACATTTGATAAACACAACTTTTATCACATCTGCTATTAAATTAGAGATCACTTGGTTGCGATCTAATCTATTTTGTTCGCAATATTCCATAAATGCCATCAATAACAGCTCATCAATGCTAATACTTCTTGAAACTTTCATATTTTATCACCATAAAAAATAACTAATTAGTTATTTATAAAACTACCCCTCTGGACTTTTTCATAATTATAATTATCTTTTTTATTTTTATAATTATGTTTTATGCCTTAATGTGTTTTATATTTATATAATTAATTAGTTATTTTATTATATCATATCATATCATATCATATCATATCATATCATATCATATTATACCCCTCAATAGTTAATACTCACATTAGACTTAAGGACTAATGCTATAGGTAACAGTTGGTATATTGTTTATCGTACATAAAGAATTTCATTGCCTTACACAAAAATATATAAGCAAACAATTATTCAATAATTGTATGTATAAAATTAATGAATTGGATGTATTAAGGAAATGTATTAATCAGTTTCATACCTTTGATATAACAGTGCATCATATTTTAGTTGTATTGATCTATGATTATGAGCTATCCAGTTTGCGATGGCATAACCATAGATACATTGAAGCATTTTTACTTATTGCAGAATACAAAGGTTTCGGTAAATATGATGAGGAACATAGAACATTCAAGATCAATAAAGAAAATCCGGCATTTAAGGATCTGATAACATGAGTGACAAAAGATTAATCCAGATGATAGATGTGCAAGACACAAAAATAACGGACTTGCAAACACTTTTGCAGTTGAACCAAGACTTGATTAAGCATGAACTTTGCAAATTAAATCGTGGCGAAGTGATTACCCAGAATGAATTGCTGATTCAGTATGAACTGAAAGCCAAGCTTCAGATCTGCGAATGGTGTGACAATTATAAAGAGTTCGGCAGTTATCATTACTGCTATGTGATGGTGAAAAAATGAAAACCGCCAAACAAACAGCAGAAGATATTTTAAAGATTATTTGTAAAGATAGAGATTACGAAAAAGAAATGACAGCAAAGAGGAATATATGTCAAAATGGTAAACATGAATTTGTTCATGTTACAGATACAGTATGTAATTGGATGAATGGGATTATTTACACCGAGATATATTGTAAAAAGTGTGGTATAACACAAGCAATATTGACAGCAAGTGGAACTACAAAGATTTTCAGCGAGGGTGAGGTGAAAAAATGAAAATCAAAAGAATTCCAATTAAAATAAGATTACACACGAAGGATGGACATTATGTTTATGTTAAAGCAATTAAAATAATTGAGGCGAAAAAATGAAAAGCGAAAAAGAAGAAATTCTTTTTACTTGTGAATTTTGTAAGAGAAAGATAACAAAAGAAGTGTTGGATGTAATGGAAGAGGGTAGTGAATACTGTGACTGTGAAAAATCATTTAAGATTATTGAATTAGAAAAAGAACAAAAAGCTACAAGGCAACAAACTCGCACAGAAACGCTGAAAGAAGTTTTTGAAGATTTAGATAGAATAATGATAAGACGCCATTTGCCAAATTGTAGATTAAGATGGATTATAACTGAAAATGCTTTTGGTAGATTAAAAAAGAAATATCTTGGAGTGAAAAAATGAACGATATGCAGATTGAAGAATTGATTTTCCAATTAAAAAGGATCGCAGATAATCTAAAACCAAAATCGGTTGAAATGCCAAAGATTGATATGGCAAAGGAACTTGAAATAAGATATATTTAAATGGCAGATCCAACGCCAATTTTCTTTGGGTTGATAATTTTAACTGGTTTTTTTCTTTGGTTCTTATTTAAATACTTTCCCTAAACAATTTTTTCCATTTTCTTTATATAGGTTCTATTCCTTAAAGATTGCACATGGGAGTGTGATAAATTTATGGGAACTAATACAGCAGTTGTTTCAATAATTTCTGGCTTTATAGTCATGGTTATTGGAATGAGCATATCAGGAACAATAGCAACAACGGCAGTTGCTGCAAACACAAGTTTGGCAAGTTATACAAATGCACAAACAATCAACAACCTATTGCCAATGATATTTGAGATTGGATTATTGGTCGCAGGTGTGGCATTGATGATATTTGGCGCATTGAAATTATCTGGTCGTGTATAAATGAATAGCCATGCAGTTGAGATGATCATCGCAGGATTTATAGTGATGGTCATCGGAATGAGCATATCAGGAACAATCGCATCAACAGCAACATCAGCAAATAGCAGTTATTGGATAGATCCAACAAATGTTTCGTTGGGGACAAGATACCAGAATGCATCAACCATCAATTCGTTATTGCCAATGATATTTGAGATTGGATTGCTTGTGGCTGGTATTTCCTTGATGATATTTGGCGCATTGAAATTGAGGGAATAAGCAATTATTTTGGTTGATGCCTATGTTTTTCATAGACATAACCTTTTTATTTTAGTGATTGCTTAAATAAAGTATGAACTTGATGCTTTTTGTTAGTGCGTGTTTCATTTTGATAATGGCATTTGCATTTTCTTTGATACCACTTGGGACTTTTTCAACAATTATTGATACAACATTATTTACTGGTATATTGTGGCTTGTAGGTTTAGGGGTATTTGTATGGGGAATCAAGGCAAAATCATCTGGTTAATGTTTTTCATAAGTGCGTTCTTGGCACTTAATTCAGCAGAAGCAACCGAATTTCTTAATGTAACCGAACATCTTGCATACGACAATAATTCTTATATCTTTATTGAGAACGCAATGCAAATGCCAAATGGTTCTTTTGCAATGACTGGTAAATATCTTTCTGCTTATGCATCCAGAACATCTGGTGAGATGTCAAGATTATATTTTGTTTCTGAAATTTGGGCGAATACTTCTGCAACTTGGGCATCCGAACCGGTAAGATATACCAGCTATTACAAGAATGAGGATAATAAATTTACTGCAACCAGAACTTATTATATTTATAAAACAAATAACTTTTTAAATTCAATAGATTGTGGGATTAGAACAGTATTTTATACGAATGGGTCTTGTTATTATGCAGATGATGGCGTCAGTGCTGGATCAGGTGTTTATTCATTCTTGATAAGGGCATCCGGAACTGATGTCGCAAGTTATTTAAATGTTGGCGTTGGCTTCTTAAATCCAACCGGACTTGAAAGTATTCTGTATGGTTGGACTTGGCAGGATGCCTGGCTTGATACACCAACTGGTTCTTATAAGTTTTCAGAAACAAGACGATTGAATACGCTTATCAGATCCGAAGTTATTAATGCAGATCTGCTTGGTTCGGCAAATAATTCTGTTACCGAACCAACAGTAAAATATTATATTAAATGGCGAGGATACTACCAACCACATGATCTTGGCATTGCCATTGTAGATAATACAACCTTTGCAACAGTATCAAATAATAATGGATTGCAATTAACAATCAATAGTTCTGATTATGTTGCTTATAGGGAAAGCGCAATAAAGACAACAAAAGAATATATAAAATTATCAACTAATTCGCCTGGCATTTATGACATGGAACTTAATGATGCATTGACATCAGCAAATTATAATCAAATTCTTGCGAATGGCAATTATTATTTATTAGTATTCCAGAAACGCCAGGTATTCAATGACCAATATTATATCCTTTTGGCGTCAAAATCATTCAATTATAATTCTGCACAAGTGACCGGACTTCAAAATCTGCGAACTTATTCTTTTGACATGAATGGTCATAAACTGCTTAATTTTACCAGCACAACCTTATGGTTGGGTCTTTATGATTGGAATATAAACGAGGAAGTAAATGCGAATGATATGCAAAGCAATTATTTGGACATCCAACCATATTTTATTAATTCTGGCAATGCTAATATAGAATATTTAAATTATTCTGTTTATACATCAGCTGGTTCTGATCATTTATCTTTAAGATTAACTTATACCAATGGAACACCTTTATATGATAAGATCACAAATAATAAAATTTATATCCCATTTAAAAGTGCATCATCAATAACATCAAATAGCTATTATATCGCAGGAAATATGCCCTATGTACAGAAAACTTCAGGTAATCAAATAGGAACATTCCAATTTTGGCAGGTTAGTTCTGGCGATATAATGAATATGACTTTATATCAAAATCAAGGCTCATCTAGTTGTTCTAATACAATTTATAAATATCCAAATGGGACTGCCATTATTACACTTGCTGGCAAAGAAACTGGCAATAAAATAAGTCATACTTATGTTACTGCAAACACATCCGGTTATTTGGATATTTGGCAAAATAGTTGCTTGGTAACTCAAACTTCTTATTTCTTTTCTAATATATGGATAACAAGTTTAAGTTCAATTTCAAATGCTTCATCACTTGCTTTAAAAGAAACAGCATTTAATCCAGTTAATACTTATACTTGGAGCTGGTCGGTTGAAGCGCAGAATGATATGACAATAAGAACGCTTTGGTTCTATGTTGATGACAATGTAAAAAATACTTATACATTGCAACCAAATCAGCATATTAATGTAACAACTACATGGTTATTGTCAAATGGAAACCATATTTTAAAAACCGAATTCGGTGATAAACAACTGGTCAGGCAGGTATATGCAACCAATTCAAGTTTAAATGAAAGCCAGGTATTGATTGATCAAGTTAATGATCTTAATGTAACTGCCGGAACAACATATACATCAGGATCAGTTAGCAATGCAGTTTCTGGCGTTCTTTCAAATCTGGTTGGAACTTGGGCGATAACACCTTACATAATCGCTTTATTCATAACTTTGGTTATGGCATTTTATACAAGAAATGTTGGCGTTTCTGCTATTGCGTTTATGGCATCGCTATTTATTTTTGTGGCAATGGGCTGGATTACTGACGCTTATATTACATCAGGTATTGTTGTTTCAGTTTGTGTAATAATGGGGCTATTGATTTATAAACAATTCAATACTGGGGCTGGATAATATGGATAAGAAAGCCATTGGATTGATGGATACTTTAATGTTCTGCTTGGCAATTACTCTGATAATCGCCATTATAACATATATCTTTAATCCATTCAATATATTAGGATCACCGGCACAATATGTATTAGGGAGTGGTATACCATAATGGAAAGCTGGAAACGAAGTATTATTTTGATAATGTTTATGTGCATGATACTTGGATATTATATAATCTACTTTCCAACAATGGATGCAATAACTTCTTTGTTGCTTGTTGGTCTTGAATTCATTTGTGGCATTGGTGTAATAATCATATTGTTGAGGTCTTACTTATGAAAAGATTATTAATGATAATATTGATGCTTGGATTGGTGATAATGCCGGTTTATTCAGATGTATTTATCCAGAAAAAGATTTCAGATACACAAATATGTCTTAACAACCAAACATTGCAAAAGAACCAAACCTGGATGTATAATGATGGATCATTAACAAGTTTTTCAACAAATGAGAACTGCGCAAATGGTTGCAATGAAATTTTGAATGTTTGCCAAGATACGCCATTTGTCACATATACTCTAATCTTTGCCATCTTAATCGTATTAGCATTATTAATTTTTAGGTTTATCTAGGTGATTAAATGAAAAAACTCTTGCTTATTGCTTTCATTTTCATATTTATGTTTTGTAGTTCTGTTTCTGCATTGACTTGGACACAACTTAATGATACAATAATACAGATAAATCAGGGTGGAACAAAGGTTGCAACATTATATCTTTTGAAAAATACAGATCTTTGTTTTCAAGATTGTAGTGCAAAAATGGGGATAAACATCAGTTCAACAGCATTATTGCCAAATATAACAAATTCTAATTTTAATACAACCTGGTTGCAACCGGCAATGGCAAATAATGTTAAGGGTTATACCTTTCTAATCAATAAGATTAATGCAACTTATTATGAGGTTACAATTAATGCACAGAAAAAGATTAATTATACAAAAGGAATTGGTTATATAAATAATGTTGATTGGAACTTAAAAATTGCTGGTCTTGATATTGATGCATGGCAATGGTTCAATAGTTCTTGGACAAAAAGACAATTGTTAAACCTTTCTTTGACAAATCGTGCAGAAAATGGTATTCAATTTCCTATAAATGTAACTTATGATGCAGATATGAAAGCAGATTTTACTGATTTAAGATTTACTATTGAGAATGGCACAGAAACAGAAATTCCTTATTGGATTGAAAGATCATTAAATAGTTCTTGGGCATATATTTGGCTTTCAACAAATATTCTACTTATAAATACAACTCATTATATGTATTATAAAAATCCAGTCATTGAAACCGGTTCTGATCCTGCTAAAGTATTTTATTGTTATGATGATTTTTTAGGTTCAAGTTTGAATACAACAAAATGGACAGCAATAAGAACACCAGTTTATAGTGTTGCAAATTCTTATTTAAATTGGAGTGATGCAGGGGCAACAACTGGTATTGTGTGCCAAACTGGTTCTATTGATAGAATAACAGGTAATTTGGCGATTAGAACCCAATTTTTACATCCAAATAATTATGATTTAAGGATTGGTTATACTAATGTTTCTAATAATGTTACAAGAAGTGCAAATGGCGAGGGATATATATCAAGTTATTCAACTTATGGTTCACAACATCAACAAGTAGAATACGATATCCGAGCAACAAATGCAATGACTGGCATAAATACAGGTAGTTTCAGATCAAACAATGGCACAATAAAATGGAATAGCACTTTTTATATGTGGAATTCAACAATAGGGACAATCTCATTAAATGAAACAAAGAATGGGGGAATTACTTGGAATAATATAAGTTCAATAGATGTTCATATAAATCGCACTTTTTATTTAAATATTGATGGACATATTGATGGACAAGTTACTGGAAATCAACAAATAGATGAGGTGTTTATGTATAAATTCCCGTCTGGTATAATCTCATCAACCTTTGGATCAGAAACAGATATGCCTTATGCGCCAAATAAGGCAATATTAACATCGCCAACAAATAATTCAGAGGGGACTTATTTAAATATGGCTTTATGGGTCATACCAACTGATAATGATACTGCATCATTGAATGTTACATTTTATGATGGTAATAATACTTTGCTTTGTTTTAATTCAAGTATTGGCAATAATTCGGCAGTTTCTTGTTCTTTTACTGGCGAACAGATATGCTATCAAAAGTTTTGGTATGTTAATGTAACCGATGGGATATATACAACCAAATCAGATATATGGACTTTTACAACTGATTGTTTTCCAAATGTAACATATCTTTCGCCGGATATGATCACAAATACAAGTTATGATCCAACAGAAATTGGTATTTCTGTTTGGGATAAGGATACAGCAGAATATAATGTAACATTTTATGATTATCCATCAATGGCAGTTTTATGCAATAATGTAAGCAGATCCAATAATACTGCAACTTTTTGTAACTGGACAACAACTTGTAATACCACATATTTATGGGTTGCAAATGTTACTGATGGGATATTAACACCAGATTATGATGTATGGAACTTTACAACTGCACTTTGTCCATTAGTGTCACCAATTTTGACATTCTTGCAACCAAATGCATCAAATATAGGCAAAGATTGGGCATGGCTTGGTTGTCATGTTCAAGATCCTGATAACGAATTTATAAATGTTTCATTCTGGGATGCAAATGATACTTTGTTAATTATGAACGAGAGTTCAAACAATACAGATGTTTATTTTAATTGGACTGGGCTTAATTGTGAAAGTTCTTATATGTGGTATGCAACCGGTGATGATGGCATAAATGTCGGCATAATGGACAACAATTATTTCAATACAACAATCGCTTGTTTCCCAACATCAAATGGCACAACTGGCGTTTCATATCCCTATTCTTTTATTGATGAAATTAATAATTGGGTTGGCGATACATTCAATACTGAATGGACAAAATTATTGATTGTATTGAGTATTCTTATGGGAATTTATATAACAGCGATAAGATTAAAGAGTTGATATGTTAAATTATCCAGAATGGCAAAAAATGCTTATTGAGATTAGCAAAGGCAGGAACATAAAGAACGAATGGAAAGGTTCATATTCAAAGCAATTATTAATAGAATTAGAAAGGCAGGGATTTATAAAAATTGAGAGAGGTATGATTTCATTAACTGAAAAGGGATCGGGTGGTGTTTATGGCGTTTCCGGATTTTTGGAAAGATTATAATAAACCTTATGAAAAAAGGATATTATTGCAAGTAATTGTGGCTTTGATACTTTCAGTAATAATCGGATTAAATGATCCCATAAAATTAATTTTTAGTTTGTTGGGAATATTTTTCTTGTTGGATCTATTTTTAACCAGATTGGATAAAATAATAAAATTATTGGAATTGAGAGAATGAACCTAAATGATATTAAGAGAAATGCAACAATTTCGCTTGGATATGGCATGATTGAAAGTATTGCCATAATGTCAAGAAATCCACGATTGAGGGCATTATCATTGAAAATTAAAATACTTATTGTTGAATGTCATGAATTTGAACGATTAAACAAAATATCAGATCCAGAATATGACAATAAATGTGCAGAATTGCAAAGGGCAATTTATGATTTTGAAAAGATAATGATGATGTTGCCACAAGAATTATTGGTTAAAATAAAACAAAAGTTCAAATTAATAAAACATTAATTTAATAAATAAGCGATTTCTTAATTTCTGTATGAGCAAAGCATCCAATATTATATCTGAACTTTTACAGGGCAAAGAACCAAAAGAACTTATTGAAAATCATGTTGCATCAACTAAAACTATTTACAAATGGCGAAAGATTGCAGAATTAATGCAAAAGAAATCAGAAATAGAACAAGAACTCTATTGTAGGATATTGGATATTGTTTTGGCAAAGAAATGACGCGAATACCCATGCTTATTTGGATGCCATACTTAAACATCAATAAAACAAAGGTTTTGCTTGGATATGATGGGAGTTTTTCAGAAAAGTGATTAATATGATACCGGAAAGAATTAAATGTTTGAAATGTGGAAAAATCATCAAATTTGCAAATGGAACTGCATTTGATAATTATTCGCTTGTAAAATGGACAAAATGCGAAAAATGTAAGGAAACAGTAACCAGTAGGTGAAATAAAATGATGGGTTTGTTTGGGCGTGATGCAAATGATTTTTTACTACCCCATATAGTAAAATGCAAAAATGCGATTTATTCAAAATTTGAGTTTTTGATAACCAGTGGGTGAATATGGGAATTGAAAAAAAATTTAAATATAAATTGGAAAGAAATGCAAAAATTTGGAAAAACCCAATTAGATTACGTAGAAAATGGTTTAATAAATCCTATTTCTTGCAAACGATTGAAATGGAACTAAAAGCCGGTCATTCGGTTGTAATATTAATTGTTGGTCGCACAAGATTAGGAAAAACATGGTTGGGTTTAACAATGGCATCATTATTTAGTGATAAATTTATTGATAATCCGGTTCGCTGGGTTGGATTTGAACAATATGCGAGGGATATACTTGGCGAGATAACAACATCTGGTTATTCTAATTTGAAACAAGATGTTTATATTCTTGAC
>Ga0315289_10013637_pt1 | contig 11367 bp, 8 predicted proteins | sample YL17G11_40_MG_FD_203452 | JGI IMG/M metagenome (GOLD analysis project Ga0315289, IMG submission 203452) | Sediment microbial communities from Yellowstone Lake, YNP, Wyoming, USA - YL17G11_40 | ecosystem: Environmental > Aquatic > Freshwater > Lake > Sediment | place: USA: Wyoming | collected... | reverse complement strand
TGAAAGCGAAGAAAGCGCAGCGCACCTGGCCGGCGGGGCGCGTGTACGGCTACCAGGTCGAGATTTCCAATGAGCAGGCCGGCACCTCGGGCGGCATCTACGACGAGGCACGCCGCGCCCGCTTTCTGAAAGACGTCAAGGATGATCCCGTTGCCAGCAAGGCCTTCAAGGACAACCAGTGGAACAAGTACCGGGTGCAGTGCCGCGGCGATTCGATCAAGACCTGGGTCAACGGCGTGCCCTGCGCCGATCTGACCGATTCGATGGACCGCAGCGGCTTCATCGGCCTGCAGGTGCATCAAATCAAGGCAGATCCGCCGCTGCAGGTCCGCTGGCGCAACATCCGCATCCAGGAACTCGGCAAGTGAGCGAACATGGCTGGCCAGTTGATTCCGCCGCCGGACCTGGCGCCGCCCATACCGCAGGACGCCACGCCCGAACAGTGCATCGTCATGTGGCTTGAGCTGATGGACGCCTGCGAGCAGTTCCTCCTGAGCGGGCTGCGCCGCGAGATTGGACCCAGCGGCGACCTGAAGGCCGCGTATCGCCAATGGTACGCCGAGCAGATGGAAGAGCACGATCGCACGGTGCTGCGGATGATGGCCGAATTCCAACGGCGTGGAGGTGGCCATGCCCGCTGAAGCACTGCTCAGCACCCTGCGGCATGTGTGGCGAACGCTGCAGCCGCTGAACCTTCCCATGGCCGTGATGGGTGGTCTGGCCCTGGCGACGTGGAAGCACGTGCGAGCAACACGGGATATCGACCTGCTGTTGGGAATCGGTGAGACCGAGCTGAACTTGCTGCTGCAAACGCTCGCCGCGGCCGACATCCGCCCCAAGCGAGAGCCGCCCGTAATCACGCTCGGGAACCTCCGCGTGATCCAGTTGCTCTATGAGCCGCCCGACACCTTCATGCCGCTGCAAGTCGACTTGCTGCTGGCAACATCCGCGTATCATCGAGCAGCGCTAGCACGCCGGATTTCGACTCCCTTGGCCGACCTCGATCTCGAAATCACTGTGCTCACTTGCGAAGATTTGCTCTTGCACAAGTTGTTGGCCGGACGCATGATCGATCGGGCTGATGCCGCCGCGCTGCTGCGGGCGAACCGCAATTCCCTCGACCTCAATTATCTCGCTCACTGGATAGGCACATTGGAACTTACTCCGGCACTGACCGAGGTTTGGAAAGAAGCATTTCCTGCCGAGTCGCTCCCACAATCGGCGCACCAGACTAGCCGCTGACCACATTCTGCGGGCGGCCGGCCAGGAAGGCCCGAATGTTCTCCACCACCGCCGTGAGCAACCGCTGGCGGGCCGCCTTCGTCGCCCAGGCGATGTGCGGCGTGACGTAGCAATTCTTGGCCGACAGCAGCGGATTGTCCGGCTCGGGCGGCTCGACGGCCAGCACGTCCAACCCCGCCCCGGCGATCCGCCCTGAATTCAATGCCTCGGCCAAGGCCTCTTCATCAACCAGCGGGCCGCGGCTGGTGTTGATCAAGTAAGCCGAAGGCTTCATCATCGCCAAGCGCTCCCGATTGACCAATTGGTACGTCTGCGGCGTCAACGGGCAGTGCAGGCTGATTGCGTCGCTTTGGCGGAAAACCCGCTCCAAATCTGTCAGTTGCACGCCCGCCGCAGCGCCGGCCGGCGCCGCCGGATCGCAGGCCAGCACTTTCATCTTGAACGCGCGGGCTATTTGGGCCGTCGCCCGACCAATCTGCCCGAAGCCGATGATCCCCAGCGTCAGCAAAGCCAACTCCACCAGCGGATAGTCCCAGTAGCACCAGTCTTGGCTCGTACACCAGCGCCTGGCCGTCACGGTTTCCGCATGGTATGCCACGTGCTGGGTGAGATTCAGCAGATGGGCGAAGACCATTTGGGCCACCGACGCAGTTCCGTAGGCCGGCACGTTGGTGACCACGATGTTCCGCTCGCGGGCCGCCTGCCTATCTACGATGTTGTAGCCGGTGGCGATCACCCCGATATATCTAAGCCGCGGAAGCTGGGCGATGATCTGGCGTGAAAGCCCGGCCTTGTTCGTGAGCACGATTTCGGCATCTCGGGCGCGGGGCACGACCTCTTCGGCCGAGGAGCGATCGTAGATGGCACAAGGCCCCAGCGCCTGCAGTTGGCCCCAACTGAGGTCGCCCGGGTTGAGCGTGTAGCCGTCCAACACCACAATCCGCATCGGTTCTGCCATCCTGTGCCGCTCCTTGGTGCCCCGCTCTGAGTTCCATAAAGCCGCGACCGTCGGTCGCGCACGCGAACCGCGACCAACGGTCGCGGCTTTATGACATCTTATCGGCCCAACTCGTCAGCCAGCGCGCCGGCGTTGTAAACCTTCCGCAGGGCCTCGGCGATCGCTCGGCAATCGACCGAAGTCGCGCGCCCCTGCTGGTCGTCGTAAATAAAGTCCCAGGGGAGCGACTGGAGGTTGCCGTCGAAGATAATTCCCACCAACTCGCCCGCACGGTTGACCACCGGGCTGCCCGAATTGCCGCCGATGATGTCGGCCGTGGAGACGAAATTCAGCGGCGTGCCCGGTGTCAGGCGGTCCTTCGCCCGCAGCCAACTCTCCGGCAGGGCGAACGGCGGCTTGCTGCCGTGCGTTTCGGCGTGGCGGAAGGCGCCGCCGATGGTAGTCCAGGGCGGAAGCGGCTGAGCGAGTTCTCGGTAGCCTTTCACGACGCCGAACGCCAAGCGCAGGGTGAAGGTGGCGTCAGGATAGACATCGGTGCCGCGCAAGGCGAACCGCGCGTCGGCGATCCGCCCGTAGGCCTGGCGCTGCGGCTCTTCGACCTTTTCCTCGAAAGTTTTGCGCACCTCGCGTGCGTCCGGATCGACCAGCCGCGCCAACTCGATCATCGGGTCCTTCGAGGCCTGCACCGCCGCCAGGCCGCCCTCGGCAAGTTTTTCGCGAAACGCCACGTCCTTCAGCTTTGTGCCTCGGACCAGCGCGGCGGACCGCTCCTGGGGCGACTTGCCGGCGAGCACCTTCCGCACCAACGGATCGCGCGCCCCGGCCAGCTCGAGGTACATGCCGAGCGAATCGGCGAGCTGCACGGTTTCCAAATCGTCGTAGATCGGGGCCTCAGAGAAAAGCTGCTGCTTGAGCGATTCCAGGTTCGACTCGCGGTACTCGCGCAGCCGCTCGGCATTGGGCTTTCCGGTTTCCTCGGTTAGCCTCAGCAGCGATCGGGCGATGTGGAACAGCTCGCTGTGCAATGCGCTGCCGCGCTCCAGCAGATCGTAGCGCAGGAAAATCTTGTCATAGATGCGGAGCGTGCCCCCGATGTCGCCCCAGGCGTCGCCGCAAGATTCCTTCAGCCGGGGATCCTTGAGGACCTGCTCGCGGAAGGACTTTTCTTCTACCGCCTTTCGCCGCATCAGCGCGGGATCTTGCAGCCCGGCCAGCTTGCCCAACAGTGCCTTGCGGCTGTTCTGCACGCCGAACAACTCGTCCTGGGCCCGCCGGGCGTTCTCTTGGCTGCGCTCGCTGAAAGTGCTGAGCACGACCTCCAGCCGCCGCAGCTTATTCAGCGCGTACGGCAGCGACCGGTCGCGGATGAAATCCAGATGCGCCATGGTGTGCAGCCGCTCGGTCTTGCCCGGATTGCCGGCAACGAAGATCAACTCGTCGTCGCCGACCCCGGCGGCGCTCCACTTCAGGTAGTGCGGCGGCTTGACCGGTTTGCCGTCTTCGTAGACGTGAAAGAAGCAGATGTCCAAATCGTACCGCGGATACTCGAAGTTGTCCGGATCGCCGCCGAAGAAGGCGATGGCTTGCTCGGGCGCGAAAACCAACCGCACGTCGGTATATTTCTTGTAACGGTAGAGATGATACAGCCCGCCGTGATAGAGCGTGATCACGTCGCTCCGCAGGCCGGTCTGGTCGAGCGACTCTTTCTCGATGGTGTTCATCACCGCCCGCCGGGCCTTCTCGGCCTCGGCGGGACTCATGCCCGGCTTGATGGCGGCATTGACCCGGGCGGTCACGTCCTCGATGCTCATCAGCACGTTCAACTCCAGGTCGAGGCAGCGGATCTCCTCGTCCCGCGACCGGGCATGGAAGCCGGCCGACACGTAATCCTTCTCCTTGGTGCTGAGCTTTTGCAGCGCGTCGGCTCCCACGTGATGATTGGTCATCACCAGTCCGTCGGCCGAGACGAACGAGCCCGAGCCGCCGCTGTTGAAGCGCACCGAGGCCCGCTGCAAGTGCTCCAGCCACTCGGCCTTGGGCTCGAAGTTGTATTTCTTTTCGAGAATCTTTGCGGGCGGGTTGTTGAACAACCACATCCCTTCGTCGGCATAGGTCGTCGCACAAACGGCCATGACCACGCCAGCCGCCGCCCACAGGTGTGTACGATCAAGACAACGGCGAATCTTCATGAAATTGTTCCTTGTGATGATAGGATTGTGAGTTTTTCTGATCTGTCGCACGAGCCCCCGGGACGCAGTCCCGGGGCGTTTTGTGGGCTCCTGTTCCAATAACTCACTGCCAACTTACCCACTACCCACTACCCACTATCCTCCGGTGCCTTCATCACCCAGCCCAACCCTACCAGCAATAGCAGCACCACCAGGACTGCAAAGGCGATAAGTGCGGGCGGCTTCTGCTCGCCTACTCCCACCATGGCCCCGACGTTGGCGAGCCGTTTGGGAATCTGATTACTGAAGGAGAGAAAGCCCAGGATGACCCCAGCGATCGACCCGCCGGCGATGTAGCCGGAGGCCAACAGCACGCCGGGGCTGGTTTCGGCCTTGCGGATCGCCTCGATTTCGGCCTGGGCCTTCGCCTCAGCGTCGGCGGCCTCGCCGAGGGCAGCGGCGTGCGCGCGGGCCATCGAAGCGTCGACGGCCCAACGCACCATGCCGCCGAGGAAAATGGGCGTGGAAAACTGGATGGGCACATACACGCCGACGGCGAACGGCAGCGACGAAATGCCGCACAACTCGAGCATCACGGCGATCAGGCCCCCGATGAGCACCAGGGCCCAGTTCAACCGCCGCTCCAGCACCCCGGTGATGATGATGCCCATCACCTGGGTCTTGGGGGCGTCGAACTCGCGCCGCACCTTGGTCCCGTCGTCGGTCTCGGCGAGCTTTCCCATGATGCCCGGGTCGACCAGCCAACGGACCTGGCCGGTGCCGGGATCGACAAGGTAGCGTTTGTCCTCGACGCTGCTCAGTTCGCTGCGCGGCGTAAAGCCCGGCCGGGGCGCGAACGTGTCGCGGCGCGTGTCCCATACCAGGTACGTCTGGCCTTGGTAGGTTTCCTTTTCGGGAAGCATTTCCCGTTCCCGCGGCGTGAGCGTGACCCCGGGCAGATTCTCGGGCTTCCGGCTGTAGACGGTTCCCGCCGCGTTGAAGCCAAGGAGTATGCCGCCGATCACCAGCGCACTGGTGAGCGCGCCGATGAGGATGGCCCACTGACCAAGTCGGGGCGTGCCGCCGACCAGGAAACCGGTCTTTAGCGACTGGGCCGTGGTGCCGCCGTTGGAAGAGGCCACGCACACCACGGCCGCGATCGACAGCGCCAGCACCCGCATCGCCGAGGATTCCCAGCCCAGCGCCAGGAAGATCAGGCAGGTGAGCGTCAAGGTGGCCACGGTCATGCCGGAGATGGGGTTGGAGGAGGAGCCGATCTCGCCGGTCAGCCGGGTGGAAACCGTCACGAACAGGAAGCCGAACAGCACGACCAGCAAAGCGCCCGCCGCGGCGCTGGGCAATCCGACTTCGGCGGTCAGGAACAATGTCAGCAGGGCGAGCAGGCCCAGGCTGCCGAGAAGCACGGTTTTCATCGACATGTCGTTCTCGGTGCGGCGAACGACGGCTCGCACGCCGGCTCCAGTCGAGGCGGCCACCGTGCCCAGGCCCGCACGGATCGAGCGAACAATCATCGGCATCGTGCGGCCCATGCTAATGATGCCGGCGGTGGCCACGCAGCCGGCCCCGATGAAGAGCAAATAATTGTCGCGCAGCTCCTGGGGGTTCATTTGGCTGATGAGCTTTTTGCCGGGCGGCACCGGCTTGTTGTCGACGTAGTCGCCGACGTAGGCAATCAAGGGGATGATGACCAGGTAGCCGAGCACGGCGCCGGACATCATGATCGCGGCGGTCCGCCGTCCGATGATGTAGCCCACGCCGAGCAATTCCGAAGCATACTCGCCCGCGAATATGGCCGAGCGGCCGATGAAGCTAAGCGGCAGCTTCAGCGTCGAGCCGAGGATGCTGAGACCCTCGGTCACGAATTTGTGCAGCAAGGCGATGCCAAAGCCGATGAAGACCGTCTTGCCGCTGGTGCCCCCCTTTTCGCCGGAAATGAGCACCTGGGCGCAGGCGGTGCCCTCGGGAAAGAGCAACGTGCCGGGCTGACCGGGCCTGCCGTGCATCTTCACAATGAACGCCCGGCGCAGCGGAATCATCGCCAAGATTCCCAGCAAGCCGCCCAACACAGCCACAACCATGATGCGGGTCCACTCCATGCTGTAGCCCAGCAGCATCAAGGCGGGCATGGTCACTCCGACGCCGAAGGCGATCGACTCGCCGGCCGAGCCGGTGGTTTGCACGATGTTGTTTTCCAGGATCGTCGCCCGGCGAAAGCCGAACATCCGCGAGAAGGCGCGGAACAGGGTGATCGAGAGCACGGCCACGGGGATGGAGGCCGAAATGGTCATGCCAACCTTCAACACCAGGTACAGCGACGAGGCCCCGAACACAATGCCCAAAATCGCCCCGACCAGCACGGCCGACCAGGTGAACTCGGGAATGACCTTAGAGTCGGGGACGTAAGGTTGATGCCCCGAGGACACTCCTTTGCTTTCGCTTACAGCCTTGCTTTCACTCACCGTTGACACTTTCTACAGTCCTTTCCTTCCTGACGCGGGCCGCGCCGGCAACCCTAGGGATTGGGGATTTAGGGATTTAGGGATTTAAACACATACGTATGAGAAACAGGGTTACGGTTCTGATTGCGGCCGCGGCGCAACTCCAACTCAGGCCTGCACGGCCTTGCTCATCGCATCCATTTCATCGGTCGAGAGCGAGATTCCGCCCGTCCGAGCGTTTTCGGTCGCCTGCGACTGATTGCGGGCGCCGCACAGCACGCAGGTGATGCCCGGTTGGGCCGATGTCCAGGCAATGACAAGCTGCGCAATGCTGGCGCCGTGCCGTTGGGCAATCGGCTGCAACGACTCCAGCATTGCGTTGATGCGCTGCCGATTTGCCTTGCTGAAGCGCGGATTCATCCTCCGCAGGTCGCCCTCGCCAAACTGGCGCTCAGGCCCCATCTTGCCTGTGAGCAGCCCGTTGGCCAGCGGCGAATAGGCCAGCATGGCGATGTTCTTCTCTTGGCAGTAAGCCAAAATGCCGTTGCTCTCGAGGTCCCGATCGAGCATGCTGAATTTCTCTTGGTCGGTGTCGATCTGGCCGTAGGCTCTTAGTTCATCCAGCTTCGCGTTCGAGACACCGATGGCCCGAATCTTGCCCTCGTCTTTGAGTTGTTGCAAGGCTGCCACGGTGTCGGCGATGGGCGTAGTCGCATCCTGCCAATGTGTCTGGTACAGATCAATATGATCGGTCCCCAGCCGGCGGAGACTCTGCTCCAACTCGGCACGAATCGAGTCGGGACGCAGGCATTTGTAGATCTTCTTCTCGGACGGCCGCGGGGTGATCCCCTTGCTATCGGCATGGAAAAAGAATTCGCCCTGTTCGCGGTCCCAAATCATGCCGCACTTGGTGGCCAAGACCACCTTGTCGCGGCGGCCACGAATGGCCTTGCCGACGATCTCCTCCGACAATCCGTAGCCGTAGATCGGCGCCGTGTCGATCAGGTTTACGCTCAGATCGAGGCTGGCATGGATGGCGCCAATGGCATCGTCTTCCTGCGTGCCGCCCCACATCCATCCGCCAATCGCCCACGCTCCGAAGCCTACCGCCGAAGCCCTGATACCCGACGTGCCCAGTTCCCGATACAACATTTCCCGCGCTCCTTATGTTCCGCGCTCCTTAAAGCAGTTCCTCCAGGATCTCCGCGGCATCTTGCACTACTTTGGGGCAGACCGTGGAAAACAGTTTTCGGTTGAGTGCAACTTGGAATCCCTCGGGAGTGCTGATGTCGCAGCCGAGCAAATCGCGACAGCGCAGCGAACCGTGCCGGCCCTTGAACCGCTCGCTGAACTGCCGTACCCACTGGTACGCGGCCTCTTTCGCCGACCGCACGGGCACGGTGTTTCCATATCTCAGCCCGAGAACCATAAACGCCCCGGTGACCGCGCCGCAGGTATCGGCCGTGCATCCCATGCCACCGCCAAAACCGGCAGCCAGCTTCAGCGCCAGCTCGCGATCCAACGCGAATAGCTCTGCATAGGTGGCCAGAATGGCCTGGGAACAGCAGTACCCGCTCTGAAAACAAGCAACGGCAGCTTCGACCCTACTCATCGTTTGGCTCGCTCTCTGCGCAGCCGAGCGTAACACTCGCACCACGACGTTCGTCAACACTCCCGAAATCCTACTCAAACGAGAGCCGGCTACAAGGGATAGGTGAAAAGCTGTCCTCCGAGACAGGCCTGGCTTGCCAGTTCTTTCGCCCAAATGCGACTAACCATCTGTCTCAAATCAGCCGATGTTAAGGTAGGTTGTATACATAGACTGGCGATACAGCGAGACATACAGAAAAGACAAAAGCCGGGTTCAATGCGTCGGAAATAATGACTCACCGAGCCCGACAGCGAGAAACAGGGATCACTGAAGGCTGTTTCTCTGTGAGCTTACCTCAGTGTTGAAGCGCCTGTGTCCAAAAACATTATAAACAAACTACAGATTTACACCGGTCCGCCGGCACGAGTTGTCGGCCGTCCCCTGGAGATGCCGGGCTGTCTGTCGGAGGTCTTGCAGGCTTTCCGACGAGCAACCGGCTGGCCGTTGCGATACGTCGCCGGCCCCGAGCCGATCCACACGAGCGACCTGAGTTGGTCCGCCCCGGTCAACCCGGGCGTTGGAGCCATCCCCGGACACCTCACGCTCGGTCCAATCGACTCGGAGCCGGCCTGCATCCCCCGCGAATCCGCCGACGACTTGGAATCGGCCCGGACGATGGCTGCTGCGCTGGGCAAGCTGCTCGGCGAGTTGCTGCGGACCCAACATGCGCTCTGGCAACGCGAGGCGGAACTAGCGGCCGGGGTTCCGCTCATCGCGCATGCCGAGGAAGAGCAACACTTGGCCGTCCGACTCGAAGCTGTACTCAAAGGCGGCGCAGAGGCCATAGGCTGTCAGGCTGCTGCCCTCTATTTGCTCGACGAGGCCACGACCCGGTTGAAACTCCGCTCCTGCTGGGGCCTGCCGCGGGAGCGATTGACCATGCCCGCTCGACCGTTGCACGGCGCCGTGGCCGATCTCGAGGCCCTGCTGGGACACGCCGTCGTGCTAGAACACACCGAGTTGATGCGCCATTGGAATGTGCCCGAGGATTTCCCGGCGGCCGCTTGCGTCCCCGTGTCCACGCCCACCACGCTGCTGGGCACACTTTGGGTTTTCTGTGACGAGCGCCGCAGCTTCGACGCCCACCAGACGAACATCCTCGAAGTCGTAGCCGGTCGGCTGGCCGCGGACCTTGAGCGCGAGATGCTCTTCCGCGAAGCTATGCAATCTGCCCAGTGGAAACAGCAATTGGCTGCTGTCGAACGATTGCAGCGGAATCAGCTTCCCACGATCTCACCCCTGCTGGATGGCTGGAAATTGTCCGGTTGGACGGCCCAAGCGCAAGGGGTCGGTGGCGACTTCTACGATTGGTTCTGCTTGCCCAACGGTCTGCTGGCCGTGACCGTAGGCGATGCCTTGGGCCGCGGCCTCGCGGCCGGCCTGGCTGCCGCGGCGCTGAAGGCCGCCATCCGCGCCCACGGCCTGTACCATCGCGACGCCCATCAAGCGTTAAAACAGATCAACTTGACCCTCTGGACCGGTTCGGCCGGCGACCAGTATGCCACGCTCTTCTACGGCCTGATCGAAACGGCCACCGGCCGGCTATCCGGCGCCATGGCAGGCGAGCCGAGCGTGGTGCTGCTTCGCGAGGACGGATGGACTTCACCGGGTCGAGCCTCGCCACAGTTGGGCGAAAGCCCCGAGGCCGATTACCCATCCTTCGAATGCTATCTGCAGCCCGGCGAAGTGTTGCTGATCTTTACCGCCGGGCTTCGTGACGCATTGGATCGGCATGGCCAGCCCTTGGGCGAAGCAGGCTTGGCCGAAACGTTGATCTCGAAACTGCACTTTTCTGCCGATCAACTGACCATCCTAGCCCAAGACTACCTCAACGCCCATGCCGCCGCCCCCGCCGCCGACGATCGAACGGTTTTGGTAGCCAAACGAACCACCGCTTGACGCTGACGGATGGTGCGTTACACTGAATCACGGATGGCGTGGAGAGGTGGCGAGTTCAGTTGTGCGGGAATGGCGGAATTGGCAGACGCGCTAGGTTGAGGGCCTAGTCCCCGTAAGGGGGTGCAGGTTCAAGTCCTGTTTCCCGCACTGTTGCAGCATAAGGACTTACGTCAAACTGACGTGAGTCCTTTTTCATTGGCCTACTGCTGCGCCCCCACCGCGCCCCCATCTCCGATCTTCTCGGCTTTGCCGTTGCCATTTGCGCCCCCATCGGCCTTGCCGTTTCCGTTCGCGCCCCCATGTGCGACCCCACCGGTCTTCTCGGGCGTGCCATTCCCATCTGCTCCGCCGCCGGTCCCTTGTGGTGTGCCGCTTCCGTTTGCGCCCCCATCTGCGCCCCCACGGTTCGAGCCGTTCTGAATCTGACCGAAAACGCGGTCGGCAACACTGGCCTTGTCGAAGGCTGCGTAGTGCTGCTGCATCACCCGAGGATCACAGTCGAACGCCACGGCCGCGTCGTCGTAGCTGACCCCCGCAAGGCGGGCCTTGGACATGGCCGTTCCCCGGAAGTTGTGGAGCTTGAAGTGGGGGGCTTTGGTGGTGTCGAAGTACGCCTTGGCGGCGTCCTGAATCCACCGTTTCAGCCGTTTGGGGGCGAAGTCCTTGACTGCGTTCGCGGCGTAGCGGTTCCCCTTGGCGCGGTAGATGGCCCTCAACTCGTCGCTGAACCGCTCGAAGACGTAGGTGGGACCGGCCTGGGCCTGAAGTTCCTGGTACAGGGCAGCCGGCAGCAGACAGGCCCGCGATTCCCTACCCTTGGTCGTGTCGGCCGTGAAGTAGAGCCGGCCATTCTGGAGATTGCACGTCAAGGCGGCCGAAAGTTCGCCGATCCGGCAGCCGATGGCGGCCTTGGTTTCCAAGAACAAGATGGGAAGACGCCAACCCCAGCGTTCCTTGATCCACTTGAACAGGGCCTCCTGTTCCTTCCCT
>Ga0315289_10013635_pt1 | contig 11370 bp, 11 predicted proteins | sample YL17G11_40_MG_FD_203452 | JGI IMG/M metagenome (GOLD analysis project Ga0315289, IMG submission 203452) | Sediment microbial communities from Yellowstone Lake, YNP, Wyoming, USA - YL17G11_40 | ecosystem: Environmental > Aquatic > Freshwater > Lake > Sediment | place: USA: Wyoming | collected... | reverse complement strand
GCGGCAGCCGCCACGACGCGATGACTTGCAGATTAGAAAGGATGTCGCGGTCATACAGCACCCACTTCCGTTCCCCATAGCTGTACCGTTCGCTGCGGGCCAGCGAATAGGCGATCCAGCCGAAAAAGCGGTCACTCTGGCTGTGGCGCAGGAAAAACTCGAGCCCTTCCATGCGCGATTTGCCGTTGCCCACGAGCAGCGCGGAACTCAGCTCCCGGTTGACCGGCGTTCGCGGCCGGTCCCATTGCCGGTTGTAATATCCCTGCACATCAAGATTGACGAGTTCGGTGATGGCCCATTCCCAGCCGGCCACGAACTGCGACCCCTTGGTGGCGGGAAGGTCGGGATTGCCGAAATCCTTGTGGATGGCCTGGCCGATCGGCTGCGGCGTCTGGCTGTAGGTGCCTGCCGAACCTTTCAGCGTATGATCGTCCGTCAACTGATACCGGACCGTGGTGCGCAGCGCCGGCTCGCCGGAAAAGCGCGTCGTGTTTGCGAAATGGTAATCCCGGAATTCGGGGAGCATCGATCCCGCGTAATGGAGCTCCGGATAATAATCATACCGCAGGCCGGGGATGATCAGCAGGCGCCGGACGGGGCGCCATTCGAGATAGGCATACGCTCCATAGGGGCCGAATATAAAGTCGGTCGTGTCCTTGATAACCGATTGGTCAAGCGGGTTGAGGGTCGCCAGCTCCAGATGATACGGGGCGATGGTCAGATCAACGCCGGCCGCTGTCGTCAGGGAGCTGTCGGGCGACCAGGTCGCCTGGTCGCGCACCGCATGCGCCCAGGTGGCACCATCGAAGGTGAACACGCCGAAGGCCTCGGTGTTCTGGGAGTAGCGGACCAGGCCGTAGCGGAATTCGTTGTGCCACACGGGGGTGATGTCCCAGTCCCATCCCAGCGACTGGAAATAGAATTTGTTTTCGCTGGACAGCTTGCCGAGATTGGATGAAATGCTTACGCTGCCGCCGCGCACCTGTGATGCAATGAGTTCGAGCTTGTCCTTGGTGCCGAAAAGCGTGGCGTAAAAATGCTGGTTTTTAAGCGGCTGGTAATCGCCGCGCAGCACATAGTCCCAGTAAAACGGCACGACCGTGAACGGCAGGTTCTGCTTCAGGATATCATTGACGAAGAATTCCACCACATTGGCGATGTACGAACGCCGCGCGGTGAGTAAAAACGAGAGTTTGGGGGTGAGCGGCATTTCGTACAGAAAGGAGGCGTCGAAGAGATTGACATCCGCAAACCCGTGCCACCGGTCGGCCTTGGGACGGCGTCCCTTGATTTCGATCACCGCGCCCACCGCGCCGCCGTAGCGCACGCCGAACCCGCCGGGATAAAAATCGACCGTCGACAGCGCCGAGGAGTTGTAGTTGGATTTAAGACCGCCAAAGTGATAGACATACGGGATCTGTATGCCGTCGAGGAAATACATGTTGTCACCCGAACCGGCGCCGCGCACGATGATTTCGCCGCCGCCGAAAAGCGGCCGCGCCACGCCCGGCATGGCCTGGATCACCTTGACCGCATCGCCGCCGAACCCCGGCACCTTGCGCACTTCCGAAAGCGTAAGGGAGCGCCTGGCCACCTCCTTTTTCGGTTGCTTGACATACACGACCACTTCGTAATCGCTGTAGGATTGGCGTTCCAGGCGGTACGTGACGTCGGTCTGCTCGTTGCGCCGGATGCTCTCCTTCTCTTCGAACGGCATATATCCGGTAAGTACCACGGACACGCCCAGACTGCACGACGGCAATCCGCGGAAGGCGAAGCGGCCGGTGGAGTCGGAAATCGTCACCAGGCGGTTTTCCTCCAGGTACTGGCCGGCCAGCGAACCGATTTTGCGGATATAGCGCGAAAAGGGAATGGGCAACAGCGAATCGCGCGCGGTGTCGGAAAGCATCAGCACCACCATGGCGTCGGCCACGGGCGCGCGGGTGCCCATCTCGATGATCCGTCCGCTGAAATTGATGGAATCAGAGAACGCCAGCGAGTCGACGGCGTCCTGCACGGTAAACCGGTATTCGTAGCGCAGCAGCACGGGCACGGGCGCGCCTTGCGCCATGGCGGGAGTGAACCGGAACCGCCGCGCCGCGGCGACGGCCGCCGAATCGAACGCCGGCGCGGCGCCCTGCACCACTGCCGCGCTGTCGACCGTGCCGGAATCGGAGACAAGAAGGTCCATGCCCACCGTGGCTTCGTCGCCGCGCCGTAGATGTTCCAAAGGATATTCGGCCTTGACGAACGATTTCAGCTCCGGCATTTTTTCAATGGGAGGCAATGAGTCGGACGCGCTGTCCAAAGTCATGGCTGCGTCGTCGAGAATGATGTCGGTGTCGGCGGGGGCGCCGCCCGCGGCGGCGCTTTCCAGCGGAAAAAGGCCGAGAACAACCGCAATTCCAACACATACCGAATTCTTCATAATGCTGCATCCAATAATGTTAATTGCCGCGGGTCTGGATGATTTGGGCGGTTGGAGCGTCTCAGGAATTTTCGAGATTGACAAGCATTCGCCGGATTTTCACATGGAGATCAGGTACTTTGTTTTTCGCAACGTCCCAGACAATATCATAATCAATCCCGAAATACGCATGAATCAACCGGTCTCTCATGCCAGCTACGGACTTCCATTCAATTTCCGGATGAGCGGCCTTGAGTCTGACGTCAACATTTTTCGATGCTTCACCAATGATCTCGATGCTGCGCACCACCGCCCGCTTGAGTGTCTCGTCGCGCATAAATGCCGCTTTGGAAACCCGATGAAATCGTGTTTGAATGAAATCCGCTTCAATCACGATATGACGGAGGAATTCAAAAGACGATTTAGACATACTCCGTCTCGCGCAAAATGCGGGGGCCAATATAGGGACTAAGCGATTCGGAAGTTACCAGATCAACGCGATGCTTAAGGATGTCTTCCAGGAAAAATGATAGTCCCATAAAACGATCAAATGACTTTGAGCGGCGATTGAATTCAACGATCACATCGATATCGCTTTCCGGCTTTTGTTCGTTGCGTGCGTATGATCCAAACAAACCGATCTTTTTAACGCCGAATGATCTGATACGGCGCCGATGCGCCCGTAAGACCGATAGCAACTGACGCTTGTGCATATGACCGCGGGATTTCTTTTTCATGATGTGCAGAAAAATATACTTTCCGGCCTTTACTCATCGCTCCCCAGCAGCACGAAGCGGATGGGGATCACGATCCATACGGCCACGGGTTCCGCGCCGCGATACGCGGGTTCGAATTCCATTTGCAGGCATGCTGAAAGCGCCGCCTCCCGCGTCCCGAACCCCAGATCATTCATGACGACCGCCTTCTTGACTTTTCCATCTATGTCAACCAGCACGCGCACCTTGATGACGCCTTCCACCTTGTTGGCCTGCATTTCCGGGGTGACGACCGGTTTCACGCTCTTTTTGAATTTCGGCGCCGCGGTGACCGTGGTGGTGGACACGATCTGTCCTTTGATCTCTTCTTTCGTAACGGTAAAGGTGTCGACGTCTTTGGCGATGGTATTGCCCAGTTTGCCGATGACCGCCTCGGCCAGCGAACCGCCCGCTCCAATACCATAGGAGTAGACGCGCTTGAGCCCGTACACCGCCCGCACTTGGGGAGCGGCCGACGGCGGCGCGATGCGGTCCTGCTTCTGGTTGAGCTGGGGGTTGGTCGTCAAGTCAACGGGCTCGGAACGCGCCGCCGGCCGTACCGGCTTTTGCACGGCTTTGCGCGGCTCCGTCGAGTTTTTTTCCTCCGGCATTACGAACTGGGCGCGCACGGCGGTGATCCTTTCCGCGATATCGGTCGCCACCGACGGCTTGGTGCGCAGCATAAGGCCCAGCGCGACAAACCCGCAGAGCGAGATTGCCAGCACGATATGAAAAAGCCGCTCCACCCCGGGTGATGCATCGGCTTCATACCGTTCATACGCCTTAAGAATCGTATTGCCCGTCATACCATCCCCGGGACTATTCCTTCTGGATCACCAGAATCGAATAATCGGAAAATCCCGCTTTACTGCAGGTATAGAGGACTTTTTTAACAATGGAAAAAGGTATCTCGCGATCCGACTGGATCATCACCTGATGCGCGGCAGCCGTATCGGCGGCCTTGCTTCGTTGCAGCATCATCCATTGGTGCAGCGGCGCTATCAACCGCCCCTCGCTGCGCGCAATGTCGCCAAGCGGCACGATCACGATGCCTTCCGACATAACGGCCTGCGTGGATATTTCAATTGACGGAATGACCGACGGTCGTTGCAGCGACGTTGAAAGCGCCAGCTCCAGATTGGACGACGGCGTGATAATGTTGCCTTCGACCGAAAACGATTTGATGAGAAAGACCAGCAGAAATGTCATCACGTCAATAAGCGACGTCAGCTGCGGCCGGAAAACGGTCGATTCGACCGGCATATCGCTCATGGCGGAATACCGTGCGGCGCCGAACATGATTACCGCGCCTCCGCGGTATCGCCGGCCGCGCTGGAAAGGCCGATTTTGGCGAATCCCGCATCGCGGCACTTGTCCATGACCGTCACGATGTTTTTCATGGGGATGATATCGCGCACCGCAACGATGATTTCGTCCTTGACCTGCGCGGACCGGATCCGTTTTGCAAGCCGCAGCCTGAGGGCCTCAAAATCATACCGCCCGTCGACCACAGGGAGCGAATCGAGCATTTCGGCGCCTTCGGTGACGGCCAGATACCCGGGCGCAACAACCACCGTCAACTTGACTTTAGGCTTTTCGCCCGTGTCCGAAAGCCCGGCGCCCACATTGGGCGGCACGGCGAATTGCAGCACCGACACGTGGGTGAGTACCGCCATGGAAACCAGAAAGGGTAAAAGGATCAGGAACATGCTCATGATGGGCGACACATCGAGCTCAATCTCCTGCGCCGCCGACGGCGGCCGGTTTTTCATGAACACCGGCGTTTTCATGTGGTCACCGGTTCTCGCCGGCATGGGAAGAGGCAAGCTTTTTGCGCAGATAATTCATGAAACGCACCACCGCTTCGTCCAGGTCGCGCATCAAACGCGCCTGCTTGTTGAAAAAGGAGGTATACAGCACCATGCAGGGAATGGCAACAATAAGACCGAAGGCGGTGGCGTTCATGGCCTGCGAAATACCCGAGGCCAGCATAGCCGCTTTCTTCTCGGCCTCCACCGCGGCCAGAGACGAAAACATCTGCTGCAGCCCGGCAATGGTTCCAAGAAGACCCAGCAGCGTGCCGATATTGGCAAAAAGCGAAAGATAGTTGAGCCGCTGCGTCATACGGGGCAGCTCCTTGATGGCTGCTTCGTCAACGCCTTCCTGGATGTCCGAAAGCGGCATACCGGACTTGAAGCAATCGATTGCCGTGGCCAGCAATACATTCACCGGCGCTTTTTTCCTCAGGGCAATCCGATGCGCTTCGTCAATGCGGTCCTCGTTGAGCGCTTTGGCCAGATCGGCCACCAGGCGGGCGGTATCATTGCCGCACATGATAAAGTAAAAAATCACCCGCTCGAGCGCTACGGCGCATGCCACGGCAAAGACGATCAGGATGACCCACATGAAAGGACCACCCTGATTGAAAAAATCGGCGAGTATCTGCATGATGGATTTATGCATCGTCCGTATCCCTTTCCGGAAGATTGATGAACATTTGAAAATAAGTTCAGGCGGCCGCATTCAGGAATGACGGCCGACGGGGAATTGCGCACGGGTATCGGGGGATTCGGGACAAAGGGAGGGAACGTCGCACCGGCGGACTGCCGAATTCAGCGCGGTCCGCCGGCTTTCTGTTTCGCCGCATCGACATACCAGAAAAAGCCGTACGTCCCGGGCCGCAATGTCCATCCTTCACCGGACAGGAAACGCTCGCGATCGCCATAACTCACCGTGATTATTTTCCATTGAGTAAAGCGGAGCGCCGGACCGTGCCGTTCAACCGTACGCCGTGTACCAAGGCTGTCGCTGCCTTCTTCCTGCCAGCGCTGTATGATTTCGAGCCGGTTGCCCGCCGAAGCGATGTCGCAGCGGCCGCAGGCATTGACAACCGATTGCATTAACAAGCCCGCATCGCCGTTGGCAAGCACCACCCGCTTGCGTTCGGGCCACACAGCAAAGAGATCGGCCCCTTCGGCGGTCACCTGCTGCCGCGTACTCACCGTCTCGCAGATAATGCCGCGGGCGTCGTGAAGCGCAAGCGAAGGCGCCATTTCTGCGATTACTTTTTTCTGCTTTTCAGCCACAAGCCGGTAGAGCGTGCAATCATCACAGATGCCGTCGGGCTCAACGAACAGCGCATACTGCCTCATGGAATCGCATTGCATGATGACCTGATCGGACCCCGGCATCCAGATCGTAAGCGCATCCGAGCGGATGACCAGCATCTGGCAGGGGGCGATGCCGCAGGAGAACATGATGGCCAGCGCGGGGATTCTGAAAAACATACAGGACCTTTCCGGCATAGTGCGCGGTCGACTGATATCCAAGATATCATATTCATCCGCGGTCCGCAAGCCCCGTGCATTGCAGCCGCCTTCCGAAAGTGCTATTTTCTTCAGTATACTCTATGATCGAACCAGCATCCGCGCCCGCCGGCGCCCCCGCACCCCGGTCGCTCATCAACATACTGGGCGTTGTTTATGCGCATGTCAAGACCAACGACGGCGGCGACCTGTATCTCACGCAGTTCGGCCTGCCGTGGGCCGACGTGCTCGACATCGACAACTGGTACGAGCCGGCCTGGTTCCAGGCGTACCGTATCCGCCTGGAAGGCACAAGCGCGGTGTTCCGCGTGCCCACGAAATCGGTCAACGGCCGCCAGCTGGACCTGGTGGTAAAGAACTGTCGCGTAGGCGAAGACGTGCCCCTCGACACGCATACGCTTGAGCAATTTGTCAATGCCGAATTCAACAGCCCGTGGGAGGAGTTCGCGCTGGTCATGGAGATGCGCGAGGGCGCGTTCGGGCCGCCGGACCTTGCCATTAAAACACAGGACCCACTGGCAATTTACGTTCCCCCGGAAACGCTGCAGATCTGGCAGACCGGCCGGTCGCGCGCCAAAATCAACAAGATCAATGCCCGCCATGCCGGCGTCGATCTTGATATCCTTAGGCAATACAAGCTGGTGTACGGATGGATACAAGGGAAAAATATCATTGAACTCTTCGACGGCATGGGCCTGCGCAACGAAGAATTGCAGGCGCAGCTTGCGCCCGCCACCACCCGGGCCATCCACGATCTTGAGCGCAAGGGCTATGCCATGGCCGACATGAAACCGGCTCACGTTATTGTCACCGAAGACCATGTGCGGTCCGTTGCCGAAGAAGGCATTCGCGGCGACCGGGCATCGCAGGTCCGGCTGGTGCAGGACCTTTTGCAGAAGGGACATTACTCCGTCATCGATTACGAACTCCTGTTGCGCACGCCGGAAAACGAGCGGAAGGTCAAATATTCGCGCCGGCACCATTATCTTGACGACATGCGTGACCGGCTGATGCCGGCGCCCATGCCTTCGTACCTTTTGGCCACGGAAATCATGGGCGTGCCGTATGTTCACGGCCATGTGGAAAGCACGGGCGGCCAATTATGGGTGGTAGGCCGCAATCCCCGCCTTTTTGACTACTTTCTGCCCGAGCGGTGGCGCAAAACGCCCGCGCAACGACTCTCGCAGAACAACGAAGTCTATTACACAATCGCCAAGGACAATATTCACATCGTGTGGAAGACCTCTCGCGTGGGCGAGCTGCCGGTCATCGACCCGCGCGCCGTTCTTGCGGCGCCGGCCGCGGACTACGCCGTCAACAGCCCGTTTGAAGAGTTCGCCATTGCCCAGGCCCTTAACGATCTGGGGGTGCCAACGGTGTACGTGCGCGCCATATACATGACCGGCAGCGAAAAACTCGAAGAATCGACGGACAAACGCAAATACGAGTCGCACCGTTCGCTGTGGGGGCCGGACGGCAAGCCGATCCTGCGCGAAGACCATAACTATATCACCATTCGCGGCTATTACAACGGCCCGGACTCGTGGGTGGCCAAGCAGGAGGGACAGCTTGACAGACCAATCAACCTGATCGCGGCGCTTGCCGAAGGCTTCGTTTCATCCGCGGAGTATGACGCCGTGCTCGAAACGACCCGCGCAAAAATGAAAAGCCTTGGCTACGACGGATCGCTGCTGCACGGAAATGATCTGATCGTGGCGATCACACCGGAAAACGAGGTGATCAAGGACGCCCAGGGCAAGCCGGAAGCGAGGATATGCAATTTTGAATTGATCCGAAAGATCGGACCGGCGGCGTGATCCGGCGCTCATCGGGGAATCGGCGAAAGGGCGCGCCATAGCGCCGACACATCGACCGTCATGCCGACCTCACACCGCAGCAACGGCTGATCGATAATGCCGGCTTCTTCTCGCGTGTAAACTCCGAATATCCTGCCGAGCGCCCGGTCAACGCGTACCCGCGCAATCAGCGGCCGGTCGCCGTTTTCGATCCAGCCCGCATATCCGGCAATCTCGGACGCAACGATCCACTTCCCCGCCTTGACGGACGCCGCAACGCCGTAGCCCATGGCGTCGTCCTGCGCATCGACCTTGGCCTGCCAGGCGATGAAGGAGACCAGCGCCGAAACGCCGATGGTCGCGCGGCCGGCAACCCATGATTTTCCCGCCGTGAGATCGAAATAATAGGCGGGCGCGTTGATGTGCCGCGCGTCGGCAAGGCCTTTGCCGGTGGTGGTCTTGAGCGTAAGGTGGAAGGCCAGGTCCAGCGGCATTTTGCGTGCGTCAAGTATCTGGATCATGGTGAGAAAATAGAGGTCTCCCGGGGTGATACCGCTTTGGCGATGGGCATTGCGGAAATCCCGCATGCGTTCACTCGTTCGGAATTCCTCTACGGGCCGGGAAAAAATCATGAACCCCGCGATGTCCTTGAGCGGAATGAAAAGCGAAAACCACGGATTGACCGTGGTATCGCCGTCCGGGTCCCAGGCAAGCTGGCCGGCAGCCTCCACAAGCCATTGCTCTCCCACGCGCGTTCGATTGACATAGGGCACAGGCAGCCCGTTGGGCCCCAGGCGGCCGGGCGAGCAAATGATCGTGCTGGTATCGCGAAGCGATATCTCAACGGCGGATGTTGTCGCCGCCAGTCCCGGAACGCCGAGGATCGCGGCGAACAACACCCACCAACGCCCGATGGATACGCCGGCATCGCCGGACGTGCGGGAAGTCCTGCTTTGATTCGGCGAGGGTGATTGCATTACTGCATTTCCTTGGCTTCCTCGGCCACGACCTCAAGCGGTTTGGGCGCTCCGTGCCTGACGATCGACTTTTTCCACCGGCCGCTCAAATAATAGCCTATGCTCACGCACATGACCACAAAAAAACTCACGTCAATGGCGATCCAGATGCCGATGATGCCCAGCGGACCATGCGACAGCCAGGCCGCGAGCGGAACGCGGATCACCCACAGGGAGACCAGCGTGAAGGTCATAGTCACGAGCGTGTGCCCGGCGCCGATGGCAACGCCGTTGCAGGCGAACATGGCGCCGAACAACAGGTATGAAATCGCCGTGATCCGCAGATACGCTACGCCGACGCCGATCACCGCCGGATCGTTGATAAAAAGGGAGAGCAGCAGGTGAGGTATCGCGACGACCACAATCGCAATGACCGCATTCAAGGAAAGCACCATGCAGAGTCCCGACCGCAGCGCGCCGGCAACGCGTTCCGGCCGCCGTGCGCCCAGGTTCTGGCCCGTAAACGCGGAAATCGCCATGGAAAAAGTCATGGCGGGCATGAATGCCAGGGACTCAATGCGGCCGCTGGCGCCGTACGCGGCGATCGCGATTGCGCCGAAGCCGTTGACGAACGTCGTAACAAACGCGCTTGCAATGGAGACCAGCAGCTGCTGGATCATGGACGGGAAGCCGATGCGCGCGATCGTGACGATGATGCCGCCATCCAGGGTCAGGCGCGACGGCCGCAGCGCGACGAAGGACCCCTTTCGATTCAGGTAGATGACGCCCGCCAGAAACGCGGCGATGGACGAAATCACCGACGCCGCGGCCGCGCCGTTGAGCCCCCAGCGCGGGAACGGCCCTATCCCGATGATAAGCAGGGGATCGAGTATCGCGTTCAACACCACGCCTATTCCCATAAACGCAAGTGGGGTCTTTGTGTCCCCGATGCCGCGCAGGATCGAGACCACCAGAAACGAGATATACATGAAGATAAAGCTACCCATGGTGATTTTGAGGTAGGGTGACGCGAGCGGAAAAATATCCGCGGGCGTATTCATGAGCCGCAGGATATGGTCGCTGGATAGAATGCCCGCCACCGTAATGCCCAGACCCACGATAAGGGACAGCGAAAACGACGTGGCCACGGTGCGCTCGACCATGGCGAAATTTTTGGCGCCGTAATATTGCGAAACAAGTATGGTCGTGGCCATGGTAACGCCGAAGGCCACTGAGATAAAGACGAAGATGACCGGGAAACTCGTGGCCGTGGCGCCCACGGCCGCTTCACCGAGGATTTTTCCAACCCAAATCGTGTTGATGATGCCGTAGCCGGTATTCAGCAGATTGCCGATGAGCATGGGTATGGCAAGCGACAGGATATGCCGGGGAATGCTCCCCTGGCTCAGGTCGCGGCCCGGGTGGTGCGGTTGCGTCATGGTGATGGCCTTGCAACGATGAGGAAAAGATCCCAAAATACGTTGCGCAAAAACGCGGGCTTGCGGGCAATTATGACTATAGTTATATTACCATGGTCATATAATGGAGGCATCATGGTCGTATCAGCAGGACATTTCAAGGCCCATTGTCTCAAGCTCATGGACGATGTCGAAAAAACCCATATCCCCATAACCATCACCAAACACGGGAAACCCGTTGCCCGGCTTGCGCCGATCGATACCGGAAAAAAACCTGCGGTATTCGGCATGCTGAAGGGGACGGTTAGCGTCAAAGGCGACATCATCAAGCCCGCGGGAGAGCGCTGGAATGCCAACGAGTAATGTGCCGCACTTTGAGTATGTGCTTGACACGCACATCTGGATCTGGTTGTCGGAGGGCGACGCCCGCCTGGGCAAATCGAAGGCGCTTCCCGCGATCCTCGATTCATTGATGGAATCGAAGGTTTGCATCTCGGCAATATCCGTTTGGGAACTCGGCATGCTCGAGGCCAAAAACCGGATCGCACTTTCGATGCCGGTAAAAGCGTGGGTGGCCCGCTCCCTCGAATTAGGAAACATCCAGGTTTCGCCGCTTAGTACGCCTGTTGCGCTGGACAGCACCTCACTTCCCGGTGAATTTCATGGCGATCCCGCGGACCGCATCATTGTGGCGACGGCGCGTTATCATAGT
>Ga0315289_10013634_pt1 | contig 11370 bp, 12 predicted proteins | sample YL17G11_40_MG_FD_203452 | JGI IMG/M metagenome (GOLD analysis project Ga0315289, IMG submission 203452) | Sediment microbial communities from Yellowstone Lake, YNP, Wyoming, USA - YL17G11_40 | ecosystem: Environmental > Aquatic > Freshwater > Lake > Sediment | place: USA: Wyoming | collected... | reverse complement strand
CCACGACCATCGACGCAACCGCCTCCGCGGTCGCCGACGCGGGCGACCGCATCTCCGAGGAGCAAACCAGCATCGACGAGCTGCGGACGAGCCTGACCGCGCAGATGGCGGCCGCGGACGCCATGATCGCCTCGCTCGAGCAGCAGGCGCTCTACATCAGCAACCTGTTCGAGGCCATGCGGATCGCCTCGCAGGCCTACGCGGTATGACACCCCCAGAGGCGCTCAAGGCGGCCGAAGAGCGGCTGCGGAAAGCCGTTCAGGCCGGGACCCACGACCGGGCGAAAAGCCTGCTCCTGGGGTACCGCCGTCAGTTGGAGGAGACCCTGGGCGGCCTGCCCCCTGGCGGCGCGGAAAGCGGTGAAGTCCTGCGGGAGGCGCAGGCCCTGCTGGAGTGGGCGCGCCGCACGGCGCTGATTTCCCGTGCCTCCGCGGCCACCCGTTTGGCGAGGCTGCCACGGCCGTTGCTGGCCTATCGGTCCGCGCCGGCGCGCCCCAAACACACTTGGGAATTGCACGGTTGAGCCCCTGCGGTTCTGCCGGTTTCCGGTCGCTCTATACGCGACCAAGGAAGTGACTGCGCCACCGCTCCCTGACGGTAGCGGCTCGGAACCGCATTCCGAGCCGCGCGCGACCTGAGCCTGCTGACCTGGCGCCGGGCGGCGGAGCGGTTTCTCCGCCTGCTGGCGGGCGTCACTGATGAACCGAGTGCTGGGCCTGCGGCGGGTTCAGCTTGATCTCGATGGTCTTCTCTTCCTCCTGGACGTCGTAGACCTGGCCGAAGGTCTGGTAGCCCCGGGCGATCACCTGGACCCGGATCTTGCCCTGCGGGATGGGCGGGATCCTGGCGATGCCTTCCTGGTTGGTCCGGAGCTCCCAGTGGGTGATGATCTTCTTGCCGAACTTGGCCACCGAACGGCCCTCGACGAAGCGGACCACGACCGAGGCGCGCTCGACCGGCTTGCCGGAGATGCTCTTGACCTCGAGGCGCAAGGTGGTCATGGGCGGGTCAGCCAGGGCCGGCGCGGTGACCGCCCAGACCGAAACCAGCAGTCCAGCAAACACTCGCATCTCTCAATTATGTCAGATGGCAGGGACGACGAACCGCCGGGGCACTCCCGCGGCGCGGGTGACGGCCTCGGCGGCCAGGTAGCCGCTGCGCACGGCGCCTTCCATGGTGGCGGGCCAGCCGGTGCGGGTCCAGTCGCCCGCCAGGTACAGCCCGCGGATCTCGGTGGCCGCCACGGGACGGCGCGCTTCCATACCCGGCCGGGCCGAAAAGGTCGCGCGCAGCTCCTTGACCACGTGCGCGCGCTCCAGGCGCGCCGCGCGGGCCTGCGGGAGGTACTCGCCGAGCTCGCGCCGGGCCAGGGAGATCACCTCTTCCCGACTCATCTCGACCAAGCCGCGCGAGGCGCTCACCACCGCGAGCAGGTAACGGCCGCCGGCCTTGTTGAACACCCAGTGGAGGGCCCCGTCGAGCAGCGCGGCGTGCGGCAAATCCATGACCGGGCGGTCGAACCACAGGTGGATCCCGGTGATGGGCGTGTACTCGAAGGATGCCAGGTCCAGCGCGAGTTCGGGGACCAGTGCCCCGGTGCGATCCGGCGGCACGGCCAGGACGACGTGATCCGCCGCGCGCAGCTCGCCGTTCACCACCGCGCCCAGGGCCGCGCCGTCGCGGATCAGGACGCGCTCCACCGGGGCGCGCAATGCTATCTCCACCCCGGGAACGGCCTGATCGTACAGGCGGCTCAGAGGCACGCTTGGCACGCCCATCTCGAAGGCGCGGCGGGGCCCCAGGAAGGCCAGCCGGAAGACCTGGAAGGCGTGCCCGGCAGCCATGCGGTCGAGTTCCTCGTTGACGGCGCTGGCCAGCACCGGCTGCCAGAAGCGGCGGATGGCGCGCGGGGTTTGGCGCTGCGCGTTGAGCCAGTCCCCCATGGTGATGGCGTCGAGGTCGCGGCGGCCGGCCTCGCGCCGCAGCGCCGCCAGGCCTCGCACAACCGCCAGCTTGTCGGCGGCGCTCAGGAACCGCAGGCGCAGGAAGGAACCCGCGAGGCGCCACGGCGCCGGCAGCATCCCTGCGCGCAGCTTCGACACGCGCCCGCCGGGCTCGACGAAGTGGAACTCGTCGTAGAACCGAATGCGGTCGAGCACGCCCAGGCGGCGGTATAGGTCCAGCAGGTTCGTGCAGCAGCCCAGCAGGATGTGCTGGCAGTTGTCGATCCGCTCGGACTCGTCGGCGGCGTCCGGCGGCGTGAAGGACGATGCCCTGCCGCCGAGCGCCGGGCGGGCCTCGAACAGATCCACCCGGAACCCGGCCTGGGCCAGCGCGGCCGCCGCGGCCATGCCGGCCAAGCCGCCGCCAGCTATGACTGCGGTGGGCATCGCCGGCGCCCGTAGAGCTTCACTACGTTTTCCATCAGCCGCAGGCCGCAGTCCTCGTCCAGCGTCAGGATCGACTCGGGGTGAAACTGCACGGCTTCCAGAGGCAGCTCGCGGTGCCGGACGCCCATGATGACGCCGTCTTCGGTCTCCGCGGTGATCTCCAGACAGGCCGGGAAGGTTTCCTTGCGGGCGAACAGGGAGTGGTAGCGCCCCACCTTGAAGCGCTCGGGCAGGCCCGCAAAGACCCCCTGGCCGGTGTTAGTCACTACGGAGGGCTTGCCATGCATGGGGTAGTCGAGCACGCCCAACTCCCCGCCGAAGGCTTCCACCATCCCCTGCAAGCCCAGGCACACGCCGAAGACGGGGATGCCGGCTTGGGCGGCGTAGCGCACCAAGTCGGGTACTCCGAAATCCGCCGGGCGGCCTGGCCCCGGTGAGATGAGGACTATGTCGGGGGCGATGCGCAGGACGAGTTCCAGCGGAAAGCCGGCGCGGTAGGTGATCACTTCGGCGCCGGTCTGCCGGGCGTAGTTGGCCAGGGTGTGGATGAAGCAGTCGTCGTTGTCCACCAGCAGGAGTTTGACGCCCTGGCCCACTTGGGCCGCACGGGTGAAAGCCGCTTGCACGGGCTCGCCTGCCAGCGCGCGGAAGAAGCCCGTGGCCTTGAGGCGCGTCTCCTGCTCCTCGTTCTCGGGCACCGAGTCGTAGAGCAGGGTGGCGCCCACCGGGAAGGAAGCCACGCTGTCACGCAAGTGGATGGTGCGGATCAGGATGCCGGTGTTGAGGTCGCCGTTGAGCGAGATCATGCCCAACGCGCCGCCGTACCAGCCGCGCGCGTCCTTCTCGAGGTCCTCGATGGCCTGGGCCGCGGCTTTTTTGGGCGCGCCGATGACGGTGACGGCCCACATGTGGCTGAGGAAGGCGTCCAGGGAATCGAAACCCGGCTTCAGCGCGCCTTCCACGTGATCGACGGTGTGGAAGACGCCGGCGTAAGCCTCGATGAGCCGCCGCCCGATGACCTGGACCGAGCCCGGCTTGGAGACCCGCGACTTGTCGTTGCGGTCCACGTCGGTGCACATGGTCAGCTCGGACTCTTCCTTGGGGGAGTTGAGCAGCTCGCGGATGCTCTCGGCGTCGCGCAGGGGGTCGCCGGTGCGGCGGGCGGTGCCGGAGATGGGGCAGGTCTCGATGCGGTCGCCCTCGATGCGCACGAACATCTCGGGGGAGGCGCCCACCAGTTGCTCGTCGCCGAACTGGAGCAGGAACTCGTAGGGGCTGGGGCTGTGCCGCTGCATGCGCCCGAAGAGGTCCGAGGCGCGGCCCGGGTAAGGCGCGCGGAAGGTGCGGCGCAGCACCACCTCGTAGTAATCGCCGCGGCGCATGCCTTGACGGACCGTCTCCACCTTGGCCACGTATTCCTCGGGCGCGACGTCGGAGACCACCTCGCCGGGCTCGACTGCCGGCGGCTGCGGAACCGGCTCGCCGGTGCGCTCCAGCGCCAGCGTCGAGACGCCTTCGTAGTCGAAGTCGTACTGGTAGCGATCAATCTGTTCCTTCATGCGGTCCATGAAGTAGATGTCGTCGCAGAGGAACAGGTGGAGGTCCTTGGTTCCCTCGCGCGGCAGTCGCAGCCGGATGGGGTCGAACTGAAACAGCAGGTCGTAGCCGAAGGCCCCCACCAGCGCCAGCCGGGTGTCCCGCGGGTCCCGCAATTCCTCGATGAGCGCGCGGAGGATGGAGAAGGCGGAGGGCTGCTTGCTGCGCTCCTCCTCGGGGAACAACGCGGGCAGCGGCTTCAGGCGCCCGCACAGGGCGCCGCACTCCAGATCCAGGGACTCCCAGTGCGGGTGGGCGGCCAGGATGGCGTGGAACATCTGGTTCAGCATCTCGCCGCGCAGGTTCAGCGGGCGGAACTCGAGGCGCCGTCCGTAGCCGACGATCTCCAGCGGCGGCCGGACTGCGGCGATGTCCCAGCGCGAGTAGCGCCCGGGGTATTCGTAGCCCGAGGAGAGGTAGAAGCCGCGTTGCGTGTCCAGCTCCCGCAGCAGGTGCTTCAGCCCTTTGGCGTACGGGACCCGCGAGGCGGTCCGGGTGACCGCGATGCCGTGGGGCGTGGTGTAGCGGAGCGTGCGCATGGGGCGCCGGCAGGCCCGATCAGCCCTGATGGACGCCGACCACGAGGATGGCGATCGGCTGGTTCCCGAGGGTGGTGTACAGCACCCAGTCCTCTCCCTCCTGCTTGAGGGAGGCGCCGGAAGGCGCGCCCTCGGGCTTCCAGATGCTCAGGATGGCCGGATGCGCCGTGCCGGAGGCCTCGTTGCTCATCTTGATCAGCTCCTCATAGGCGGGCGTGGCGTTCAGGTCGGTGTCGCGAGCCGCCGGGATGATCTTCAGGAAATCGCGTTGCGGGGCCACGCCCTGGTGGGACCCGTCCACGGGGTAGAAGCTGAGGCGCAACGTGTAGACGCCGGCCTTGATGGGCTGGCCGCGGCGGTCGGCCCCCTGGCTGGGGAAACGGACGGCGCCCAGCAGCGATCCGTGGGGGATCTGGGTGAAGCTCACGTTCTCCTCGGTGGTCTTGGCGCCCGAGGGAGCCTTCGAGCGCAGCCAGATCTCGCAGAACGGTTTACCGCTGGCAGCCACGACGCGGACTCCATCTTTTACGAGGGCCTCGCGGATGGCTGGCGCAAGCTCCGAAGGCGGCGCTCCCGCGGACTCCAGCTTGTATTGGGCCCAGGCGGCCGCAGCAACCAGACAGGCGGACACCACTACCTTTCTCATGGGAACTCCTTAACCTCCAGGTTACATTTTTTGAGTGCGGAGGGTGGCTACCTGGCGACGCCGACGATCAGCAGGGCCAGGGGCGCCCCGTCCAGCGCCACTTCCAGGATCCACTCGCCTTCGCGGGTGATGCGGAGGCGAGGGGAGGACCCGGGTGAGCCCTGCGTCAGGCGCAGGGCCGCGGGCGCTTCGCTGCGGGAGACCTTGCGGCTGAGGGCCTCGAGCTGCTCCGGCGGCTCCAGGTTGGGATCGTCCCCCGCCCGGATCATCAGCACGGAACTGCCTTCCGCGTACCGCAGCGTATACACACCGGGGCCGAAACCCCGCCCCTGGCGATCCGCCCCGGGCGAGGCGTACCGGACCGCCCCGACCAACGCGCCCTGAGGGACCGCTCCGGCCTGGAGGGCTTCCGGCAGGGATTGACCCTCGGAAACCGGCGCGCTGCGCAGCCACAGCTCGCAGAAAACAAAGCCGTTAGGGTCCACCACCTGGGTGCCGCGGTTCTGGAGCGCCTGGCGAACCTCCGGCGCCAATTGCGGCGGCGGCGCACCCGTCGCGCTGGTCCTGTAGTCTTGCGCCCAGATCGATACCGTGATGAGCAACGTCCCGAGGACTCGCATGACTCCTCCGCTTATTGGACGCGCTGCCGTGCCCCTCCGGTTGCACCGAGGCAACTGGGCCCGGCGGGCTGGAGAGCATGCATGAAACGCGGGGCGGAAGGGTATTAGAATCCCTTAACCTGGCGGATCACCGCCGCCAGGGGAGCCCACTCAAGGTGTAACCCTTTTGCCATCAATCGCTTGCGCTCAGAGGCGGCGATTGTGTCCGATGGCTGGCGCAGGCCCGCTGCTAGGATGGGAGCGGTATGAAGAGGCATGATTTGGCGGAGCGGCTGGCCCGGAGCGCGCGACTGTCGAAGCCGGACGCGGCGGACCGGCTGGACCGGGTGGTCCATGACATCCTGCGAAGTCTAAAGAGAGGCGAGCGGGTGGCGCTGCCCGGGCTGGGAACCTTCATCCCGGGCAAGAATCCGGCCTTCCAATTCGAGCCGCGGGGCCCCGCGAAAGGCTCGCGGAGGGGCCGGCGATGAGCCCGCGGACGGCGCCCACCAGCGCGCAGGTGGCCGGCCTGGTCCGGCGCTGCCTCGAGCGCGGGGGATCGGTCGAGATCGACGGCCTGGGCCTGTTCCGTCAGGGTGCCGGGGGTGGTTTCGAGTTCGTGCCCCAGACCCGTCCCAAGGTCTTCGTGACCTACGTACAGGAGGACGCCGCCGCGGCCGAGCGGCTTTACCGCGACTTCCTGGCGCGGGGATACGATCCCTGGCTGGATCGCAAGAAGCTGCTGCCGGGGCAGAACTGGCCGCGGGCCATCGAGCGGGCCATCGAGGTGTCGGACTACTTCGTGCCCTGCTTCTCCAGGCGCGCGACCGTCAAGCGGGGCTGGTTCCAGTGCGAGCTGCGCTACGCGCTCGACTGCGCCGGGCGCGTGCCGCCCGGCGAGATCTACCTCATTCCGGTGCGGCTGGAACAGTGCCAAGTGCCGGCGCGCGTGAGCCGCGAGATCCAGTACGTGGACCTGTTCCCCGACTGGGACAGGGGTTTCCGCCGCATCCTGGCGGCCATGCGGCGCCGGGTCGGGCAGGCCCGACCCCTACGAGGTCCGGGCTAGCTTGCGCTTGATCTCGACGGCGCGTTTATGGTCCGGCGCCAGCTCGAGGAACTTGGCGTAGGCCGCGCGCGCGGCCTTCTGGTCCTTCAGCTTCTCCCGAGCTTCCCCCAGGCGCAAATAAGCCTCGGCTAAGCCGGGGTTCCACTTGGTGGCTTCCTGGAAGCGGAGCGCCGCGGCGCGGTAACGGCCCCTCTTGAAGTAGAAGGCGCCGATCTTCAGCTCCTTCTCCGCTTGAAGGGGATTGAAGGAGTATTCCTTGGGGAGGAGGGACTCGTCTTCCTCGGGCGGTTCGGCCGGTTTCTGCTGCTGCGCGGCCAGCGCACCGGCCCACAGCGCCAGGCCCAGGGCCAGCCGTAGCAAGCGTGCCACAATTCTAGTATAGGGATGCCGATGGAGCTCCGCGAGAAGGCCGCGCAGTTGCCCGCGCAACCCGGCGTCTACCTCTACAAGGACGCCGCCGGGGCGGTCCTCTACGTGGGCAAGGCCAAGAACCTCCGCGCCCGCGTGCGCAGCTACTTCTCCGAGGACTCCCTGGCGGACTTGAAGACCGGCACGCTACTGGCGGAAGCGCGCGACCTCGACTACATCCTGGTGGACAACGAGAAGGAAGCGCTGGCGCTGGAGAACAACCTGATCAAGCAGTGGCAGCCGCGCTTCAACGTCCTGCTGCGGGACGACAAGACGTATCCCTACATCAAGCTCACGGGCGAGCGCTACCCGCGCGTGTACGTGACGCGGCGGCTCGTCAAGGACGGCTCGACGTACTTCGGCCCGTATTTCCCGGGCAACCTGGCGTACCGGCTGGTGCACTTCCTCAACCGCCACTTCGGGGTGCCTTCCTGCAAGGTGGACCTGGGGCGCCCGCACTCGCACCCGTGTCTCCAGTACCACATTCACCGCTGCCGGGGGCAGTGCGTCGAGGGCCTGACTACGGAAGAGGCCTACGCGGGGGCCGTCCGGCAGGTGCGGCTGTTCCTGGAGGGCCGGCACCAGGATCTGCTGGCCGACCTGCGCGCGGAGATGGAGCGCGCCGCCGAGGAGACGCGCTTCGAGCAGGCGGCGGTGCTGCGCGACGTCATCGCCACCGTCGAGGAGACTGGGGAGCGGCAGAAGATGGCCGCCGCGGTGGGCGAGGACATCGACATCTTCGCCTGCTACGCCGAGCCGCCCCTGGTGGCTGCCAACGTCTTCCACCTGCGCAACGGGCGCATCGTGGACCGGCGCGCGTTCTTCTGGGAGGACCGCGAGGAGTTCGAGGCGGCGGAGTTCGTCTCCGCGTTCCTCAAGCAGCTCTACCTGGACCAGCAGTACGTTCCGGCGCTCATCCACGTGCCGGCGGATTTCGAGGACCGCGCGGCGCTCGAGGAGGTGCTCTCGGAGAAACGCGGGCGCAAGGTGGAGATCCACACGCCGCAGCGGGGCCCCAAGAGGGCGCTGCTCGACCTGGCCCAGACCAACGCCCGGCACAGCTTCGAGCAGCGGTTCCGGGTGCTGAAGCCCTCGGCCCAGGCGATCCAGGAGGCGCTCCAGGATCTGCTGGGGCTGGACGCGGCGCCGCGCCGCATCGAGTGCTTCGACGTCTCCCACCTGCAGGGCACCGACACGGTGGCCAGCCTGGTGGTGTGGGAAGAGGGGCGGATGAAGAAGTCCGACTACCGCAAGTTCATCCTCCGCAGCGTGGAGGGCAGCGACGACTTCGCGGCCATGCGCGAGGTGGTGACGCGGCGGTATGCGCGCCTGGAACACGAGAAGCGCGCCCGGCCCGGCCTGGTGCTGGTGGATGGCGGCGTCCCTCAACTGCACGCGGCGGCGGAGGCGCTGGAGACGCTGGGGATCACCGACCAGCCGCTGGCGGCCATCGCCAAGCGCGAGGAGTGGATCTATGTCCACGGGCAGGAGGACGAGCCGGTGGTGCTGGACCGCTTCTCGCCGGTGCTGCACCTGATTCAGAGCGTCCGCGACGAGGCGCACCGCTTCGCGGTTACCTTCCACCGCTCGCGGCGGGAGTCGGCGCGGCTGCACTCGGAGCTGGGCCAGATCCCCGGCATCGGCCCCAAGGCGGTCGAGAAGCTATTGAAGCATTTCGGCAGCGCCGCCCGCGCCCGCGCCGCCTCGGAGGCCGACCTGGCGACGGTGGTGGGCCGTGCCGCGGCGCGGAAGGTGCGGGCGTTCTACGCCACACCGGAGGGCGGCGTACAATAGGGCCATGGGGTTCCCACCGCCCTTTGATCGGATCACCATCGACCCGGAGGTAGTGAACGGGCAGCCGTGCATCCGCGGGATGCGGCTCACGGTGCGGCGCGTGCTCCAGGCCATGGCTCTCTACGCGGATCGTGCCGAGCTGTTTCGCGAGTACCCGGAGCTGGAGGAGGAAGACCTGCGGCAGGCCCTGGAGTTCTCGGCAGCCAACCTGGATGACCGCATCGACCTGCTGAGTGTGGCGTGAGCCGTAGCTGCATTCCATGACCCCGGGATCTCGTCCTAAGTACTCTGATTCGGAATTGCGGTGACGTATTGGGGCAGCCTCCTCAGGCTGCGGGAGGCTGGTTTTCTCGTCGGCAGAGAGCACGCCATCGCGCGGGCCCAGGGGCTGCCCCTCCCAGATGCCGCCCCGCCGGCCACTCGGCCTGAGCCCGGGTACCGAGCTGGTCATCTCGGTCGAGGACGACGCCCTCACTTTCCGTAAGGTCGTTCCCGCCTGGCGCCGCTGGCGCGGGGTCCCGGTCCAGACAGGTGCGACTGGAGTCGATCGGTCGCCCGGCGGCAGTAAGACGCTCACCGCCGGCGCCAGCCGGCCAGGAAGGCCTCCTCGGCCAGGGTCTGGTATTCCTTGTCCACCTCGGCAGACCACTCCGTCAGACGGCGCTGCTTGAGCCGGTTGAGCAGCTCGAGGTTCTGCTCGGCTTTGCGGACGCGCTCGCGCTGGGCGACGATGCGGGCGTTGCAGCCGGCGACCCGATGGGCGAGCAGCGCTTGTTGGGTGGCCACCCACTGCCGGTGATCGTCGAGCGCCGCCAGTTGCTGGGCCGGGACGGTCTTCGCCGTCAACACCGAGCGTTCGGCCTCGGCCTTGCCGGCGGCCAGGGCGGCCTGGTGGGCTTCCAGGCCCCGTAGCTCGGTGAACAGTCCCTGCAACTTCGCCTCCTCGAGTTCCAGTTCCAGATGGCGCCACTTCCGGACGCTCTCCAAACGGAAGCGGAAGCGCTCCATACGCTATCCGGGCCCGAGCTGTGCGGCCAGGGCCTCCAGGCGCGCCATTGTCTCGTCCAGGGGCGACTTGCCGGTGGCCTCCTGGCGGAGGAACTCGAGCAACTGCGGGCGGGCGCGTATGGCGGCATCCAGCCGCGGGTTGGTCCCGGAGACGTAGGCGCCTAACTGGATGAGGTCTTCCGACTGATGGTAGGTTGCCAGGGCCTCCCGGAGCTTGCGGGCCGCGGCCCACTGCTTCTGGTCGGACACGTGCGGGGCCAGGCGGCTGACCGAGTTGAGAACGTCGATGGCCGGGTAGTGCCCGATGGTGGCCAGGGGGCGCGACAGCGCGATGTGCCCGTCCAGGGTGGCGCGCACCGCGTCGGCGATGGGCTCGTTCATGTCGTCGCCCTCGACCAGCACGGTGAAGAAGCCGGTGATCGAGCCGCGGCGGAAGTTTCCGGCGCGCTCGAAGATGCGGGGCAGCAGATTGAACACCGAGGGGGTGTAGCCTTTCTGGCTGGGGGGCTCGCCGGCGGCCAGCCCGATCTCGCGTTGGGCCATGGCCAGGCGTGTGACCGAGTCCATCACCAGCAGCACGTCGGCGCCCTGATCGCGGAAGTACTCGGCGATGGCCAGGGCCACCCAGCAGGCGCGCACGCGCAAGGGGGCGGGGCGGTCCGAGGTGGCCACCACCACCACGGAGCGCTTCCTGCCCTCCGGGCCCAGCTCGTGATCCAGGAAGGCGCGCACCTCGCGGTTGCGCTCGCCCACCAGGGCGATCACGCTCAGATCGGCGAAGCTGTGGCGCGACAGCGACCCCAGCAGCGTGCTCTTGCCCACGCCGCTGCCCCCGAAGATGCCCACCCGCTGGCCCTTGCCGCAGGGCAGCAGGCTGTCGATGGCGCGAATGCCCGTGACCAGGGGCTCGACGATATGCTCGCGCTCGAGCGGCCCCGGCGGCGGCTGGTACAGCTCGTAGAAAACCGCGGCCTCGATCGGCGGGCCGTCGTCGATGGGTCTGCCGAAGCCGTCCAGGACCCGTCCCAGCAGTTGCGGTCCCACCCCGACGCGCGCGCCTTCCCGGCGGGCCACGATCAGGTCCCCCAGGCGTAACCCGCTGGTTTCCTCGAAGGGCATCGACAGCACGCGCGCGTTGCGGAAGCCTACCACCTGGGTGCGGATGCGGCGCCCGTCGGCGCAGTGGATCTCGCAGAAGTCGCCCATCGCCGCGGCCGGCCCCTCGGATTCGATCAGCAGGCCCACCAGCTCGACCACGGTACCCGCCCAGCGGTAGACCTCCAGGCGCTCGAGGGCGGCCAGGTAACGCTGAAGATCCAGG
>Ga0315289_10013633_pt1 | contig 11370 bp, 5 predicted proteins | sample YL17G11_40_MG_FD_203452 | JGI IMG/M metagenome (GOLD analysis project Ga0315289, IMG submission 203452) | Sediment microbial communities from Yellowstone Lake, YNP, Wyoming, USA - YL17G11_40 | ecosystem: Environmental > Aquatic > Freshwater > Lake > Sediment | place: USA: Wyoming | collected... | reverse complement strand
CCCAGCCTACCCCCCAGCAGGGTACATATCAACTGACGACCAAGAGTCTGATCTTTGAGCAGGGCGGCGATGTCCTGGTGCATTTTGTTCTTTTAGGGCAGGTGTACGGACTGGTAGGGACAGATTACAGCCGACGGGATCTGTTAGTACCCTTGTTTTGGGGAATGCCATTCGCATTGCTCATCGGCTTGCTGGGGTCACTCGTCACCACATTGGTAGCCATGTTGTTGCCAGCTATCGGAGTATGGTATGGGGGTTGGGTTGATAATTTAATCCAAAGACTGGCTGAAATAAACATGGTGCTGCCCGGCTTGACGATCGCCGTTCTGGCAAATGTGCTCTTTAACATCAATATTTGGATCATATTGGGAATCGTAGTTATTATCAACGCATTTGGTTCTCCACTCAAAATAATTCGTTCAGCACTCCTGCAGGCGAAGGAAGCACCATATATCGAGAGCGCGCGTTCATATGGAGCAAGCAATTTCAGGATCATCACTCATTATCTCATGCCACGTATCCTGCCGGTGTTGATTCCTCAATTGGTGTCACAGGTGCCAAGCTTCATTTTTTGGGAGGCTACACTGGGATTCTTTAATATCAAATCAAACTATCCAACGTGGGGGCGTATAATTTACGACGGGCTGGCACACGGAGCATTATATGGTTCGCCGTTTTGGGTGTTGGAACCAATCTTCTTGCTGTTGCTTACAAGTCTTGCGTTTGCCATGCTCGGTTCTGCTCTCGAGCGTGTTCTCAACCCGCGCATTCTTAACGACGTGCCGTTACAAGATGAAAAGTGACGTTCCACACGGTGAGTGCCGGTGATGGCGAGAAGATGACCGTTACAGACCTAATCGGCTTTGCCGAGGGTTATCGTGCCCCTGCCCTTGCGCACCACGCTCCCACTTTTGCAATAGGCCAATGTGGAAAACCAATAAGTGGTACATTATTCACCATCATTCGCACGTTTTAGGCCGCCGTCACCCGCCGCGCCGGTCGTGAATTGAAATCGGGGTGAAAGCACTCGCCGACCGCCGCCACCTTGCCGAAGTTGTGTTACACTTTATCGAGAACTTGTTGAGAGAAACTTGATGACCATCTGGGCCATCGTTCCTGTTAAACCTCTGCGGCGCGGCAAATCACGCCTGGCTGGTATGCTTTCAGAAGATCAGCGCACCCGCCTGAACCGTTACCTGCTCGAGCACACCCTGACGACGCTCAACGAGATATGCGAGATCGAACATACCCTGGTTGTCAGCCGTGACCCGGCCGCTCTGGCTCTGACGCGTGACATGGATGGGCGAACCGTTTTGGAGGACGGCGCGCCGCAGTTCAATACAGCCATTAAGCGAGCCACGATTGTGGCGAAAGCACACGGCGCACACGCAGTGCTCGTCCTGCCCGCTGACATCCCGCTAATCACACCCTCAGACGTGCGCCGCTTGCTCAAACGCGGTAAAAAACCGCCCGTGGTTGTTATCGCCCCAGACCGTCGGCTGGACGGTACCAACGGGCTGTTCGTCAATCCCGCCGGCCTGATCGAGTACGGCTACGGGCCGGGTTCGTTCCAACGTCACAGCGAACGGGCGACCGAGGCCGGAGCCAAACTAGAAGTGGTCAATTCTGACCGGCTGGCTCTTGACCTGGACCTGCCAGAAGATTTAGAGTTACTTGGCGGTCTGAAAAAACTCCACTTATAGAGGTGCGATATGGATAATAATAGAAGATCTGAATCGATTATCATGACCACACATCAACTTAAGGCAGAATTATTGCGCTGCGAGTATTGCGAGGAGAAACCATGCAAGACGGCTTGCCCTGCTAATTGCTCGCCATTCGACTTCATTATGGCCGCTCGTGTAGGAAATCCCTCGGATTTCAAGCGCTCTGCCGGCGAAATAATGCGCAGCAACCCGCTTGGCGGCGTCTGCGGCATGGTTTGCCCAGACAGGTTTTGTATGGCGGCCTGTACGCACAAGAAATTCGATGGGGCGATCAATATCCCTCTTATTCAGGCGACCGTGGTCGAAATGGCAAAGTGCCTGGGAGGAATCCCAAAACTGAGCATACCAGCCCCGAATGAAATGAAAGTCGCGGTCGTGGGCGGTGGCCCGGCCGGACTAGGGGCGGCGGCTGCCCTGGCGCAGATGGGCTACGCAGTTGACATTTTCGAGAGCCGCGACCGTCTTGGTGGCATGATGAACCTGATCCCAGACCAGCATCTCGACAAGAAAGTGGTCGAGACAGATATTGATTTTCTCCTTTCACTGGGTAAGATCAAGGCAAAGACCAGAGCGAAGATCGAGGATCCCAAGAGTCTGCTGACAAAGGGCTACAACGCCGTTTGTGTGGCCGCTGGCCTTTGGAAACCGATCCAGCTTGGCATCGAGAACGAAGATCTTGCGATCAAAATGGTTGACCTGCTCTCCAGGCGAGGGGTATACAGCTTCGAGGGGCGCGTGGCTGTAATCGGCGGAGGCGCGACCGCCATGGACTGCGCCATCACCGCCAAAGAACGAGGCGCCCGGCACGTCGAACTCTTCATGCTCGAAAAGCTTTCCGAGATGCCGCTGGCAGCCAAGGAACGACAGGAATTGGTTGATCGTGACATCGAGGTCAACGGCCGAATCCGCCTCAGCCGGATCAGAAAAGATGGAAAGGGTATTTCGGGGATTGAGACGATCAAGGTACAACTCCCCGACGGCCAGCCTTTCAGCCCTGCCAATGTGCGCGATGTCAGCGGGACAGAGAACGTAAGAACCGATATCAATACGGTCATCGTCGCAATCGGAATGCGTTCCACGCTGCCGCGCGAACAAGTCGAGGGCGTCTTCTACTCTGGCGATATGCTGACTGGCCCATCCACTGTGGTCGAAGCAGCTGCCTCCGGCAAAAATGCTGCCCTCGAGATTGACGCCTATCTGAAAGACCAGCCAAAACCCTTGATCGAGAAGGTGACCAAATCAACCTACGCCCTGCCCGGCTATAACCCTGTGCCTGCATCCCTGGCAACTGAGTTCTTCGGACGCCCGATCCGCACGCCCTACCTGCTCTCGGCCTCGCCGGTTACGGATGGGTTGGAGCAGATGATAAAAGTCTACGAAGCTGGTTGGGCAGGCGCCATCATGAAGACCGCCTTCGACAATGTGCCAATCCACATCCCGTCCGAGTATATGTTCACATTCAACCCTTACACTTACGCCAACGCAGACAATGTGTCCGGTCATCCTCTCGAGCGTGTCTGCCGCGAGGTGGAACAGTTGGTCAAGCAGTGGCCCGACCGGCTGACGATGGCCTCCACGGGCGGCCCGGTTACGGGTCACGACGAGAGCGACGCGGCCGGTTGGCAGTCAAATACGAAAAAGCTCGAAGAGGCTGGTGCGATGGGCATCGAGTACTCGTTGTCCTGTCCGCAAGGAGGCGACGGCACGGAGGGCGACATCGTTTCCCAGAAAGCAGCCCTCACCGCCAAGATCATCGGCTGGATCATGGAGATCGGGAACCCTGACATCCCTAAGCTTTTCAAACTAACCGCCGCCGTGACATCCATCATACCGATCCTGCGGGCGATACGCCAGGTGCTTGCAAGGTATCCTAACAATAAGGCCGGGGTGACACTGGCAAACTCTTTCCCCACTCTCGCCTTCCGTCCAGCCTCCAATAGCCGCAAATGGGAGGAGGGCGTTGTCGTCGGCATGAGCGGTGAAGGGGTCACGCCTATCTCGTACTTATCTCTGGCACAGGCAGTGCCTGAAGGAATAGAAATCTCGGGCAACGCCGGCCCGATGAACTACAAAGCCGCCATGGATTTCCTGGCGCTGGGCGTCAAAACCGTCCAGTTCTGCACGATTGCCATGAAACACGGCGTAGGGATAATCGAGGAGCTTGAATCAGGCACTGCGTTCCTTATGCAAGAGCGCGGCATCCAATCTGTGCGCGAATTGATTGGGATCGCCCAACCACGTCCAATTGCTGATTTCATGGCGCTCTCGCCGGTCAAGAAAGTTTCAGACGCCGACCACGAATTGTGCGTCTCGTGCGGGAATTGCGCCCGCTGCCCTTACCTGGCGATCGCTCTCGACGTTAAGCGCCTGCCGTGGACTGACCCGGCCAAGTGCATTGGCTGTTCGATCTGCGCGCAGAAGTGCTTTGTCGGCGCGATCACCATGCGGGCACGCAGCGCTGAGGAGCTTGCGATACTAAGGGAAGCTTAGCTACACATTTCACGTATTTTCACGGATAGGAGCGTTAATGACAACTCGATTTGAGAATGGTATCGTGGTAACGCTAGGCCAGAACAACCATGTTCTGTGGAATATGACGGTCGTCACCGATGGTGAACTGATCACAGCAGTTGGCGATTCTGTCAAAATAAAGGAATGTTTTCCCAAAGCCGAAGTGATTAACTGCGCAGGGAAAATCATTTTGCCCGGCTTTATCTGCACCCACCACCACTTTTATTCCACCATGGCGCGCGGCATGGCCATTTCGGGTGAACCAGCCTCCAACTTCGTCGAAATCCTCGAACGGCTATGGTGGAAAGTAGATAAAGCCCTCTCCGCAGAAGATATTACCCTTTCCGCCCAGGTGCCTCTTATCGAATGTATTCTCAACGGCACAACCACCGTCATTGACCATCACGCCTCGCCCTCCATGCGGGATGGCTCGCTGGATTTGATCGAAGAAGCTGTCCGCCAGGCCGGGATCCGTGCCTCGCTCTGTTACGAGGTCTCGGATCGCAATGTGCCGGGCGGCGGGATTGCCGAGAACGAGCGTTTCATCAAAAAAGTCGGTAAAGGCGATGGACAGATCGCGGCTATGATGGGGTTGCACGCCTCCTTCACGGTTTCGGATGATACGGTCGAGAAATGTGTGGGCATTGCCAGGGATGCCGGAGTGGGCTGCCACATCCACGTAGCCGAGGATTTAGCGGATAGAACCGACTCGCTAGCAAAGTTCGGCGTTCCAACCGTGGAACGGCTGCACAGGCTAGATGTCACAGGCGAAAAATCCATCTTCGTTCACTGCGTTCACATTGACGAGGCCGAGATGGACATCCTCGCCGGAACGAAGACGAGTGTCGTCCACAACCCCGAATCGAACATGAACAACGCGGTAGGCGTCACCAAGCTGCTCAAATTGCTGGCAAAAGGGGTGTTAGTCGGACTGGGTACCGATGGGATGTCTTCGGACATGCTCGCCTCAATGCGCTGCGCTTACTTGCTGCACCGGCTCGACAACCGGGATCCGCGCGTCGCTTTCCTCGAAGCGCCGCAGTTGCTGCTGCAGAACAACGCCGAGATTTGCGAGCGGCAGTTCGGCTTGCGGCTGGGTGAGATCGCCGAGGGACTCCCCGCCGATCTCGCCATCCTCGACTACCAACCTCCTACGCCGCTCAACGAGGCCAACTTCCTTGGCCATCTCATCTTTGGGCTGGTGGATGCGACTGTTGATACAACGGTCTGCAACGGTAAAATCCTGATGAAGAACAAGAAGGTGCTTTCCCTTGACGAAGAGCGCATCGCGGCGCGCTCGCGGGAACTCGCGCCACGCATGTGGAAACGATTGTAGGATAACCTTCGCCCAGGCTTGACAGGGCAAGAATAAGTAGTATGATTTTCGACTTGTGTCTGTTTGCAAGGAGTATGTGTGATGCCCAATCCTTTGCCTTCTATCGTGAACCCATCATCGCCGGGTAATCCCGGCGATGAATTGCGTCGGGAATACGAGCGCCGCCAGGCGCTTTTCGAGGCTCAACCCGCCATCGTGCAGCGCTTTCTCGAAGCCCAGGGTCGCCAACTGGCAGACGCTTTCATTGAACACGTTCCCAGCGTCCGCTTTATGCTGCCAAACCGCGTCGTGTGTGACCCCAGCCGCAAAGGGGATGCCGCGCCAGTAGCGGTCCCGCACGAAGCGCGCTCGCAGGCTGCCGGTTCGTTGCGTGACCGCCTGTCCCACCGCAATGTTCACGATACCCTCCGCCAGCGACTGTCTGAACTGGAACAACACCCGGACGCCGCCATATCAGCCAGCACCAGACTGATCCGCCACGTGACCGCCATTCACATGGTACACAATATGCTGCCGTCTGGCCGCTCGGTGACTTACACGGCCGCAGAAGGGGAAGAGATTCCTACTCTACCAGTCAGCACGGGGTTGGAACCGGAATCAGCGATCACGGCCAAGACCGATGCCATCGTCGAGGAAGGCCAGGCAGAAGCCGGGCGGGGTGACCTGCTCGTTCCCTATGTCCCAGCGGCGCGGCGCTTCTACCTGCCGCAGTGGGTCGCTTTCGACGACCAGGACAACATCCTGGTCAGCTCGATACGTGAAGCCCAGGCGCACGTTGCCTCGATGCAGCGCTTCCTGTACGTTATCCACGCGGCCCATTCGCTGGCTCCCTATATATTGGAAGACGAGGAATACCTCAGCAAGCGGTATGGAATGCTCGGCCAGTTGATCAATCAAGGGCGGGCGCTGGCGCGCTACCAGACCCAGGAGATCGTCCAGGCCATTAAACAGCGCGCCGCAGAGCAAAGCCTCAACCGCGGCTTGAGCCTGGATCTGCCCTATTTCGATGATCAGTCCCTGGAGATAAAGACACATCACTTTGTCATCATCCCGGCCGGGCGGATCATGTTCGTGCCGGCTTTTGTTGTGCGCGCCGCGCGCGAAGAACAGGCCAAGGTTGCACAGGATACACGCTTCAGCCCATCCACCCGCAAACATTTGCTGAACGAACTCGGAATTTTAGAAGACGCATTCAAGTCTCCCAACCAGTAAGCTCCCCGGGTAAAGCAGGTACTATGTTGTTCTCCATCGGATTACTGATCGTAATCGTTTTTCTTGCCTTCAAGTCTGCTCCGCGCGAGAAAAAAGAAGACGCACTCGTTCATGGCGCCGGGCAGATCGGCTTTCTGGCTGCATTAGCCCTTTTCGGTGTAGACTACTTCACTTCATACTACTACGCCACCGGCGAAATGATGAGCACTCTGCACCCTTATGGGCTACAAAAATATGCCTACATTGGCGTGATTGTGATCGCGCTGGCGAACTTCGTGTTTGGAGCGCTTTACATGTATTCGCTGGGCGTTTTCAACGAAGGCGGCGGGTCGTTCACGGCAGCCATGCGCTATTTAGGCCCATCACTCAGCCTTATCGTGGCCGTGGTTTTGATCCAGGATTATGTTTTCACGATTGTCGTCTCCACACTTTCCGGCGTAGAACAAATCCTTTCGATTGCCCAACTGGCCGACACGCTGTGGATTTGGCGATTCCTCATTGGGGCCGTACTCGCCGCTGGCACCTGGTGGTTGACCATCCGCGGTCGCGGCGAATCGGCGCAGGTAGTCTTTACCATGTTGGCGATCTTCGCCATGCTAACCATCACCATGGCAATCGGTTTGTTCATTGCAAAAGGTAAAGGAGTTGGAGTAATTCCGTATGCCGAACCGATCGAGCAAGCCAATATCTGGCAAGCAATGTATCATATGCTGACGGCATCCATGAAGGGCCTGGTCGCCCTAAGCGGATTAGAGGCTATGTCCAACGGCATCCAGTTCATTATTCTTGAAGACATGCCGGCGGTGGCCTGGGGCAAGAAGCGCCTGCCACGCCTGGGCTGGCTATGGAACTTCTACAGCGGGAAATCAGGCATCGGCCGCCTCGTGCAGACCTCTTTCCTGTTCTATGGCGGCCTCACGACCGCGTTCCTGGCTTATTTTTCCTTCCATTTCAACGCGTTTAACAGCATCCAGGGCCGCTCGCTGGTAGGCAACCTGGCTTTTATCGGTTTTAGCCAACTTCCCGGTGGAACTATTCTTTATTGGTCCTATCAAATCCTGGCCGTGGCCCTGCTATCAGCGGCTTCCATGACCGCTTATCAGGACTTACAGGCTATGGCCTGGCGCAACGTGGCTATCGGTGAAATTCCAGAAGTGGTCGTTTATCGTAATCCCAAAGGGACATTTACGCGTCCTGTTACTGCCGCAGCCATTGCAGCCATCCTGGTTCAATTCCTGGTTCGCGGAGAGACCAGCCTTGCTGTTCCCTATTATGGTGTAGGCGTGTTCATGCCCATCATGGCAATGGGATTGGCCATCCGCCAGCACATTCTGAAGACGGCCAAAGGCCGCGCCAGAACCTGGGGCGCCTTCGGAGCCAGCGTCTCCGCGTTGTTGGCAGGGATCGTATTCGTCGGCCAGATTGTCGGGAAGTGGACCGAAGGCGGCTGGGTGGTGCTGATCTCGCTCACCTTCCTCGTAATAACCGCTCACGCCATCTTGATCTCCCCTATCGGATACCGAACCCCTCAGGATATTCACCGCATCATCCGCCAGAAATCCCGCATCCAGGGACAAATGGGGAATATCGTGGAGTGGCAGTCTCTAAGGGTTCAGGAATATCGCTACCGCCTGATCATCGCCGTCTCTCGTTTCTGGGAACTCTTCGGCGTGCGCCGTCCGATGCGTTTCGAACCGCCTGTCGCAGCTGGTGAATTCGAGGAAGCTCTCAATCACACCTCGGATTCATTCCTGGACCAGTACCTCGAAAGTCGTACCCGCAAGCGGCTGAAGCTGGGCGGCCCACCGAAGGAGACCGCCCCCGGCAACGAAGAAGGAAAAGAGGAATAACGACCACGGGAGACGAGTGGTGGTTGTTCGTCTCCCGAATTTATTAAATACCATGAGTTCAACACCCATCTACGGCTCACGCGTCCCAGAAGTATATCAATCCCTGGAGACATCCCCGAAAGGTCTATCCACCACGGAGGCTGAGGCGCGCCGGTCGTTATATGGACATAACGTTCTTTCCGATCCATCTCGTCCGCCTCTGTGGCGAAAATACATCTTACAAGTCCGCCACCCCTTCATCATCCTTCTGCTGCTGGCAGGCGCCATCGCCCTCTGGCAGCGCGAGCTTACCCTCGCACTGGTCATCTGGGGGCTGTCCATTCTCAACAGCCTGTTCTCGTTTTTCCGTGAGTATCGCGCTGAAAAGGCAACAGAAAAGCTGCGCCAACTCCTGCCTTCGTATGCCCACGTCGTCCGAGATGAACAGGAAGTGCACGTTCCCTCCAGCGAGATCGTTCCCGGCGATGTGCTCGTCCTGGAGGAAGGAGATAACATCCCAGCGGACGCGCGTGTCGTGGAGGAATACGGGCTGAGGGTCAACAATGCCGCGCTGACTGGCGAAGCTGTCGCCGCAAGGAAAACTGCCGATGCCTCACCGATTGTAGGCATCAGCGAAGTCGAGCGTCCGAACCTGATCTTCGCCGGCACCTCGGTCGCCTCCGGGACAGGGCGGGCAGTCGTCCACGCCACAGGCATGTTGACCCAATTCGGGCGCATTGCTCACCTGACCCAGACCATCCGGGAAGAGCCGTCGCAATTTCAAAAGGAACTGGACCGGCTCAGTAAAATCTTGATGTGGGTCGCTCTGGGCATCGGCTTGCTGGTCTGGCTCGTTACCACGCAAAATCCAGACGCCCGGCTTCTCATCGAAAAGCCACTGCTGCTTGCCCTGGGCATCATCGTCGCCGTGACGCCCGAAGGTCTGCCGGCCACGCTCACCCTTTCCCTGGCCATGGCTGTCCAGCGGCTGGTAGCGCGAGGTGTATTAGCCAAACGGCTGAACGTGATCGAAACGCTTGGGAACGTTTCGATTATCTGCACCGATAAAAGCGGCACGCTGACCCAGAACCAGATGACCGTGCGCGAGGTCTGGGTGGCACGCCGCAGACTTTCGGTGACTGGTGCTGGCTACGAGCCAAAGGGCATCTTCGTCCCCGCTCCAGCAAATATTGACCAGGAACAAGACCTTCGCTCGCTGCTCGAGGTGGCAATTTCCTGCAATAACGCCCGCATCAACCCACCCTCCCCCAACCATCCTACCTGGACCAGCCTGGGCGACCAGACGGAAGCTGCCCTCAAAGTGGCGGCGATGAAATTCAAGGTTGACGAAACCAGGATGGAAATGCGTTACCGGCGCGTCCACGAAATCCCCTTCGATGCACGCCGAAAACGGATGACCACTATCCACCGCGAAAAGGATGGCGAATTGGCGTTTGTCAAGGGCGCACCGCGCGAAATCTTGCAGCTTTGCACACACATCCAGATTAACGGTGAGATCGTCCCGCTGGACGAAGCCCTGCGCAGCGAAATCATCGCTGCCAACGATGACTACTCCCGCCGGGCGCTGCGTGTGCTGGCTCTGGCCCGCCGCGACCTCCCCCCCAGGCAAGGCGCATATACGCCCGAAAGCATAGAAAAGGAATTGACCTTCCTGGGTCTGGTAGCCATGATGGATCCGCCCCGTCCGGAGGTCGAGCGGGCAGTGGAAGTGTGCCGCCATGCCAGCATCCGCATCATCATGATTACCGGCGACTACGGCCTGACCGCCGAGTCAATGGCGCGCCGCGTCGGGATGATTACCACGCCCAACCCGCTCATTCTCACCGGCGCGGAACTGGATGATATGAGCGACACCGTCCTTCAGCAAGCGCTCGAAAAAGAAGTCATCTTTGCCCGGATGGCTCCCGATCACAAGCTGAGGCTGGTGGCCGCCTTCCAGGCGCGCGGCGATGTGGTGGCCGTGACCGGGGATGGAGTCAACGACGCGCCGGCCCTGCGCAAAGCGGACGTGGGCATCTCCATGGGCATGGTTGGCACGGATGTCGCCAAGGAAGCCGCGGATTTAATCCTGACCAAAGATAATTTCGGTGCCATCATCGATGCTATCAAAGAGGGGCGCGCCATTTACGATAATATCCGCAAATTCATCACCTACATTTTCTCCAGCAATATACCTGAAGTGTTACCATTCCTGGCGACCGCCGCATTCGGCATCCCGGCCGCGCTCAACGTCAAACAAATCCTGGCGATTGACATGGGCACCGACATCTTTCCGGCGCTCGCCCTGGGCATGGAGAAACCTGAACCCGGTGTAATGCTTCAGCCGCCCCGAAAACATCACCAGCCGCTACTGGACGCCAGCCTGCTCAGGCGCGCTTTCCTATGGCTTGGCTTGATCGAAGCCGGGCTATGCTACCTTGGGTTCATTGCTGTATATGTATTCTCCGGTAACGCTACGCTGCTGAATATACCCTTCCTGGCTCAATTCGACTGGCCCCTCCTGCTGCCCTTTGTCGCGCCCTATAACCTCATCCTGGTATCACAGACCGTCTTCCATGCTGGTGTGGTGACCGCGCAAGTCGGCAACGCCTTTGCCTGCCGCACATTCAAGGCTCGTAACATGCAAATAGGTTGGGGAAGCAACCGTTGGCTATTGCTGGGAATCTTCTTAGAATTAATAGGCATTACAGCCTTGATCTACGTGCCACCTCTGGCAGCAGCCTTCGAACATGTT
>Ga0315289_10013629_pt1 | contig 11372 bp, 7 predicted proteins | sample YL17G11_40_MG_FD_203452 | JGI IMG/M metagenome (GOLD analysis project Ga0315289, IMG submission 203452) | Sediment microbial communities from Yellowstone Lake, YNP, Wyoming, USA - YL17G11_40 | ecosystem: Environmental > Aquatic > Freshwater > Lake > Sediment | place: USA: Wyoming | collected... | reverse complement strand
TCGTGGGACGAATTCATGAAAAAGGCTCGCGCGGGCCTTTCCGTCATTCATATGAAGAAAAAAGACGTCGATCACCTAAAATGAAGGGAGTCCTTGATAAGGAATACGCCCTACAAAGGGAAAAGAGGCGTGCCCTCAAGTACAGGTTGAGGAGAAGAGCCGATGAGGCGATTCAAGCTATAAGGGTTTTTTATCCTGATCCCGAGAGGATTCTCGACCTGGGGACCGCAGAAGGCAGGATGCTTTCAAAAATCAAAGACAAGTGTCCCTCAACATTGTGCGTAGGGCTCGAATATTCTCCGGAACTGCTAGACCTAGGCGTTGCTCTTTTCCAGGACATATCCTTCATTCGCGCAGACGCGCAGAATATGTCGTTTTTCAAAGATGCCTCATTCGATGTTATCGTTGCCGCGGCGATAATTGAGCATCTTAAGAACCCAGGGGAGATGCTGCGGGAAAGCTCCCGCATCTTAAAACCAGGGGGGATTCTCATCATTACGACGCCCCACCCGTTTTGGGAAAAGCTTGCAGGTCACCTCGGCATGATCCAGGGAGAACACGAGTCGGTCATGGGCTTTTTGACCTTGCGGGCTTATTGTCTGGATGCGGGATTCCAAGTATTGGAAGAAAAGGGGTTTATGATCTCTCCGATAGGACTTCCCGGAGAACGGTATATTGAAAAGCTTCTCCGACGTCTGAGAGTCGACCGGCATCTGGCAAACCAACTGATGGTCCTTAAGAAACCAGATTAGGGAAAGATTATGGATAGAGCATGAATCCACGAAAGATCAGCAAAGAGGTCCGCATTCTTATCGTTCTGTTTCTGCTGGGAATCACATTCAAGGGTTTTCTGCTTTGGCAAAGATCAAATTATATAGATCCCGACGAGGGATATTATCTTCTCCTGGCACGAAATCTGATATCCGGCAACGGTTATACGATAAATGGGCTATCCAATATCGTATTTCCCCCTTTATTGCCTTTGTTGATCGCCCTTTTTTATTTTGTTTTCCATAATCTTCAGATTTCGCTGGGCATAATCACGGCTGTATCTGGAGGATTATTAGGTTTAGTTATGTTTAAAATCTGCAGAAGCAGGTTTTCGCCCCGTTATTCAGTATTTGGGACTTTTCTTGTCCTTTTTATTTATCAACTTAATGCCGTTGTCCCTATTAATAAGCCTTATGTCTATGTCCTGTACCGGGGATCCGATATTCTCAATAGCTTCCTTGTATTTTCAATGCTTTTTCTGGCTATCCGTTTAATCCAAACGAAAAAAATCATATATTCCATGGGGGCGGGATTCTTGTCCTCGTTGGCCTATCTGACGCGGCCTGAGGGACTTCTCCTTTGGTTGATCTTAGTCGCCATATTGATCTTCTTATTAGCCGTCCGGATGGCACAGATTTCCTTCAAGCTCATCCTGACGTTTATCCTAACGTTCATTATGTTTTCGTCACCATACACTTTCTATCTGAAGAAGGTCACCGGACATTGGATGCTCTCTGGAAAAATCGCGGCAGGGCAAGAATATCGAAATACTTTGATCAAAGTCATTGAAAATGGCGATTGGGAGAGTTTCAATAAATTGCATTATTCCATAAATTCAAACCTCTTGGAAATGAATGACAGTTATTTCGGATATCATGCAACCGACCGCCGTTTCAAATCTGGAATCATGTCGTCCTTAAAGAATATCGGCGATAATCTTGCTCTTTCCGTTGTGGTCCCAAAAGTGCTTTTCCCCTATCCTTTATTAATATTTTTCGTAATCGGCTTAATCGATGGATTAATACAAATACTTAAGAAAAAATCAGCTTTTGACGTGATTTTGTTCTCTGTTTTTCTCTATAGTTTTGTTCTTGTCGCGGTGTCTTATCCAATGCCAAGGCACCATCTTTTCCTTGTCCCTGTATTCTGTATCTATTCCCTCCTGGGAATCCGGATGCTTCTTTCATTATTCATGAAAAAATTATCAAAAACGATCTCTTATATTATCGTTTTTTCCCTAGTATTCTTCTCCTTTGCTTCGGATTATATCAGGTATTTTGATGAAAGCTTCATAACATCAAAAAGCTTTAAAAGCGCGCGCCAAATCGACCGAGCTATTTCAGAATACTTAAAGAACCGCGGAAGCCAAGTCATCATGTCTATACAACCGGGATTCGCCGTCAGGGCTTTTGCTGATTGGCAAGTCCTTCCTAGAGCGGATTTATACACGATATTGAAGTTCGCTTTGAAAAAACGAGTCGATCATATTCTCTTGCAGGAAAATTATGGGTATTATTATAGGATCATCGAAATGAACGGTTCGATTATCCCTGCCTCCGTTACCGATAAAATAGGCTATAAAATAATCGACTCGCGGAACAATTTTGCCCTGGTAAGGTTGATAAAACCGGCAGGTAACGATTAATAAAATGCTAATCGAAGAACGTTTTGATGTCTGGTCCTGCTAGCGAGCAATCTGTCAGCAGGCGTGTAATAATGGCCGTTGACCGTCACCACTTTTCGGGGCATTACGAACCTCCATTCCGCTAGTACTTATCTCCATTCCATCCGTGAGGGAGATACAGGAAAATATTCGTTTTCGGAAAGAGGGCGTCGATCACTGAGCGATCAATAACCTTCTGTTTTCTGATGATCTTCATTCACCAGGAGCATGATTGATCCGATACCGGAGAGGCGGACTCTTTGCGGCTTCCCGTTGAGACTCCTCGTTATATTCCGCATTGCACATAAATACTTTTTTCTATAAAATTTTATGCGGATGGGAGAGCAAATCATAACATGACCAAGAAAACTCAAATCATCCTTCAGTTATGTCTTATCATTCTGGTCACCGGGATCGCTTTTCACCCTTCTCTCAAAAATGGATTTACCAATTGGGATGATCCGGGACTGCTTCTTGAGAATGACTCGGTGAAGAGCCTTTCCACCGGCAATATCCGGAGCTTTTTCTCGGGTTCCTATGCTGGATTCGGAGGCTATACCCCTCTGGTTTTTATGAGTTACGCGCTGGAATACCATTTTTTTCACCTGGATCCCAGGATATTCCATATCGATAACCTCCTCTTGCATGTCCTGAACACGGTCCTGATCTATTTTTTAATCTTTTTAATCAGCCGCAACATCCGGGTGAGTTTTATCACCTCGCTGCTATTCGGCATCCATCCTCTTCATGTCGAATCCGTAGCTTGGATACAGGGCCGGAAAGACCTTCTGTTCTCGCTTTTCTTTTTGGGGGCGTTGATCAGCTACTTGCTTTTCTTACGGAAGAAGGACAAAAAAAATATCTATTACATCCTGTCGCTCATGCTTTTCACGTGTTCTCTCTTTTCAAAAGTCACGGCCGTCGCCTTTCCCTTCGTGATCCTCCTCTTGGAATCCTATCCCGGTCAAAAGCTCGACAGGAGCGCCCTCCGCCGATCGGTCCCGTTCTTTGCCTTGGCCGTTGTTTTTCTTTTCCTGGCCTTCATCACCCTGAGACCCGGATCCTCCGGAATCCCTTCGGCCAAAGGGCATTTGACCTATATCCAGAATCTGAGCCTCTTTTTCTACGCCTTCGTTTTTTACATCAGCAAGATCCTTCTACCCATCCGACTCATGGCCCGCTATTCCTCCGACATCGGTCAACATCCCTTGGACCTCATGCTGAATATCACGGTTTTCGCCATCGCCTGCATGCTTATTTATTCCGTCTACCACCGTAAAAAAGAATTCGTGACGTTCGGAACGGCATTCTTTGTCCTCACACTGCTGCCGACGCTTCCCTTTCATTTTGCGGGCCAACCTTACGCCGACCGTTACACTTACCTGCCATTAGCCGGCATTCTTTTGATCATCTCCGCTTTCTTTCTCGAAATCCTGCCCAAAAAATGGCCCACGCGACGAATTCTCAGCTACGGTGCAGGAGCCTTTTTTGGCCTCGTGGTCCTCTTATTGGGCGCAAAAACTTGGGCTCTCAGTCGGGTCTGGCATGACAGCATATCCTTATGGACCCATGTCCTGAAAATTGATCCGCAGAATGCGATTGCCTTATTGGATCGGAGTCAAGCCTATAGCGACGCCGGAGAAATGGATAAGGCACTGGCTGACCTCAACAAGGGTGAAGAGCTCGAACCGGAAAACCCGAATATCTACAACAATCGAGGCTTCATCTATTTTAAAAGGGCCGAATACGATAAGGCCCTTAACGAATACAACCGGAGCTTAGCCCTCAACCCACGCTTCCATATCGGCTATCTCAACCGGGCTATCCTTTGGGGCCGTATGCGGGAATTTGAAAAGTCGATCCATGATCTTACTACGGCGATCGAGATTAACAAATATTTTTATCTTGCCTATTATTATCGCGGGATCGCATATAAAGAATTGAATTTAATAGACCGCGCGTTGGCGGATTTCAAGGCAGCTTACAAGATTTCCCCCACGGAAACGGCACGCCGGGAAATCGAGCGCTTGTCCAGCCAAAAGAATCCATAAAGGTTCCTCCGGGGCTGGGGGATATCAGGCTGTAGCGGGCGGGAGCGGGATGAAAAATAGCGGCCTGCCCGGGGACGCCGCAAAGGCCTTGAGCCGTTTTCGCCGGGTATAGGGTCCTTTGATAAGCCAAAGGTCCGGTATGCCTTTGATCCCCCTTGGAACAAAGTCCCGTTCACCCTCAGCGCGAGCTCATACGGGCTCAACGCCCCCAGATATGCCGATTTCTTCAAGCACGAAGAGACTTACCGGACGAACTACAAGGTCCAGGACTACATGGGGAACCATTTTCTGCTGAAAAGAGAATACGCCAGGGCCCTTCCCTATTTCGGGCGATGCCTGTCCCTTGCGGCGGACGCGTCGGAAAAGTCGCAGGCCCAATTCAATCTGAGCTATTGCAGGGGGCTACTCGGCCGGCAAAAATGAGTCACCGGCCTGCGGCGCGTAAAAGGCGCGGGCCGAAAAGACCGATCGCTCAGCGCCGGACTTTATACAACCGCCATCGGCCCGAAAGGGTCATGGGGGATAGCTTACGGAAAGAGGAAAGCGTTTTGTGGTCCGCCTCCGGACCGTTGACGAGGACATAATCAAAAAAGGCGAAGTCAGTTTTTTTGACCTTTGCCGCAAACCACTCCAGCCCAGGCGTCCAGGAGATTTGCCTTTTAGCCTTGTACGCGACAAGGCCCGAATAATGCTCGGCGAAAGAGAAGTTCAATTCGCAGCCTTTAAAGACCTGGGCATAGGCGAAAAGCTGGAGGAAAGGACGCCCCTTGATGACCTCACTCCTCTTGACAAGGTCCAATCCTAACACCCGGGACGAGGCAGGGAGCCGGTCGAGGCCTTCCCGGAATCCGGACAGATCCTCGGTTTCGTACGTGTGCCAGGCGATGGCCGTTATCAAGAAGAAAGCGGCTGCGATCGTTAAGGCGACTGTCTTCGCCGAAAGTCGTCGGATGGAAGGGACCGGCAAAGACAACAGGAGGAAGATCAAGGCGATGGGGAACCATCGGAAGCCGAAAAAGATCGTGTTCATGAACTTGTCGGGGGCGATGATGACGATCGCCAGAAAGAAGCCGCCCGCGGCCAGCATGTCCTTGTCGATGAGGCCCCCGAGCCGCTTCCTGTTCTGCCAGACGGAGAGTCCGCACCAACCGTAAAGGAAGACGAAGACGATAATCTCCACGGGGCCCCGGATCCCCCCGAAGGCCGCGTCCACGAACGAGGACAAGCGGTCGAAGAGCGGTGACCAGTGCGGAGCGACGTCGAAGCCCGAGGCGGCCCGTGCCAAGGACAGCCGGGGATACCACAGAAGCGCGACCATACCGCACGGGATGAGCGTTGCCAGTCTCAAAAAAAATTCCTTCACCTTGATTCTCTTGAGCAGACTGATGAGGACGAGCCAGGCGCCTCCCGCCGCCAGCCAGAGCGCATGGCTTCCATAGAGCAGAAAGGATGTCCCGACGAGCCCGGCATAGAGCTTCCAGGAACGGTTCCGGGCGTCCCCGGTCGTCAGGGCGAACCAGAGGACGAAGACGGGAAATCCCGTCATAAAATTGAGGAATCCCCAGTAAAAGGACTGGTTGAAGACGAGGAGGGAGGCAAGGATCGCCGCTTCGGTCGACCGGCCTTTCCCGGCCGCAAGGAGAAAGATGGCCGCGATCCAGAGGAAAACAATAAGAACGAGAACGGCCAGCCCGACATAGGCGACGGGCAGAACGGACCAGAAGATGAGGATCAATAAATAGATGAGATTGTTCGGGGCAAGTCCTTGTATGACGTAGGGGCCGCCGGGAGATCTTAGTGTATCGAGGAAGAGCCTGACCTGGGCGATGTGCTGGGGGAGGTCGGTCGAGGGCGGGAACTCCGTCAGGACGATGGGCAGGATGGCCAGGACAAAGAGCCCGGCCGCGACGATAACCCTTGTCTTTTGACCAGATCTTGCCGTTGACGACACGTCGTTCCCGGCTCTCGCTGTTATTCTGCCCGCAGCCATGCCCTTCACCGGTTCTTTCCCAGCCACCGGAGTTTTCCCAAGTATAATGAAATCGCCATTAAAAAATCAAAGATTTGAGAAAAAGCCCGTTTTTTGATAGAAATTGTATTCATGATCCCGGGTCGAAACACGGCCGGCCTTATTTCGAAGAAAGATCTTTTCTTCTTTGCCCTCTTCATTGCCCTTTTCCTTCTCGTCTTCAGAGAATTCTTTTTCACAAACAGGGTCTTTTATGAAAGGGATTCGACTGTTGTCGAGGTTCCGGTCAAGAAACTCACCGTTCAATTGTTAAAAGAGGGGAACTTCGCCCTGTGGACGGACGCCCACGGCAACGGCCAGCCGTTCATGGCCAATCCGAAGAACGCGGTCTTCTACCCGACGACATGGCTCTATCTCTTCCTCCCCCTGTTCACCGCCTTTAAGCTTCATTATCTCATCCACGCCCTTCTCGGATGGCTTGGCCTGTTTGTCCTTTGCAAGTCCTATTCCCTTTCGAGGAAGGCTTCCTTCCTGGGAGCGTCCCTTTTCGCTTCGAGCGGCATGTATCTCTCGTCTTTTGAGTTCTACAACCATATCGCGGCCTTGGCCTGGATGCCTTGGATCCTTTGGCTCCTCCACCGGGACGTCCGGCCCGGCCGGGCGCGAATCGTCCCTCTAGCGTTTCTCTGGGCCCTGATGATCCTGGCGGGCGCCCCGGAGTTTATCCTGATGACGCTTTTTCTTGCCGCCGGCCAGGCCTTCTTCACGGCAGGAAAATGGAAAAAGAAGATCGCACTAGCGGTCCTCTCCCTGCTCATAGCAACGATCCTATCGGCGGTCCAGGTCCTCCCCTCGATGGAACTTCTGGGCCGGACCGAAAGGGCCGCCCAATCCGCCCAGTGGCCCCTCGAGCTCATCCAGCTCTTCAACCTGCCCTTTCCTCATTTCCTGGGGAACGACAGGGAGCCGGGGCACAACGATTTCTGGGGGTGGCACCTCTTCGACAAGAAATTCCCCCTTTATTACAGCCTTTACATGGGCGTTGGAACGCTTCTTTTCTTTCTCTTCGGACTGAGGAAGCCTTGGGACAGACGGCGAAAGATTCTTCTGCTCACGTTCTTTTTTTTCTTCCTCCTCTCGTGCGGACGATATTCTCCCTTCTTTTTCCTCTACAGGTTCGTTCCCCTGCTTTCTTCGATCAGGTACCCGGTCAAGTTTTTCCTGGGTTCCGTATTCTGTTTGTCTATCCTTGCAGCCCTTGGGTTCGACGAAGTCGCAAATACTCGGAAGCCGGGCTGGAGGGCCGTCTTTGCCCTGGCCGTCTGCGCCGGCATGGGTCTTTCGATGTTCCTGCTTTTCAAGAGGCCCGTCATCGGTGTCCTCAACAAGCTGTTCATCATCGACCGGGACGCTTCGTTCCATGAGTTCGGCCGGTCCATCGGAACGGGCCTCGTCCTCCTGGCCGTCTTTGCCCTGGCATTTTTCCTGCTTCACCGGTCGAAGGGACAAGGCCGGATCCTGGGCTGGGCGCTTATTGCCCTTGCCGTCCTGGATCCCGCTTATCACAACCGATATGTCAACCCGACGGTGCCGGCCTCGTTCTACGACACGCCGCCCCTCCCGGGCCTCCTCACCGCTCCGCTCGCCATTTACCGGGACGAGCTCTATTCCCCGTTCCTTAAGGAGACGATGGGAGATAACCTCAAACTGCTCGGCTTTTTCCGCAAGAGCCTTTACCCCTTCACGGGCCTGGGCGACGGCGTCCGGTATGTTTTCAACTGGGACTTCTACGGGACCTACTCGCGCCGGTATCTCGATCTAAGAGAGGGCCTCAAAGGACTGCCTCCGGGTGGTCAGTTCAAGATATTGAAATACGTCGGCTGCGCCGCGCGCATCGGTTACGAGCCGCTTTTCTCCAGGGAAAACGCCCAACGGTTACAGATCGAAGGCATCGACGTCTGGCTCGAGCGGATCGCCGAAAAGAACGCCTCTCCGTTCGTCGCCTCCCGGGCCATCAAGGCATTGGAGGTCAAAGACAAGCTCGGGATCTTCACCGGCGATGAGTTCGACCCGCTTAAGGAAGTCATAACGGAAAAGGACCTGAATCTTCCCGGATCATCCGGGAACATGGAAATCAAACCCGCCGCGATCGTCGTCCGTAAAGAGGTCCAGGGCCGGGGGTGGTACTCCACAAGCCTTCCCCGCGAGGGGCTCATCGTTTTTCCCGGAAACTATGCTCCTGGATGGCACGCCCGGGTCGACGGCCGGAGGGCCGATGTCTTTGAGGCTAATATCTTCTCCAAGGGAGTCGTCGTTCCGTCCGGTCGCCACGAGATCGTCTTGCGGTATCTTCCGGTGAGCTTTTTATGGGGAGCGGCCGTCAGCCTGATCTCTTTGGGTCTCACCCTCAGCGGCTTGATCGCCTTTTCGATCCGGTCTAAAAGAAAGGCCCGCCGCGCATCCCTCTGAACTCTTCCGGACAATCGAATTGCGCCGCGTATCTCGCGGGTTTTTCCCCGCGAATGACAACGGCCTCCTGCTTAAGCCCGGGGAGGAACCGGCCGGCCTGGAAGAGATAAGGGATCCGCTGAGGATCGAACCCCATGAGGCGGGCCGCCGTCGCGTCGGCGGCCAGGGGGAAGGGGCTTAGGACCAGAGTGCCGACGGGCTTCGCCTTTCCCATGATCGGCCCGTCCCCTTCCATCCCGACGACGCCGTCGATGATGTTGTAATGGACTTTGATGGTCCAGGCCAGGTCCAGGATGGAATTGTCGATCCCCCGGAAGTGGAGGAGGTTCTTGGGCCAGCCGTAATAGACCCCCGGGAGAATCCCGAAGAGGTTCTTCAGACAGAGTGTCACGGCCATCCAATGGTGGGTTTTCATTTTCGGCATGCTGATCAGGATATCGGCCCCGGCGACGGGCTTGGCGACATAAAAGACCGGGAGCCCCGTTCTCCGGCCCGCGTTCGGGACGGAGACGGCATCTCCGTGGTTCAAGTCGACACACTTGACCTTCTTGTCAAGAATGCCCCTGAGCGAAGGATTGAGGACCGAGAACCACGGGTCGCGCCTATGGCCGGAAGCCTCGCCGACAATGACCTCCGCCGCGCCCAGGCGAAGGCAGGCATGGGCCGCGCCTGCAATGACGGCAATGTGGGTATTGATGGGACGTTCGGGATGGGCCTCCACGAAGTTCGGCTTGAGGAGGACCTTTTTGCCTTTGATCTGCAGGCCATCTTCCGACATGACGGCCGCGATCTCGCGCGAGAGATCCCGGCCGTAATCGGGCATCGCCAGGAGTGTCACGGGGCAAGGCTCGGGAGGAACGTTCTGGGCGATTCCGGAGAGCGCAACCGCATTGGCAAGAACTGCTGCGTCTTTTAGAAATTTCCGCCTGTTCATGCGGTGAATACCTTTTTTCCGGAAAGAGCGATCAGGCCAAGGGAGAAATTCCCCGTATGGAGATCTTCATCGGCCATTGATCCCATGACGTTCTGAAGCCGCGTTATCAGCCGGCCGGCATCCCTTCCATGCGCTTGAAGGCAGATAACGGCCCAGGCGAGTCCGCAAAGGGATTCGATCTTGTCCTGCCTTTTCTCTACCAAGTCGAGGCTCGGGCGAAGCCGATCGATGTCGGCCTGCCCGCAGAGGGCGGTAAGGGCGAGCCCGGTCGTGTCCCAGAAAGGGAGCAATTCCTTATCGTCCAGATTCGGGTTGCCGTAATTCCAGCCCCCCGAGGGGATCCGGCGGTCCAAAAGCAACTTCCGGCCTTCGACGGCCCGGGGATGCCCGGCCTGGCCGGAGAGATGGAGAACGATAAGCGACCAGGCCGTCGGCTCTACCCAGCCGAATGTGCCCGGGACCCACGGCCAGCCGGCCAGGGTGTTGTCCTGCTTGAGCCGGGGGTCGTTGGCCAAGGTCACGGACATCAGCGAGAGGAGGAAGTCCTGGGCCCGCTTCAGATTCTCTTTGAGCTCGTAATGGTGGAAAACGATGGCCGCTTGGGCCGTCAGCCAGAGCCCCTGGCCGCGGTGCCCGGGATTTACGCTGACCGACCCGTCCATGTTTTGAAGAGTTTGAGCCCAGGAGAGAAGAGGTTTCGCGCGTTCGGCCGGGACGCCGGACGCGAAGAGGGCGAGCACGGCAAGGAATGTCGGCTCGGCGGAAGAGGAGTTGCCTCGATAATAAGGAAGTCCCCCGTCCGGGCGAGAGAAGGACAAGAGCCTTTCCACAAGGGCCGAGGTTCCGGATGCGGAGCGTTCCATAACGTCATCATTATAACCCGGGTTGAGGCCTGGGGTCACACGGGTAAAAAAAAGGGGCGGCGAAGCCGCCGCCCCTTGAAGATGCGTAACTGCTGGATCTTGGGATTAGCTGGCTGTCATGAAGGTGCTGGTCGGGGCGACAATCCAGGAGCCATTCCAATTGATGAGATCGCGCTCAAAATCTGCCATTGAGCTGACGTTATACCTGCCGGCTTCTGGATTATCCGTAGAATAAAGTCCCTCATCCGCCAGTGTACCCCTTCTTCCAGCGGAAGCGATGGCAAAATCATCTTCAGCCAGGTCAACTGCATTGGTAATCAGAGTTGTAACATCGGACCCGAAATAGACCTTATAAGGGGTGCCCCAGGGGTCGTTCACGGGCATGACCTTAATGTAGAATGACGAGAGGGCCTTTTGGTACTCACAGCCTGCTGTGAGATCACCGGGGCTGGCGCCGATGCCCGTCCAATTCCCGTGGTCCGTGATGTAGTCCACGCTAGCGGTGGCGATGGTCACAATCTCCTTCATGGCCGATTTCTGCTTGGCCTTCTGAATGGCCTCGAGGGCGTTCGGGATCAGAAGGGCCGCCAGGATGCCGATGATCGCGACGACGATCAACAGCTCGATGAGGGTAAATCCTCTCATCTTCTTA
>Ga0315289_10013628_pt1 | contig 11372 bp, 12 predicted proteins | sample YL17G11_40_MG_FD_203452 | JGI IMG/M metagenome (GOLD analysis project Ga0315289, IMG submission 203452) | Sediment microbial communities from Yellowstone Lake, YNP, Wyoming, USA - YL17G11_40 | ecosystem: Environmental > Aquatic > Freshwater > Lake > Sediment | place: USA: Wyoming | collected... | reverse complement strand
ATCCGGCCCTGGGGATCGGCGGCGATGACGGCGTCCTGGATGTTGTCGAGAATGGAGAGAATCCACCGTTCCCGTTCCTGAAATTGGGTTTCCCGGGCATGCTTGTGGAGGGCCATCTCGATGGTCGTCTGGAGCTCCCGTTCCTCGAAGGGCTTGAGAAGATAGCCGAAGGGCTCCGTGAGCTTGGCCCGATTCACGGTCGCCTCATCGGCATAGGCGGTCAGGTAGACGATCGGGACATCACAGCGGGCGCGGATCTTTTCCGCCGTCGCAATCCCGTCCAGGGACCCCTTGAGGACGATGTCCATCAGGATGAGGCCGGGGCAATTGTCCTCGATCTTCTGGAGGGCCTTTTCGCCGGAGGATACGACGCCCGCCACGGCATAGCCGAGATTCAGGATCATGGCCTGAATGTCCTTGGCGACCAAGCTTTCGTCTTCAACGATGAGAATTCGGGTCTTGGCCATGGACCTCCGCCGGTTACAGGTACTTGAGCTCCCGGAAGCGGATCCGGAATTCGGTGCCGCCGTTCCGGACGAGCTTGATCGTCCCGTCAAGCTGTTCGACGAGCATGGTCACGAGCTGCATCCCCAGGGTTTTTGTTCTGCGAAAATCGAAGCCCCGGGGGAGTCCGGTTCCATCGTCCTTGATGACGAGAAGGCAAGTCCTGTCCCCTTCGGGTCGGAGCATGACGCTGATTTCGCCCCGGCGCTCTTGGGGGAAGGCGTGCTTCAGGGAGTTCGAGATAAGCTCGTTGATGAGAAGGCCGCAAGGGATGGCCGTGTTGATGTCGAGGGCGACATCGCGGATATCGGCCCTGAACCGGATCAGGGAGGGCTTGATCCGGTAGGACTGAAAGAGATATTGGGCCAGGCTTCCGACGTAGCCGGCCATGTCGATCCGGGCCAGCTCCTTGGACTGGTAAAGCTTTTCGTGGACGAGGGCCATGGACCGGATGCGGCGCTGGCTCTCCTTGAGGAGGGTCATCGCCTCTCCGTCCTTGAGGTGGCGGACCTGGAGGTTCATGAGGCTCGATACGACCTGGAGGTTGTTCTTGACCCGATGGTGGATCTCTTTGAGGAGAACCTCCTTCTCCCGGAGGGACGCTTTGAGGGCGTCCTCGGACCGCTTCCTCTGGATGGCCATGGCCGCCTGGATCGAGACGAACATCAGGATGGCTTTATCCTCCTCGGTATAGCGGACCCCTTCCGTGTAGGTTTGGACAACCATGACTCCGATCGTCTTGTCCTTGACCTTGAGCGGGACGCCCAGCCAGTCGATCGAAGGGGCCCCGATGGATTCGACCTGTTTTTTCCGGAGGAGCTCATTGAATTTTTCGGGAGAGGCCAGCAGCGGTTCGCCGCTGCGAAGGACGTACTCGGTCAATCCCTTGCCCGGCTTCTTGGGCTTCTCGGGTTCGTCGAACTCGTCGATGAAATAGGGGAAGGTCAGCAGATCGCGTTCGGCATCGTAGAGGGAGATGTAAAAATTCCGGGCCGGCATCAGGTCGGAGATGATGAGGTGGATGGAGCGGAAAAGGGCGCCCAGGTTTTCGGTTGCATGAACGGCCTCCGAAATCCTGAAGGCGGCGTTCCGGACCCGCTCGGCCTTCTTGCGCTCGGTGATGTCCCGGATGTAGACGACGATGACGGGAGATCGTCCCATCCGGACGAGGCGGACGTTGACCTCGCAGGGAAACAGGGCCCCATCCTTCTTTTTAGTGACAACCTCGCCAAACAGTCGGCCCCGAGCGGCGATCGCCTTCCGGATTTTAGAGAGCTGGGGCAGGACCTCCTTGCTGATGAGGTCGCGAGCCGTGAGCTTCAGGAGCTCCTCGCGATTGTATCCGTAAATCTCGCAGGCGGCCGGGTTGCAATCCAGGATGCGGCCTTCCAGGGTCCCTATGAACACGGCATCGGTGGCGGCCTCGAACAAGGCCCGAAAGTAGATTTCACCCTTGGTCAGGACATCCCGGACGTTCCCGGCTGCGGCCCCGCGGCGGACCGGAGCGAGACCCGAGGGGCGTTTCTTGGCGGACCTCCGTTTTCCTTTTTTTTGTTCGGGCTCTTTATGTCTAGACATCCCGCCTCCTGGAGGACGCCGTCCTATGAAATCCTTGTATCAAGATATCAAGGATCGATCGGTTTGTCAAAACCGCGGGAGAGAGGAGCGTGGGCGGTGCAGGGTTCGAACCTGCGACCCCCGGTTTGTAAGACCGATACTCTGCCGCTGAGCTAACCGCCCGGCCGTTCCGAAGATGCTTCTTAAGGTAGAGAAGGTCGTCCCTTTTGTCAACCCCTCGACCAGCCCGCCTTAAGGCAGAGGCAAGTCTAGGGGTGACCCTGAGCCCTGCGAACGGGTCAACCCCTAGACACTCATAAAAGCCCTGAGTGCAGGCGTTTCGCAGTACCCATACTAAGCCGGAAACGGTTTAGTATGAGTGCTGCAAGGCTGCTCCCCGGCCAGGGGGCAGGGATCGTTCAGGGTGACACTGAGGCTCGGCGAACGGGTCAAGGCAAGCCGTCGGCTCCGGGGATAGGATAAGACAGCGGCCGGCGGCCCGTCGCGGTCTACTCCCGCCGTCCTGCGGGGGCTCATCTTGACGGGACTTCGGCGGCTTTCTTTTTGTCAATGGGGTCTGCCTGTCAAGCCATTTAAAAATCTTACTGTAGTGGGTATCATCTTGCCACATAATAATCTTACCCAAGGGGGACACGGGTTAGTGAGTTTCCGGGACTCTTGGGATGGGAGACCGTCCCTCCCAGGGTCCTCGCCAGAGTTCGGGCAATCTCGATCTCGGAAGCTTCGGCGGCGTCCTTTCGGGCCGGCGTCCCGCGGACTTGCCGCAGCTTCCAGATCCGGTCGAGTTTGCGCCGGACGATGGCGGCCGGCTCGAACGGGTTCAGTTGGGCTCTCAAGGCCGGGAGATTTTCGACCTTCGCCCGATCGGCGCCCGGCAGGGCGGCCAGCCGGTCCAGAGGAGCCTGCGGCGAATCGAACCGCCGGGTCTTGCGCGAGCCGCGCCGTTCGAGCCGGATCAGCTTGACCGAAGGCTGAAAGAGATTCATGTAAAGCCGCAGCTCATGGGCGTAGAGGTCGTTCATGGCTCGGACGGCTTCCGGTGTATCATAGCGATCCCAGCCGATGATTTTGCGGACATGGGTCCAGTTCTTCTGCTCGATGTGGGCGTTGTCGTCCTTCTTGTACGGACGGCTGCGGGTGAACGAGATCTCCCGCCCCTCGCAATAGCGGACCATATGATCGTTGATGAACTCCGAGCCATTGTCGGAGTCAATCGCCCGCACGGGGAAGGGCAACGCCTCGCTTATCTCCTCGAAGGCTTTCAGGATCCCGGCCGCCCCCTTCCCCAGGACAGACCGCGTCTCGACCCAGGCCGAACCGATATCCGTCAGGTTGAAGGAGAAGGCGAAGGTCCCGCCGGCGTTCTCCCCGCTGTGGGAGACGGTGTCGAGCTCCGGATGCCCCGGCGTTTTCACGTCCCGGTGCTCACATTTGATCGGGATCCGATGCCGCAACAGGGTCCCCGGCTTGGTCCGTCCGTAGAGGTGCCGCCGCAGTCCCCGCTTCTTGCCTTCGAGCGCGCGGTCGATCGTCCGGGGACTGACCCGAAGGAGTTGGGCTTCCTGGGCCGAGGTCAAGGCATAGCGTTTGCGGATCCAGGGCCGCCAGAGAGCGAGGATGGCTTTCAGCCGGACCGACCACGGATAGCCCGCTTCTTCCCAGATCTTCTCAAGGACTCTCATGACGTCCGACCCGTAGAGCGACTTCCTTTTCCGACGAACGGAAGGTTTCGGCGTCCCGCATTCCTCAACCCGGCCGATCCTCCCGATGGCATACTTGCGATGATAGCCCGTCGCCGCGCAGATCTCATCCAAGATGCGTGTCTTCGCCGCTTTGGAGGCTTGGCGATAGCGTTTCCAGCCGGCATCCATGAGGGCCCTCCGACTGTGAAGATCCATACCCGAACCTCCTCAAGAAAAGAGGTGAGGGTATATAAAAGTCCTTGTCCCTGTCTACCCACGGTAAGATTTCTATGCGGCAAGATAATAGGCCTCTCGGTAAGATTATACATGGCGCGATTCGGTCTGGGCCTGCGTCATAGAAGTGGGGTAAATCACGCGGCTCGGGACTCCCAGTAGTCTTCCAGGCGGTTGGATTTCATCACACAGCGCAGGGAGATAATGGCGTTGGCACCTCGGACAGACCACTCCATCCCTGATTGTTTGAGACGTTGGCCGATGACCGTCTTGCATCCGGCTTCTACCACTCCGGAACCGACGAACAAGCCTTGTGCCCGAAAGATGTTGTAGCGCATCCGCTCTTTATTCTTGTCCAAGTACCGGATTTCGGTCACCGCGGACTTCCTCAAGTCCGGATCTGCGGGGAGGAACCGACACGCCTCGGAAACGATCGTTTCCACCCGTCCCGCGTCTAAGAGTGCCCACCAGCGCTGTCGACGCCGTTCCATTCTCTTTTCCTCCGATCCGAACGACGTGCGGCATAATTGCGAGATGTGTTGGCGGGCGTGATAAAGATCGATGATCAGGAGGGCCTGAGGGAAGTGCATCTCGGCCAGGTTTTTGACCCACTCCGCCCCGTCCCCAAGGATAGCCAGGCGCTGGGCCCGGACCACGCCCCGTCGCCGGGCTTCGCCATAGATCCGCCAGCCGAAGGCCTCGGAGGTCTCGATCGACCCGACGAACGTCGTCGAACCGGGATCCCGGATCGGATACCCGTCCTCATCGAGTGCCGTCTGGGTGAAGACGCAGCCGAGCTTCGCCTCTCGAGTTTTGGCCGTCCCGTCGGGTTGCTTGCCCTTGACGCCGAGGAGTTCCTCCCGCCTCATGGGCACCCCCGTCCCGTCGTAACTGATGTACATTTGAGGGATGTCTTTCTCGGGGTCCGGTCCCTCCTCCTCCAGGAGCCTCTCCCGTTCCTTTCGGCTCCAGGTGTCCATCTCCTGGCCGATCCGCTCGGCCACCCGTTCGACATCTTTGGCGCTGACCTGAAGACCGGCGTAGATCTTGAGATCATCTCGTCCGTCCTTGAAGGTCGATTGACTGCCGGCCCGGGCCATCATCCGGCGTAATCCCGGAGAACGCGTTGTCCCGACGACGTCTAAAGCTTCGTCGCCCGGATATCGGATCGCCCGGCAGGAGGGACACTCGAAGCGCGACCGATCATAGGCCACCGGCCCCAGGATGGTCATCAGTTGTTTGCGCCGGACGCCCTGACTTGCCATCCGCTGACCACAACGACAGACGACGGCCTCCTCTCTCCGGCCCGATCCTTGCTCGGCTAACATCCCAGCCAGGATTTTGGCCCCGCAGGCCAAGACCGCGACCCGTAAAGCGGACTCCCAGGCCTCCAGGTCGCCTTTCCCCGTCTGGGCCACCGTCTCGAGAAGTTGGTTTACTTCCCGGTCTTGTTCAACCCGGATTTCAAGCGTTTTTTTTCCTGTTCCGTCGTCCGTTCGAGCGTGCTCAGCTTCTCGGTGAGCCGTTCGTAATCCCGACAGAGAGCCTGGAAACGCTTGAAGGCCTCGACATCTTCTCGGGCTTGTTGGAGGGCTTCGGGAGAGGTCAAGCGCCGGCTGATCGTCTTGGATCCTTGATGTCGGGAGAAGACATAATAAGGACCGCGGCGAGTCGTCTGTTTTTGACCTTGGCGAATAACAGGGAAAAACTGTTCGGTGATCGTGCCGCGGCGCATGGACCGGATGGCTTTGATGGCTGCGAGGATGGCCAGACGTTGGGCTTCGATTTGTTGAAGAGACTCCATGGAACCTCCTGATAGTGTAGATATATCTCTACACTATCAGGAAACAAATCTCTTGTCAATCCCTTTACCCCACTTCTATGACGCAGGCCCATTCGGTCTGTTGACATAAATCCGCCCCTATGTTATGGTTAAAATCTCTTTTTTACGCTTAAATCAAGAACCAAGGGAAAAGATCATGTTTGCGATCATCCGAACAGGCGGAAAACAGTACTGCGTCCAGCCGGGCGATTTACTGGATGTCGAGAGGCTGGCGGCCGAACAAGGCCAACCGGTCGCCTTTGATAATATCCTCTTAATCGATGACGACAAGGAAACGCTGGTCGGCACGCCCCTTCTCGAGAACGCCCTCGTCAAGGGCGAAGTCGTCGAGCAGCACAGGGACCGGAAAATTCTCGTCTTCAAGAAAAAGCGGAGAAAACAGTACCGGAGGACCCGGGGTCACCGTCAGGCCTTGACGAAGGTTCGGATCCTGGCGATTCATATCGATCGGAACTCCGCCCCGATCCAGGAATTCGTCCCTCCGCCGTCTCCTCCCCGGGTGGCCGGGCCGGACGTTGCCGTCGGCAAGGCTCCCGTTGTCAAGGAGGCCAAGCCCAAGAAGGCGGAGAAGGTCGCCCCGAAAGCGGTCAAGCCCAAAACCGGGAAGGGCGAAGCCTCCCGAGCCAAGGACAAGGAAACCAAGAAAAAGCCGATAGCCAAGAAGGCCGCTCCTTCCGAGTCCTCGGCGAGGTCCAAGGAGTAAGATTATGGCGCATAAAAAATCTTCGGGAAGCGCGAGGAACGGCCGGGAAAGCCATTCCAAGAGGCTGGGCGTCAAGAGATACGGCGGACAGACGGTCAGTGCGGGATCGATTCTCGTCCGCCAGCGGGGGACCCCTTTCAAGCCGGGGACCAACGTCGGCCGGGGGAAGGACGACACGCTGTTCGCCAGGACGGCCGGGGTGGTCCACTACGAGCATAAAGGCAAGCGGAATACGGTCGTTTCCGTCATCCTACCGGCCGCGGAGGCGGCCTCCTGAGACACGCGCCGGATTGAAAAGGATAGGGTTCGCATCGTTCCGATCGGAAGGGGGAGCGCGTCCGACCTCTCCGGCGGCCCGCCCCAGACACAATGTTCGTTGACCAGGTGAATGTCCTTCTCCGCGCCGGGAACGGGGGGAACGGCTGCGTCAGTTTCCGGCGGGAGTACCGGGTGCCCAAAGGCGGTCCGGACGGCGGCCGCGGCGGCGACGGCGGCAGCGTCATCCTGATCGCCGACCCGAGTTGCCACTCCCTGTCTTTTTTCCGTTTCCACCCTATCAACAAAGCCAAATCCGGCCGCCATGGAGAGGGAGGGAACAGGAGCGGGAAAAAAGGGGACGACCTCCTCCTGTCCGTGCCCGCGGGAACGGTCGTCAGAGTCAAGGGCGGATCGGAGATCCTGTTCGACCTGACCAAGCCCGGGGACCGTTTTCTGGCCGTGAAGGGCGGGAAGGGCGGCCGGGGGAACGCATCCTTCGCCACCTCGACGCATCAGGTGCCGCGGGAGTTCGAGCCGGGCCGTTCCGGGGAGGAAGGGGAGCTGACCCTGGAGCTGAAGTTGATCGCCGACGTCGGCCTGGTCGGATTCCCCAACGCCGGCAAATCGACTTTGATCTCGAAAGTGTCGGCGGCCCGGCCCGTCATCGCCGATTATCCGTTCACGACCCTCGTCCCCCATCTGGGCGTCGTCGACGCGGGTCGGCGCAGAAGCTTCGTCATAGCCGATATTCCAGGCCTGATCGAGGGGGCCCATCTCGGCCACGGCCTGGGAATCCAATTCCTCAGGCATATCGAGCGGACCAAGCTCTTGATCCATGTTGTGGACATTTCCCCTTACAGCGGCCGCGATCCCGTCGATGATTTCAAGGTCGTGACCGGCGAGCTTGAAGCCTACAACCCGGCGCTCCTGGCAAGGCCTCAGTTTATCGTGGCCAATAAAGCGGATCTTTTGACCGGCCGGGAAAACCGGCTGGAAGGGCTGCGGTCTCTGGCCCGCTCCCGGAGGCATCCCTTTCACGCGATCTCCGCGCTGAAGGGGGAGGGCCTGGCCAAGCTCGTCTTCGCGGTCGCCAAAACGCTGGAGACGATGGAGACTTCCGAGGGCTGACGGCATGGCGAAGGACAGGATCGGCCTTTTCGGGGGAACCTTCAACCCGGTCCACTCCGGTCACATCCACGCCGCCCAGCGGGTCCGCGCCCGATTCGGACTGCGGGAGATCCTGTTCATTCCTTCCTACATCCCTCCCCACAAGGAAACGCGGGACCTCGCCCCGGCCGCGGACCGGCTCGAGATGGTGCGGCTGGCCGCCCGAGGCCTCCCCGGCCTCACGGCCTGCGCGGTCGAGGTCGAGGCCCGGCAGACGTCCTACGCGGTCTTGACCTTGGACAAAATGAAGAACCGCTATCCCGGCGCATGGCTCTTCTTCATTCTGGGAACGGACGCCTTCTTGGAGATCGAGACCTGGAGGGATCACCGGCACCTCCTCGAAGAATGCCATTGGATAGTCATGACCCGGCCGGGATGGCCGCGGGATCGGGTCGCGACCGCCCTGGGCGATTCCTATGGGAAGCGGAGCCATCTGCTGGCGGATTCGGAGACGCCCGGCGAGGACCTGTTCGGCCGCGCCCTGATCATCTTCATGGATGTGGACGCCCTGGATGTCTCTTCGTCCGCGATCCGGGAAGCGGTCCGGAGCGGCCGGCCCCTGGGAGGCCTTGTGCCGGCCGCCGTCGAAGCGCACATCCGCTCCCGCCATCTTTATCAAAAGGACAATGGGTGACAGCCATGGACACAGACACGCCCCAGAAAGCGACCAAACGAAATCTTCCGGCGGCCGTTAAGATCTCGGTTCAGGCCAGCCTCGATAAAAAGGCCGAGAACGTCCAGGTCCTGGACCTGCGCCAAGTTTCTTCCTTTACGGACTTCTTCATCGTTATGAACGGCCATTCGACCCGGCAGAACCAGGCCATTTTCGAGCAGATCCGGGAGGAGCTCAAGAAGAAAAAGGTCGCCTCCCTCGGCGCCGAAGGCCTCGACAACGGCGAATGGATCCTGATGGACTACGGGAGTTTCATCATCCATATTTTTTCTCCCCGGATGAGGGAGTACTACGCCCTGGAGATGCTCTGGGGAGACGCGCCCCGTTTGATTTTCTGAACGGCTTCCGGCCCCCTTTCGCTTCGGAGGACATCCCTTGACCCGTTCGCCGACGGCGGCTTCCGCCTGTACTCATAAGCCGGAAACGGCTTATGAGTGCGCTCCAAAGCCTACATTGGTCTGATTCCATGGACGTAAGCCCGGAGCCCAGCCTTGCAGTACTCATACTAAGCCGGAAACGGCTTAGTATGAGTGTCGAGGGGTTGACACGTTCGCTGAGCCTCAGTGTCACCCCAAGACTTACCCATGCCTTAAGGCGGGCTGGTCGAGGGGTTGACTTTTCAAGGACGAATCGATATTGTGGATGGACTCCGGAGCACCCTTGCGGCGGCGGAGAGGCAGGGATGACGCTTAAAATCCTGTGGCCGGGACAGACAAAGAACCGTGAATCCCGTCGGCTTGAAGAGAGCTACCTTGAGCGGATCAACCGGTTGGCCCCTTGTCGTCTCATCGTCACCCGGGAGGCCAGGGGTCTTCCGGAGCGGTTCGCCGAACGGATCAAAACGATCGAGGCGGAGGGGCTTGAAAAACACATTAAAGATGACTATATTATCTGCCTCATAGACAAAGGACGAGAAATGAGTTCCACGGATTTCGCCCGATTCATCCAGGAGCGGGGGGAGACTTCCGGACGTCCCCTCGCCTTCGTCGCGGGCGGATTCCTGGGGTTGGCGGAACGGTTTCTGGACAGGGCCGACCTTCGACTCTCCCTGTCCCGGATGACGCTCTCCCACGAGCTGTGCCGGCTTGTTCTGCTGGAGCAGATTTATCGCTCCTTGGCCATCCTGCGAGGGCTGTCCTATGCCAAGTGAAAGGATATTCCAGTGACCAAGAAAGACCGGGAATATTACCGTAAGAAGCTGATCGAGAAGAAACAGAAGATCCTCGAACGTCTCAACGGGTATTACGAGGAGAGCAAGGACATCGAGACCGATATCGCTCAGGACCCCATCGACAAGGCCGAGATCTCTTATACAAAAGAATTCCTGCTGAGTCTGTCCGACACCGAGCGGGAGTTGCTCCTCCAGATCGACCAGACCCTCCTCCGGCTCCAGCGGGATGAATTCGGACGCTGCCAGTCCTGCCAGAAGGACATCGGCAAGAAGAGGCTGGAGGCCGTCCCCTGGTCGCCCCTCTGCATCGATTGCCAGGAGAAGGCCGAGGAAGAAGCGGGTTGACCCGTTCGCCGACGCTACCCCGCCTTTCAACACTCATAAGCCGTTTCCGGCTTATGAGTGCAGCGGCTTCGCAGTACCCAAGGAGCCGTAACAACGGCTCCTTGGGTGCCGGCATTCATGCCGGGGAGTCGAGGGGTTGACCGGTTTCTTCGCCCGTACCGCCGCGCGGGCCGGCGCGACGATCGGACTGGCCCTTTTTCCTTCCCGCTGCCGGGTTTGCCAATCCTGGCTCGAAATCCCCGGCGAACGGGTTGTCTGCGGCGCCTGCCTGACCCAATTAATCCCCGAACGTTCGCCGGCCTGCCCGTGTTGCGGGACGTTCTTCGACGGCGCCGGAGAATCCCACTACTGCGGATCCTGCCTTGAATCGCCGCCGCTGATATCGCGCCACCGGTCGTACGGCCGCTATGCGGGAGTTTTAAAAAGCCTTATTCTTCTCTATAAATTCCAACGTTATTCCGTCCTGGCCGGGATCCTGGCCGATCGGGCCCATGCCGCGTTCCGCAAGGATGAGGATCTCTGGTTGGGCGCCCAGGCCCTCGTCCCCGTCCCCCTGCATCCCAAGAGAGAACGGGAGCGGGGGTTCAACCAATCCGCGCTGCTGGCCCGGGAGCTGGCGAGAAAGTGCGGCCTGGCCACTGTCGAAAAAGCTCTGATTCGAACGAGGAGCGCGCCCCCCCAATCGACGCTCGAGGCCGCCGACCGGGCTGGGAACGTGCGGGGGGTTTTCGAGGTCAGGCGTCCGGAACGAATCCGGGGAGGCGTGATCGTTCTTGTGGATGATGTCTGTACGACAGGCGCGACGCTCAAAGAATGCGCCGCCGCCCTCCTCGGAGCGGGAGCGGGCGAAGTCCGGGCCGTCACCTTGGCCCGGGCCTGACCCGCCCGGAACACAGCCCCGATCACTTCTTTTCCGAGGGTTGAGCCTTCAGGATTTTGACCCGTTCGCCGACGCTAAGCCCCGCCTTTCAAGGCGGGGACGAGAAGCGAGGCTCAGGGTTAACCCTGAGCAAGCCCCGGCATTCATGCCGGGGAGTCGAAGGGTTGACTTTTTTGGGTTTGAGCTCCGGCTTCTTGCTCATCGTGATCTTGAGGACCCCGTTCTCGTGGACGGCGCTGATCTTCTCGGCATCCACATAGCCGGGGAGGGTGAAAGACCGGTAGAAAGACCCGTAGGACCGCTCGATGCGGTGATAATTCTCTTCCTTGGTCTC
>Ga0315289_10013626_pt1 | contig 11373 bp, 13 predicted proteins | sample YL17G11_40_MG_FD_203452 | JGI IMG/M metagenome (GOLD analysis project Ga0315289, IMG submission 203452) | Sediment microbial communities from Yellowstone Lake, YNP, Wyoming, USA - YL17G11_40 | ecosystem: Environmental > Aquatic > Freshwater > Lake > Sediment | place: USA: Wyoming | collected... | reverse complement strand
TATATGGAACATATAACGACTCATTAGGTGAGTTTAATCAATTTATAAACGACTCTGTTGAATTGGGTAATAAATACTATGTCCAATACAATATAACTCTCTATGAGCAAAACATTAGAGGTAAAACAAATACATTTACCGTAACGGATAACTTTAATGAAACTATCGAGTATAGACCTATTATAAAATATTCAACCACAACAGCTATAATAGATATTGAAATGAAGTTAATCGATGCAGTTGATGATTCTTATATCATAAGAAAAGCATCTTTTGGTATGTTACAAGATCAGGTCTCAAAGTATAGTTTATCTTTAACAAAGATTAATCTTAAAAATGCATACAAGCCAAAAATCTATAATATTAAAAATTCAATTGATCCATCTCTTGTTGGGAATGTAAATGCTCTAGGAATGGGTGCTAAAAACACAGGAGCTGACTTCAGTGGAAATAATAATGTTGTTATAGAAACAGTCAAGGTTCCTTTTCCTGTTCTTATTGACCGATTTAATATTATAGCAAAGTCCGATAATGTTAGATTTAACAATAAGGTATTCTTTGGAATTGGCAAATTGCAAATTCTAATATTCCCATTTGATAATATTATCAATTTTGTAATAGCAACTGGAGATAACAACAATCCACAATATATGGATTTAACTAATATGGGTGAGATAAAGTTGGTTATAAAGAATGATCAAGTACTCACAGAGTTCCCACTTTACACAGACACAGGAGAAGTTAATTTAGCGATTGGTCAATTGGTATTCAAGGTATCTAAAAATAAATTTAATGATATTAAAAGAATATATGAGTCTGGACTAACAGTATTTTATATCACAAGTACATCACAAGGCATAACAACAGTTATATATAGTGGATTATATAAGGTATATGACTCACTTGATAATGTTAATAGCTTAAACTCTGATGTTAATGCATCACAAGCAACATCTCAGAACCAACCTAGTATCATTAGAGACAATACAGCAGTGGCTGGTGAAACAGCAATTGTAACTAGAAAGTTAGTATCTAGCACCGAAGCAAATAGACCAAAGTCACAAAGACCTGGTATTAATTTAAATACAAGTACCAGCACGGATATTACCGGAACAAATATAGGATAATAAAGTAGTCAAAGTAGTCATTTTATTTTTAATATATAATCTATGAGAAAGAAAAGTAGGATAGATTATTTATCAGAATGTTTAAAACTAAACATGAAGTATGATTATTCTTTGCTTCCAAATTTTATAGGAACTAACGATTATATAAAGGTTATTAAAGATGATCTTACGTACATACAATTGTCCGATCATCATCTACAAAATTTCAAACCAACAAAGATACAAAGGGATTCTTTGATATCTAAACTAGAAAAAATACACAATAATAGATATAGATATCTAGTAGATAGTGAAAAAGTTGGCACAACAAGTAAAATTAAACTAATTGATAACCTAACTGGTGATATATTCCTATATAGAGTAGATAGACACCTATCAGGAATGTGTCCAAATAAAGTAACCCTAAATCTTTTCACAACCAAATCATCGACAATACACAATAATAAGTATGATTATTCATTAGTGGAGTTTAATACAATAAAGGATAAAGTTAAAATAATTTGCCCGGAACATGGAATTTTTATACAATCCGTGTCAAATCATATGAACCTAAAAGATGGTTGTCCAAAATGTATCGGGAGAGGATTTTGGAATAAAGAAAATATTTTAAAAGAATTTACTAATATCCATCTAAATATGTATGATTATTCATTAGTAGAATTCAAAGGGATATCACACAAAGTTAAAATAGTATGCCGCTCTCATGGACCTTTTGATCAAAATATACACAAACATTTATCAGGACAAGGTTGCAAATTATGCAAGTCTACTTCAAAGGGAGAAGAGTGTATTAAACTACATCTAGAAAAGAGAGGAATCAAATATATAAGACAACACGGATTTGATACTTGTCGGTATATTAATAGACTTAGTTTTGATTTCTATCTACCAGAATACAACACCTGTATAGAATTTGATGGAATACAACACTTTAGACCTATTAAAGGATTCGGAGGAGATAAATCTTTCTCAGATACTATCAAAAGGGATAAATGTAAAAATGATTGGTGTATTGAAAATAGAGTTAAATTAATTAGAATTAACTATAATCAATTTTCAAAAATACCAAATATAATTAAAATATTAAAAAATGAGGTTATCGTCACAGAACTCCCAATTCGTATTTAATTTACCATCAGATTTCTTACAACAAGAAGTCAACAACACATATACGCCCATCTTGGAAAAGAACTGGGTCCAATATGAGAATGTTATAGATTATCTAAACTCAACAATTAAATCTGTAAATTTTCCGGGTATAAGTTTTGATGGACCTAGCCAAACATTAGTAAGAGGTAAGCAAAGAAAATATAAACCAGCCACAAACGTACAAGATATAGTATCAACACATGAATTAAGTGTTACATTTAGATCTGTTGACTCTGACTTAAATTATTGGTTAATGTTTGATATTTTAACGAAACACTATTTAGATGTATCAAGTAGTCAACATATATTCTTGAATCCATTTACAATAACTTGTGTAGATATACATAGAGACGCTATCTATGTAATTAATTTCTTCGAAATTATATTAAAGAATTTATCAGATAATACGTTCGATTACAGCCAACAGAAGGTGCAGTCGAAAGAGTTTACTCTAACGTTCCATTTCAATTTCTATGATATTGAATTTTTACTTAATAAATCTAAAGTTCTTGAACTTGGGTCTATTCCAATCATCATTCAAAAGATCTAACTACTATATCTATTACCCTTTGATAAATTTTCAGATGACCACAACGGTTGGAAATTCGTATAATGATTTAACTTGTAGACTTCTTCCTCGTTTTTAGCCCAGCTTATCGGAGTCTTATGATCAAGGTGCCACTCTCCATAGTTTCCCCATGTCATTCCCTCTTTGAATAGACTCTCTATGTATATTTTAAATTCATCAAATGATGTAGATAATATATCAGATGTTTTGGACTTTTTAACAAATCCATTGTTCTTAAATGTCACACCAATTAAGTTTCTTATATTAATTTTCAACTTAAATAAAGGATCGACCTTCTTTCTGTTGGAGATATATTTAGAAGTTCGAGAGCTGAATTTTTTCTTATTACTCTTATAGTAATCACTCACTCTTTCTTTTATTCTTTCCTTATTATCCTTGTGATATTGTTTATTTCTTTCCGATTCCAACTCTTTATTCTCTTGGTAATACTTTTTGTTAAAGTTCTTAAAGTATTCTTCATTTTCTTCTCGATACTTCTCATTGTATTCTTTTATTCTATCCTTATTCTCTTTTCTATATTCCTTTACTTTAGTATCTTTATTCTCCTCATACCATTCCTTATTGCGCTTATCAACTTTATCTCTATTTCTTTCGCCCCAATTTCTACTTCGCTCATTCAACTTATCCTTATTTTCTAAACAATATTCTTTGAGGTACTCTTTATTGTACTCACTTATCTTATCCTTATTTTCGGATTTATAGATTTTATTATATTCCCTCCTCTTTTCAAGATAGCACTTTTTACACTGTGACTTACGCTTGTAAAATTCAGACTCGTCTTTTTCGATTTCACATACTGAACATGATTTCATGGAAGTGATTTTCTTTTATATATTAAATTGGAAAATCAACAAAAAGTAAATGTTAAGGATTTCTTATTCAGAAGATATAATCTTCTTGATTTTTGCCATCCTCTTCCTGTTTTTACCCAATTCAAGAATTGATTTAATTATCTCTGCGTCTATGGACTTAGATAACTCATCAACTAACATAGATTCCATCCGACCCACAACATCGATGCCATAATGTTTAGATTTCATATTTATCCTTTATAAATTTTTCAACTCTATTATATCTTTCGATATTTGGCAGCCCATGAACATCCATTGATGTATTCCACTGTCTTGTATACCACATATGAATTCCCATATCCGGAGAACTCTCACTTATTCTTGGGTTTGTTGACTTAAATGTCTCATCAAATTGAGGGTATAGATATTCAAATTTACAACCCAGTTCCTTCATCTTCCATAAGAATGCATAATATGGTTCGTGATCATTTATAAAATTCGAACCACCTTGTATTTTATGAGGAAAGTTAAAGTCCTTTTTATAATCCTCCTTAAAGGATAATCCAAAGTTGTTTGTCCACGAATAGCTACCACCTCTATCATGTGATATCATTCCAAATTTAATCTGTTGGAAGTCAATATCTATTCTCTTAATATCATCGACTCTACCAAACATAATAAGTGTATTAATAGCAACAGGATTAGCTCCTCGATAGTGGTGGTATCCATCAGGACACCCCATAATATCTATTCCTTGATCTTCCATTTTATTAACCACGTTCAAAATCTCTCCTCTATCTGTTATAAAGAAATCTTCATCAATATGAACATAATACTTCTTATCCGACTTCTTAACCTCTTCTATCCAATAAAACCAGGAGTTTGGCCAGTTACCTCTACCATCAACAATTATATGTTGACTTTCTGGAAATAACTTCTTAATTATTTTTGATTGGTAATCCAACCACTTTGTATAAAGTGTTGTTGTTACGAAAACTATATCTTTCTCTTCTATCATATCTTTATCCATTTTTCTGGTATTATATCTGATTCATTCAGATTAGCTTGTTGACCAAACCAATTAGCAGGAGCAACAACTTTCTTATCCGGGTTATTGTTTAACCAAGCTCCCCACCAACTAAATGAACTGTTGGCAATTACGTTGTGTTTACACATAGACATTATGAATAGGTCTTCGATATCATCAAACCCCTCCATAAATACCATATTATTAAATTTCAAATTATCACTACACCACTTAACATCATCAGAGAATACAAACAGGTTATCATAATCACCAATACAATCTATAGCATCTTGATAATATTTAATAGACTGCACAGGATGATATCCGTTTGATGAAACATAGTCCGTTCTTCTAATGTGTATGGAAATAGTATTTGTATCCAACAAAGGTGTTTTATTTATCTTATTAAGTATAGACTCAGTAGGAGTAAAATCCTTTCTAATCAGGTCTTCCGACTCTTTGAAGTACTTCTCACTCTGCCAATATCCATCAAGATAATAATGTGATTGATTTGAAATAGGGAAATCCCGATAGACAAAATTATCATCTATCTTATAGATTGGTTTATTGTTGACAGGCTCAATGTTAAAATAGCAATAGGTGTTGTTGAATTTATCCAAGGAGAAGTGTCTAATGACAGATCCTTGCACATTATAGAAAGACTTATCTAAATAAAATCCAACATCATTCTTATATGATAGATGTCTACCAAATGCATATTGAAACATTTGGTTACCGAGACCACCTTGTATTTTGGATATTATCATACTCTAACCATTATTACATTTTCAACACTTATAATATCATCATCAGATACTTCATTGGTAAGTCTGTATCCGTTTTTTCTAAGCCTATTTAATATGTTTATAACATCTTCCTTATTTGACAACACATTACTCTCAAATATTATTTTATTAGCGAATAGATTATTATTCTTCTCGCACATATCAATATATCCATTTAATATGAAACAATCGTGTCCCTCCGTATCCACTTTAAGCAAATCTATCGATTCCACACCATTTTCATTGACCAATTCCTCAAAGGTCAACACCCTGACTTTCTCCTCTGTGAAAATTACAGATTTGTCAGCAAATGGACATCTCTCTTCAACGAACCTCTCGGATGTTGGATGGTACTTATTAACACTATTACACCCCTTTAACCACCAAGGTAAATTAAATCTCGCGATGTTTTCTTCGGTTATGTAATATATGTTAATAGTTCCCGAATAATTGGACACAGCACAATTTAGTTTTATACAATTCTTCTTATTAGGAAGTTTATCCAAATAGTATTTAATGGGTTCAATTGATATACCAACTGTGTCATCAGATGCATTTTCTATCTCTGTGTCAAAATCACTCGTACCAATTTCTAAAAAGTCTAATTTCATTATTGTATTTATTTTTTAATATCGCTTAATAACTTCAAAGTACTCAAAGTCAATTCCCTATTATAGGCATAATTCACACCACTGTTTACAATTTCTTTAATAATTTCTTCCAATGGATCATTTATCGGATTCGAGAAGTCAATAACATCATCATCAACAATTATCTTCTTTTCCTTTCCGTTGAAGTCTCTGTCATATTTAAAGGTAGCTCTCATATTATCATTAATCATCTCAACGTATAAATTTTGATCATTGATAGTTTTATTAACAATCAACCAATCACTGTTTGTTAATTCGACCAGTAAGTAAATGTCATGATACAAAAGACTATCACATATATCCTCTTTGTAATTGGAGTCTTTCTTATTCCATAAAAATTGGATGTTGGTAAATTTTCGCTTCTTAAAATCTATAAATTCCTTTCTATGTAAAAAAATGTTATCAACATATATATTCACCCTATTTTCATCAGCTAACTTATAAAGATCCTTTGACTTTTCAAAATCCCCAGTAAATGGCTTCTCACAGAAAATATCCTTCTCATATTTGATACACTTCCTAACAATATCATAATGTGATTTTGTAGATGAACAAACAAAAACATAATCTATTTGATTATTCATAAACACATCATCCAAATCGGTCTTGGAATTAGCAACCAAAACCAAATCCGTAAATTTTTCTAGCTTAGGCTTTATTATATTTCCCCAGTAACCATCACCAATTAGCAATGTCTTCATATCATATTTTTAATATTTTCAGCCACATCCCAACAGGTAGTTATTTTACCAGATAAAACACTTATTATCTTCTTACCATTTGACTCATAACAGGATATATCACTCAATCTACAATCATTATTATTTATCGGCAACGCTCTTATAGTTTTCCAGTACCCCTGAGGAGTGGAGTTTTCTAAAAATGTAAAGTACTCTTTTGATTTCTCATATATCATATCCACATCTTCCTTAGTTATAGATATATCACTCCAGTTAATTGGAGGTGTATATCCCTCAGTCTCAAGTATAACTGAATTCTTAACATGATATAGTAAAAAATTATTCTCTTCAAATCCCTTTGGCATTATACTGCAATAATTACCATCCATGATAGTTAGTCCTATTCTCTCATGATCCATTCTAAAAATAGGAACAACCACCACTTGAAGTCTCAACTTTATATCATCTATATCAAAAAGTCTTTTAATCTTATTGATGTTAGAATATGTTGTATTAACAATTACATCATACTCATCCACATCAGATTTATCTTTAATAGTTTTACCCAAAACAATATTCACATTTGAAATATCTAACATTTTCTTGAGAGTCAGCTTAATCGACTCATAGTCAAATATTGGTTCCTTTGTTAGGTAACTAGATTCGATGTTACTAAGATCCATATCAATCGATGGATAAACTTCTTTAATATCAAGACCCAAATCATTACAAAATAGGGAATAGTCCCTTGAGTTAATTTTACTACCCCTCTCTATCATATAATAATTAGGGAAGTTGTCTATTATAGAGTCCTTAAAGTTTGAATAGAAAGACTCATATCCATCCAAGCTTTGTTTAGCGGTCTCTATGCTTCTAGGATAATGAAATCCAAAGTGCAGTCTATTATGATTACACTTTGAAGCATTTGACATGATATCATCATTAGTATCCACCAATGTAACATCATGCTCTTGAGATAATTTTATTGCTGTAGATATACCAAAGATCCCCGCACCAATAACAATTATTTTCATATTGAATTGGTTATTTTACTTTTCCAGAAATCAAAATTTAATTTTGATCTATCGAATACACCATTTGATATTCTCTCGTGTTCGGATAGTAAAAAGCTTTCATCTTCTAACTGAGACCAATCATCTAACCAACATATAGGGAGTTCTCTCCAATTTTTATTAGTTACATTTTTCTTCTGAATCGGTATAGTATTAATATACATAGATTCCCAAGGTTGGTGAACATCTATACCATTTCCTTCTGGACAAACCATAAAGTGATGATTATATACATTATTAAGATAGTTTTCAAATCCTCCTCTATCATATCTACCATGCCATTTCCCAGAAAGGTCTATATCATTAGTAACATAACTTTTATCCTTTATCATATTGTAGATTGGATCTCTTTCGGTGGGATTATTACTTATATTTAAATTTAAGTAAATTAGATTTTTGATATTTTTAGGTGTCTTTGATATATTATACACAAGTTCTTTTCTTGAGTACTCTGGACAACAATATCCATTCTCCATACCAATCGGTAGACTTTCAATTCTCTCATGTTCGACTTCCAAGTTTTGACCAAACCATCTAACACAATTATCAGGCATTAATCTAATATCAGCATGATATTGTGGGGCCACATGGTTTCTGTGAACCGGGTTATTTGTTATCACACCATCACTATTATGAGATACTAGTATAAAAGGATCTTGTTTATTACAACTACTAAAAAAGGAATTAACATCATGTGTATGACGGTAGTATATTTTAATATTATCTGCTAATGTATTAAATTTTTCTCCTTGTATATAGTTTTCAATGGGGATTGTATTACTCATCCTTTATTTTATTTTTTTAAAAAATACCAATCCAACAGAATCATATTTTAAACCACCTTCACCAAAAGACTCAACATTATGAGGGAAAAATACACCATCATCTTTCTGATTCTTAACAACACCACTTAATTCTTCAACCAGTTCCCATTTATCAGAACCATATAAATATGGCTTGATTAGTTGTGGTTTAATTGAAATGGCATTATCATATCCCCTTGGCGTATCAGTATGCCAATCATGCATTGATAGTATTGTACCAACCTTCAATTTATCTTCCAATAGATTAATATCATCCAGTGCTATCTGTGGTATCTCAGGTCCATCAAAGAAAATAAAATCCGGGATAACATTACTATTTAACATATTACTAATCAAAACATTCGATGTAGTTGGATAGTACTTTAGAGTTGTAAAAAACTCATTTTTCATTTCACTACTAGGACCTCTAGATGGGTCACAAGTATATAATTCCGATCCGTTATTATTCTCAACCATCGCGGATAGTATATAATATGTTGAACCACCGCCATCACCACATCCAATTTCCAAAACACATTTTGGTTTGTACTCTTTCACGTAGCTATATAATTTGTACCTCTCATAAGGTAACATTTCTCCTCTGTACTTTGAGGTAATAAAAAAATTGGTATCTCTCATTTGCTTAAATATTTTTTTAGTTCTTTTGAATGTATGTGTAGGTTATTTATCTTTATAATACTATCTCTATATAATAAATATGGTATCTTTAGTCCATTCACATCCATAAATGACACAGACATACTTGGATCACTCATCATCTCCTGGCCTATATAATGATCTGGAGGTTTTGCACCAGGAATAGGATTACCCGGAGTACCACCAACAAATTGACCATAACTAGCTGGATCAAAAACAGATTCAAAGTTTTGGAAGTTTTCAGAGTATGTCCCAATAGGTAGTATAGGTAAATTGCACATGATAGTAGGGTTATCTATTTGAAATATATGCAACAATGCCATCTCATTAACCATATCTATATTATATTTACCCATCAATAGATTAACAGATGAGTTAAGAGTACCTACCATATGATCTAAAACCAAACCCAAAACATCACTTGATGATATGTAGGTGAATCCAGTCATAATTTTATTATAACCACCTCTAGTTATAGCTATCTTACCAGGATACAGTGTTTTAAATTTACCCAAAAGATTATTCAAGTTTTCGTATATCAAAACATCATTCTCAAAATGAAAAAAGTCGGATATATTAAATTTCTTAGCATATTCATATAAATAAAATAATCTTGTTGCAGTAACACACCAGTAATCACCACTACCATAAACAATGTTAGATAGGTGTGAATTGGTACTTCCTCTACCAAATAGACCAATAAATCTATTAATACTATCAGTATGTATATCCTCAATTGGATAAGATCCTATGTTATGTCTTTTAAGGATATCATTATCCAAATTAACACGATTACATAGTATAACAACATCAATATCAGGGTTAAATATTCTCAATTGTTTTAAGCAGTCCTCTAAATAATTTGGTAATGAATCACCAATATGCGTCAGTATTATCATTATTTTAGTTTTTTTCAGCCATTATCATAAAGGCGTTATTCATATCCACACCCGACTTAAATATCTTCTTATATCCTCTATCGAGGAGATAATCCTCCACTATCTGAGCACTAAATATATTCAAATGTTTTCTGTTGTTCCAAGGTCTCCAATAGACTTGTGAATAATCTGGTAGATATAAAAATAAAACACCACCTGTCTTTATCTTCGAAGTCCAATAGTCGAGTACAGAAACCCAATCACTTAAATGCTCTAAACAATGTGATGAGAAAATATAATCCAACCCATCACACCCAACCGGGAAATTTAAAGCATCATATTTATTTATATTTGGATCTATCGGAAAAGAATTTGATGAATACTCACTAACCAGAGCACGATCCTTCCAATCATCATATAGACTAACCAATGGTTGGTTGTAATTTACCGTCTTCAGTATATCACCACCAAACATCCACTCAATTCTGTTACAACCAACATCAACACCAATTCCTTTACAAACATTTTTAGCAAAAGGTATTGCGAATTGTGATGCAAACCCCTCTGTTTGAAATTTTGGATAGATATTATCTTTATAATCTACTGTTTCTATCATATCTTATTCTTTTTTATTTATATAAATTTCCAACCATAGCACCTCTAACATAATTAACATTATCATAATTATAAAACGAATGATCGGTATTATCCGAAAAGCAATCTATATCTAGTTTGCTATTATACTTACCCTTAATAGCCGAAGCTAGGTGACTCCCACCAGACCATATAGACACAAACCTCTTACAAGAATATATCATGTCAGCATACACGAAAATATCTCTACTCGTTACATTCTTCACTCCACTTATTTCAATCTTATTAGTTTGTTTTGAATAGTTAGCTTGACTTGGCATAATATTAAAAATATTTTTAAATTTATTTTCTTTAATTATATTATTGACCTTATCTTGAATAACTTCAAAATTATAAATATTTGGCTGTGAGAATCCGTTTAGATCGATTATCAACGAATCATTATACAAAGGCATATTTTTTGGTTGGTAATATATCACTGGATACCGTGAATCGTTTTCTGTTGTTACATCAGTCGCTCCAAACATTAGCTCCCAATTTCTATTCATAGAGTATTCTTTATGACATAAA